>Ga0302267_10001236_pt1 | contig 32870 bp, 26 predicted proteins | sample III_Bog_E1_3_FD_194555 | JGI IMG/M metagenome (GOLD analysis project Ga0302267, IMG submission 194555) | Peat permafrost microbial communities from Stordalen Mire near Abisko, Sweden - III_Bog_E1_3 | ecosystem: Environmental > Terrestrial > Soil > Wetlands > Peat | place: Sweden: Abisko...
GCGAAAACAACGTCGAAATTTTTTATCAGTGAAATCCCGGTGTGGAGAGGCGACTTCCACCTCCTCAAAAGAACCCCAGGCCGAGTAAAATCAATCTGAAACCTGCCTCATTCCGGCGCTGGAGGCCCTTTGCTTTACTGGCTGCTTTACGAAAAACTCTTTCCGTTCTTTCACCCGTTTCGCATCTTCCGCTACCTCACGTTCCGGACTGCTTTTGCCTCGCTGACGGCGCTGCTTATCGCGCTGCTGATCGGCCCCTGGGTGATTCAGAAGCTGCATGAGTTTCAGATTGGCCAGTATGTGCGCGAGGACGGGCCGCAGTCGCACCTGAAGAAGGCCGGCACTCCGACGATGGGCGGCGTACTGATCGGCATCGCCATTCTGCTGCCCACGGTGCTCTGGTCGGACCCCGCCAACCCCTTTGTCTGGATCACCGTTTTTTCCACGATTGCCTTTGGCGCCATCGGCTTTGCCGACGACTACATCAAAGTCGTCCAGCGGCGCAGCCTGGGCCTGACGGCGCGCGCCAAGCTGTTTTATCAGGGGCTGGCCGCGATTGCGGTGGCCGTCGCGCTCATCGTCCTGCAGCAGTTCAAGCTCTTTTCCACGCAGTTGAGCGTGCCCTTCGTCAAGCATCTGCATCCCGATCTGATGTGGAACATCTGGCCGGCCACGGTTCCCCACTTGGGCTTTCTGGCTTTCGTGCCGTTCGTTCTTTTTATCGTCTTCGTGCTGATGGGCTCGTCGAACGCCGTCAACCTGACCGACGGTCTGGACGGGCTGGCCATCGGCTGCACCATCATCGCCGCCGGGGCGCTGGCCGTTCTGACCTACGTCAGCGGCCACGTGGTCTTCGCCGACTATCTCGAACTCCAGCGCATGCCCCAGGTGGGCGAGCTGACCATCTTCTGTGGCTCCATGGTGGGCGCTTCCATCGGCTTTCTCTGGTACAACGCCCACCCGGCCGAAATCTTCATGGGCGACGTTGGTTCGCTGGCCCTGGGCGGAGCCATCGGCACGGTCGCCATCATCATCCGCCAGGAGCTGCTGCTGCCCTTTATAGGCGGCATCTTCATCGTCGAGGCGGCTTCCGTCATTTTGCAGGTGGGCAGCTACAAACTGCGCAACGGAAAGCGCATCTTCAAGATGGCTCCCCTGCATCATCACTTCGAGCAGTTGGGCTGGGACGAGTCGAAGGTCATCGTGCGCTTCTGGATTGGCGCCCTGGTGTTTGCATTGTTTGCACTCACCACGCTGAAACTTCGCTAAATGGGATTTGCGCCGCCCCGTCGTGGCGCACAATAAATAAGTGCCGCGGATGCGGCATGGCTGAGGATAGGATTCTATGTTGGAGTTGAAAGGCAAAAAAGTACTCGTCGTCGGGCTGGGAAAATCGGGCATGGCGGCGGCGTTGTTTCTGCGCCACAACGGCGCGAAGGTCACGGTTTCTGACGTGCGCTCGGCCGAAGATCTGGCCAAGGAGATTCCCGCCCTGCTGGAAGAGGGCATCATGGTCGAGGCCGGCGGCCACGGCCTGCTTACCTTTCGCCGGCAGGATCTGATTGTCGTCAGCCCCGGCGTGCCGCTCGATACCCCGGAGCTGGCGCAGGCGCAGAACCTGGGTTTGCCGGTCATCGGCGAGCTGGAGCTGGCCGCACGCTTTCTCAAGGGCAGAATGCTGGCCGTCACCGGTTCCAACGGCAAGACCACGACAACCACACTGCTGGGCGAGATCCTCAAACAGGGCGGCGTGCCGACGCTCGTTGGCGGCAATATCGGCGTCCCGGTCGTGACCCTCATCAATTCGAGCACCGACGAAAGCTGGTCGGTTCTCGAGGTTTCCAGCTTCCAGCTCGAAAGCACGAAACAGTTTCGTCCGGCCATCGCCGTCATTCTCAATATCACCCCGGACCACCTGGACCGCTACGGCACTTTTGAGGACTACGCCAGCGCCAAGGAGCGCATCTTCGCCGCCCAGACCGCCGAGGACTGCCTGGTGCTGAACGCCGACAATGAGCGCGCCGCCCAGGCCGCCACCCGCGCCGCCAGCCGGGTCTACTGGTTCTCCGTCGAGCATCCGGTGGATCAGGGAGCCTGGCTGCAGGATGGGATTGTGGTCTATCGCCCGGCCAAGGGCGCGCCCACGGAGAGAATATTGCCCCTGAGAGGCATTCATCTGAAGGGCACGCACAACGTCGAAAATGTGCTGGCCGCAGTGGTTGCCGCGCGCCAGGCTGGCGTGCCGGCCGAGGCCATTCGCATCGCCATCGAGAAGTTCAAGGCTGTCGAGCATCGCCTGGAGTACGTGGCCACGTGCAACGGCGTCGAGTTCTACAACGATTCCAAGGCCACCAACGTGGACGCCACCGCCAAGGCCGTCGCCTCCTTCGCCGGCGGCATTCACCTCATCCTCGGCGGCAAAGACAAGGGCTTTCCCTATACCGTCCTTGCTCCCCTGCTGCGCGAACATGTGCGCGCCGTCTACACCATCGGCGTGGCCGCGCCCAAGATCGAGGCTGATCTGCGCGGCGTGGTCACCATCCAATCCTGCGAGACGCTTGCCAGGGCTGTCACCACCGCCGCCGCGGCCGCGCGTCCCGGCGAATTGGTTTTGCTCGCTCCCGCCTGCTCCAGCTACGACCAGTTTGAGAACTACGAGCAGCGCGGGCGCGTCTTCAAGCAACTCGTCAAGGAATTGCAGAGCTAGGGAATTGCAGGGCTGAAGCGTATGGCAAAGCGTGCCGGGGTTGATAAATGGATGTTTTTTATCACCGTGCTGCTGGTGGTCGTGGGGCTGGCGATGGTCTTCTCCGCCTCGGCTGTCATGGCTCAGGAGCGCTATAACTCCGAGTTCACCTTTGTCGGCAAGCAGGCTGTCTGGGCTCTGGCCGGTGTGCTGGCGTTGCTGGTCCTTTCGCACATCGACTACAGCCTCTATAAATCCCCGCGCTTCATCTATCCCGCCCTCTGCGTCACCATCTTCCTGCTGGTGCTGGTCTTCCTCATGCCCGGCTCACACAACACCCACCGCTGGATTCGCTTTGGCGGTTTCTTCACCTTCCAGCCTTCGGAAATTGTCAAACCCGTGATGGTCATCTTCCTGGCCTGGTTTCTGCACACCCGGCTCGACCAGATGAACGACTGGAAGAATACCCTGCTGCGCGCAGCCGTCATTCCGCTGGTCTTTATTGCGCTGGTCGACCGCCAGCCGGACCTGGGCACGGCGCTGGTTCTGGCCGGGGTCACGGCTTTGATGCTGATGCTGGCCGGCATGGAGTGGAAGTATCTGTTCATTGCCTCTTCCGCGGCGCTGCCCGTGCTCGCCTGGCAACTCCTGAAGGTCGGCTTCCGCCGCCAGCGCATGTTGGTCTTCCTCCATCCCGACAAGGACCCGCAGGGAGTCGGCTTCCACATCTACCAGTCGCTGATCGCCGTCGGCACCGGCGGGCTGACCGGCCGCGGCTACATGGATGGCCAGCAGAAGCTCTTTTTCCTGCCCGAGCCGCACACCGACTTCATCTACGCCAACATCGCCGAGGAGCTTGGCTTCATCGGCGCCGTCGCGATTCTGCTGCTTTTCGTGGCTTTTGGCATTCGCGGACTGCGCGCCGCCTTCCGTTCGCAGGACCCTTTTGCGCGCCTGCTCGCCTTCGGCATCACGGCTACCATCGTTTTGCAGGCCTTTTTCAACATCAGCGTGGTTCTGTCACTGCTGCCCACCAAGGGCATTCCGCTGCCTCTGATCTCCAGTGGCGGAACCTCGGTTTTCGTGACTTTGGCCTCGATTGGGATACTGCTGAATATCACCAGGAAGACGGACTAAAAGCAGGGATTAGGGACTAGGGAATAGGGACTAGGGAACAGGAAATCGAGATTAGGTCTCTGACGGCTTGAAGTTGTACCAACGATGGGTGCCCCTGGTCCCGCTTCTGGGACCAGGGAAAGCACGAAAATTAATCTATTTTGAAAGGCACTAACTTGTCTCACTTGCGCGTACTCATCGCCGGAGGCGGCACCGGCGGCCACATCATTCCGGCTTTGGCCGTGGCTCATGAACTTGTCGAGCGCCACTCTGCCGAGGTCCTCTTCGTCGGTACGGCGCGAGGGATGGAGAGCCGTCTGGTTCCTGCCGCTGGCTTCAAGCTGCATCTGGTCCAGGTGGGCCAGCTCAAAAATGTCTCCCTCCTCACGCGCTTGCGCACCCTCACCGACCTGCCGCGCTCGATCTTCGCCTGCAAGCGGTTGATCCGCGAATTCCGGCCCGACGTCGTCTTCGGCGTCGGCGGATACGCCTCCGGCCCGGCAATGGCCGCAGCCCTCTGGCTCAAGATTCCCTCTATGGCCTTCGAGCCGAACGCCATGCCCGGCCTCGCCAACCGCCTGGTCGGCAAGCGGGTTCAGGCCGCAGCCGTCAACTTCGCCTCCGCGACCAAATGGTTCCGCAACGCCGAAGTCACCGGCATTCCCGTCCGTCCGGAGTTTTTCACCCTCCAGCCGCCCACGGCGGCCAACCCGCATCTGCTGATCTTTGGCGGTTCGCAGGGCGCGCGCCTCTTCAACACCCATCTGCCGCCCATCATCCCGGCCCTGCTCGACGCTGTTCCCGGGCTCACCGTTCTTCACCAGAGCGGAGCGCGCCACATCGAGCAAACTCAGGCCGCCTATGCGGCCAGCGGCGCCGACCCGAGCCGCTGGCAGGTGATGCCCTTCATCGACGACATGCCCGCTCGCTTTGCTGAGGCCAATCTGGTGATGGCGCGTAGCGGCGCTTCCACCGTGGCCGAACTGGCCGCCGCCGCGAAGCCCGCCCTGCTGGTGCCCTTTGCCGCAGCCGCCGACAATCACCAACTGCGCAACGCTGAGGAGATGGTCAAGGCTGGCGCGGCGCTGCTGCTCGATGAAACGGATCTGGACGCGCCCGGCAAGCTGCTGGATGGCCTCACGAGCCTCTTGAAAAGCCCGGAGCGGCTGGCGGCCATGGCTGCCGCGGGCCGAACCCAGGCCCATCCCGACGCCGCCCAGCGCATCGCCGACCGGCTGGAAAAGCTGGCGCATCCGTAGACTTCTGCCTCATGCGTTGGGGTTCGTGGTTTCCCACCCATTTCACAAAGAACGCGAAATGGGTGGGGCACGGAGCTTCCTTGTACGATCCGTGAAAACGCTATAAGGCAACGAAAAAGGCCCGCCTGCCGAAGCAGACGAGCCTTTCGTTAGGGAGAAACCGCTACAGGTTACCGGTGTCCGCCGCCGCCACCCATGTGACCGCCGCCGCCGCCGAATCCACCGGCATGTCCGCCGCCGCTGAATCCACCACCGGCATGTCCGCCACCGCTGAATCCGCCGCGTGGCGCAGCGTAGCCGCCGCGGGCCCCGCCGCCGCTAAATCCGCGCGCTGAGCCGCCGTAGCCACCGCGGATAGTGCCGCCGTAAGCGGGCCGGCCGGCATTTCCACCAAACGCTTGCCGACCGCCATAGCCGCCGCGATCGCCGTATCCGTGCCAGCCATGACCGCCGCGGTCCCAACCGCCTCGCCCCCAACCGCCGCGACCCCAGCCGCCATGGCCCCAGCCCCCGTGAAACCACGGGCCGGCGCCAATGAAGACGCCTCCATAGAACCAATCAGGCCCATAGTACCCATAAGGGGAGCAGGCATAGGGGTAGTAGGAATAATAGCCCCACTCGCAGACCGGGGGACCATAAACTACGGGAGCGGGAACAACCGCGGGGCCGACTCCGACATCATTCTGATCGTCCACATATTGATCCTGGGCCACTGCCGTTGCCGCCAAGGGCACGGTCAGCAATGTTGCCAGAAGAACCAGGCCAAATCTCCTCATAAAACCTCCTCGTGCTTCCTTGTCCCGCAAGCTTCGAACCGGGGTTCCGGAGACAACCTCTGTCATCAGCACTGCCGGCTCCGGGGTTCTGTTCCCATCCGGCTTCTAACCATACAGACAGCGATCCGGCGATTAAGTTGCGGTTCTCTTACAAAATACTTTCGCCAGACGCGGGAAAGGCCGCTCCGCCGGCAGTCGTGCCCGGTGAAACGGCCTAAATTGAATCCGGACACCCGAAAAGCGCCCCTTCCAGGAGTAAACAGGCTGCGGAAAAAGTCCTTTTTTCAAGCAAAACGCCCGAAAAGCATCCCTCGGGGGCTAAAGCCCGTATTGAACCTAAGCCACTTTCGGCACGACTGAAGTCGTGCCCTGACGCTTCGTGCCTGTGTGGATGAGTTTTTCCGCGGCGTGCAGGTTCTTAATTTGCCAGCACCGCCCGGTAGCGCACCTTGTTTTTCTTCACCTTGTCGATAGCCGCGTTGGCCTGGGCCATGGGGAACAACTCTGTTTTTGCTTTTACCCCGTGCCGCGCCGCCACGTCCAGCATCTCTTTCAGTTGGACAGGGCTTCCGGTCGGGCTGCCGCTGATCGTGCGCAGGCCGGAAATCAGCGCAAAGGCATGCACTGTGATCGGAGACGGCGGAATCCCCACATAGCAAAGCGTGCCGGTGGGGCGCAGCGTCTGCAGGTAAATTCCCCAGTCCTGATCGGCGTTGATGGTGCTCAAAACGAAATCCAGCGAGCCGGCCACTTCCTTGATGGCCTTCGATTCCAGGCTATTCACAAAGTGGTGCGCTCCCAGCGCGAGCGCCTCTTCTTCCTTTGCGGGCGAGGTTGAAAACGCCGTCACTTCCGCGCCAAAGACACGCGCAAACTGGATTGCCAGGTGCCCCAGTCCGCCGATGCCGATAATGCCCACGCGCGAGGACGGATTGATGCCATGAGTGCGCAGCGGGTTATACACCGTAATGCCGGCGCAGAGCAGCGGAGCGGTCTGTTCGCTCTCCAGCGCGTCGGGAATCGGGAGCACGAAACGGGCATTGGCGCGGACCCGGTCCGCATAGCCGCCGTGCCGGTGAACGCAGGTGGCTTCGGCCGCCGGGCAGAGATTCTCCATGCCGCGGGTGCACCACTCGCAGACTCCGCAGGAGTTCGACTGCCAGCCCAGGCCCACGCGCTGGCCCACTGTCAGCGACCGCACTTCGGCTCCCACTGCCGCTATTTTGCCCACAATCTCGTGGCCGGGAATGAACGGATACTGGCTGACTCCCCAGTCGTTCGCAATCAGATGAAGGTCGCTGTGGCAGACTCCGCAGTGGGTAATTGCAATCTCGACCTCCTGCAGGCCCAGTTCCCCCGGTTCATATTTAAACGGCAACAGTTCTGCTCCCGCCGCATGCGCTGCAAGTCCTTGAATTTGGCTCATGGTCAGTTTCGAATCCTCGTCTGGGAAAGCAAAATGACGGGCAAGGACGCCGAAGGCATCCGCCTGCACATTCTAAGAGGAAACTCCCCCGCTAGCTAGTTTAAACCGCCGCCCTGCTCTATGCGCAGGTTCAGCACTTGAAAACCGTTCAGGACTCCATCAGCCGGCGCATCGGCTTCCAGTTCCGCCGACTCGCCGTTGAGGCTCGCATCCTGCGAGGCGCGCAGCGGTTCAAGCACGTTTGCCACTGAAAGCGGAAGACTTGCGAGCGTTTGGCCCTCCATGCCTGCCTGTGCCTCCGGCACCAGGAGGCTTACGTAAATGCGGTCTGCCGCGTGCTGGCGCCGGGCCTGGGCCAGCGCCGTCTCCAGGTCCGGGGCGTGGGTCTGCTGCCGCGGCTGGTCCAGAGTCCGGTCCAGCGTCCCGGCATCCGAAACCAGCAGCCTCAGATTGCCTGTTCCCAGACGAGGCGGCAGCTTCACCGTGATCCGCACATTGCGCGCCGCCTGATGCCACGGCTGCAGCGTTGCCTCCACCACCACTGCGTCGCCGGCATGAACGATGTTGCCTGAAACCAGCCGCGCCGCCATCAGTTCGACTTCCACGTGCCGCGGAATGGCTTCCACATCGAGATCGATCGCGCGCACGATGCCTTGGCGGTTTCCGCTCGCGTAAAGCCGCTGAAAGCGCTCGGCGGCCTGCAGGGCGATGACCATGGGCGTGGGCATCGAGTCCCCGGCCGGCGCCCACAGGTCAAGGGGCGACGGCGGGTAGCCATCCAGTTCAATCTTCCCGGTCAGGTGATAGCTGGTCTCAGTTGTGCTGTCGTTGGTCTCCAGCAGCGATTGATACAAAGTCACCAGGATTGCCTGCGGAGTCAGCGATGGCAGGTCCAGAACCTCCACGTTGAGCTTGCGTTCCAGTCCCAACTCATGCACCCGGATGTGTATCGGGATCATCCGCGCCTCAGCGCCAAGAACGCCTCGAATGGCCGCGTCCCGGTCCTCGCTGAAGGCGCCGATGGTGGCGCCCGTATTCACAATCTTGAAGCTGTTCAGCGGCGAAGCCAGCGTGGTCACCACCTCGGTCGTGGTCATGGGCAGCGAAACCGGACCGGCCTGCAAAATGGGGTGCCCGCAGGCCAGCAGTTGCTTTGGATCGATATAGGTCACCGTGCAGGTGGCCGCAATCTCCAGGTCGCCGCGCACCAGTTGCGCGCTCACCGCAGAGCCGGGCACGACACTCGCAATCGCCGCGGACGAAGGCTCTGCGCCCATGCTCCCGGCTGCTTCAGAGGACGCGCCCATTCCTCCGGCCGCCACCATCTCCAGCCCCGTTCCGGCCATTCTCTGTTGCCACAGATGAATCGCCTCGGGACGGAATCCGCTCATGACCAGCGGCGTTTCCATCGCCTGCATCGTATCCTGGCCGGGCGCCTGCGGAGACTGATTTCCGATTCCCGCCCTCTGATTTCTGTCGATGGGCAGCGCCCGCACCTCCAGCATCTGCTCAATGGGCGTGATACCGGCGATGGGTTCCTTGCTGAACTGGCCGACGCGGTAAGAGAGCGCGCCCAGCAGCCGGTTGCCGATGTAGACCGGGCTGCCGCTCATGCCGGCCACCACGCCCGTGTACTCGGGCCTGCTCCCATGCAACTGAGCCAGGATCATGTCGCGCCCAGGACCCCGCGCTCCGCGCAGCACGCCAAGAATCTCCACATCCATCGATTCCGGCATGCTCCCGGTGAAGACCGTCCAGGCCGTACCCATCAGCCCGCGATGCACCTCACTCAGCGGAAAGAACCCGCCGCCCGTGGGCGGTCCAGCGGGCAGCGCGGCTTTCTGTGGCCCGGTTTGCGCCGGCGCGAGGCCAGGATAGAGGAGCGTGGCCCATGCCGTGCTGAGCGTCAGCAGAGCCATCCGGAACCAGGGAAACTTCGGGCGTGTTTTCACAGATATAAGAGTACAACCGGCCGGGTGTTTTCTGGTTTTTGCTGAGAAAGGAAACCGGTTACGAGGGTTAGCGGGATGCGGCGGCAGGAAATGGAAAGGTAAGACGCGTTGATAAAAGTAAGACGCACATGCTAAATCTTACTATTGACATCATGTCTTACCTGAAGCATAATGTAAGCCATGGAACGGATTTTCACGACCGTCAGCAGCAAGGGCCAGATAGTGATTCCCGCCGCCATCCGCGAGTCGATGGGAATTGAGCCGGGGACTCGCGTTGCGATTCGGCTGGAGGGGGACAAACTGATTCTCCACCCCCGAACGCGAGCCGCTACCCTGCGTTTGATCGACAAATTGTGCGGCCTGACAGCCGGTGGCCCGTCTATGAGCGACGAACTGATTGCGGAGCGCCACGCTGATGACGCGAAAAGTGATTGGTAAGGAACGCATGTGACGGTCTTCGTCCTGGATGCTTCGGCTGTGTTGCGCTTCATCGATAAGGAAGCGGGATGCAATCGTGTTGCGGAGATTCTGCAAGATCGAATGGATCAGGTCGTGGAAGTGGCAATTTCAGCGGTCCAGTGGGGAGAGGTTGCAGGGCGGGTGCGCAAGAAACTGGGGGCGGCCGGACAGAATTTTGTCCTGGAAACGCTGGCCGATTTCAGTCCGCGCATTGTGCCTGCGACGGGAGAGCGCGCCGTGCATGCTGCCGAGATCAAGCAGGAAAGGAAGCTCCCCTACGCCGACGCCTTTGCTCTCGATCTGGCCATGGACTCACCCGATCACGTGCTGGTGACCGCCGACTACGACTTCAAGACGGTGGCTGATCTGGCGCGGATTGAATTTTTGCCCGCGAAATAGGTCTGTCGAATTTGCAATGCCGCGCTTTCTGAAAAACGGTAATCTGCTGACAGCCTCTTGTAGAGGATCATGCTTTCCCACCCTTTGTGCAAAGTACGCACAAAGGATGGGGCACCCAGCAGTGCCGGGCGCTCGGGAGACCGGTAAAAAACTATCTGGCGGGCTTGCCCTTGGCGCGCGCCGGCTCTGATGTCGTTCCAGCTTTGTACTGGAGCTTGCCATCGGTGGCTCGCATCTCTTCAAGAGCGCCGCTCGTGAGCATGTTGCGGATTTCTGCGCTCAGAACGCGATCTCCGAAACGCCCGCGGAACTTGATGAGAATCCGTTCCCTGGCCTTCGGCGTCTCGCAGTATTTGCGAATGGCCTCTTGTGCCGCATTCAGCAGAGGCATGGCCCCTCCGTCTCCGGGCGACGCCGGCAGCAGCTTCTTCGCATACAGGATCGTGACTCCAGGGTTTCCCAGGCTGTCTCCCGGCAGGAAGGAGCCGAGCTTTTCCGCATGGGCGGCCAGATACTCCCGCAGTTTCTTCCGTATAACTCCGCCTGATCCCGTCGATCCGTAGCCATGGATGACCTCGATACGGCCGCGGTAGCCGCCTTTCACGCAGTCATTGTAAAAACGCACAAACTCCCGGATCGCTTCCGGAACGGTGCGCTCGTGAAGGTCGATGGATTGGGTCTCGGTCATATTGCAATCCTACGGCGCTGTCATTGCGGCCCATCGCCGCTGCCGCGTGAAGCGCGGTGGCCGCTTACCGCTTCGCGCAGCGCTGCCATGCTTTCTCGATATAGCTGTCGGTCATGCCGGCAATGTAATCGGTGACGGTGCGGGCCAGGCCGTCCGTAGAAATCTGTGCCTGGTGGTCTTCGGGCAGCAGGCCGGGGTCGGCCATAAGGGCCGAAAACAGCCCCTCGATCACTTCCGTTGCATGGGTGTGCCCTTCCTGGATGGCGGGGGAGTAATAGAGGTTGGCGTAAAGGAATTCCTTGGCGGCGGCGCGGGCAGCCTCCATCTCCGGGCTCAGGGCGGCCAGCCGGCGGGGCGCGCGGCGAATCTCGTCGAGGGTGGTAACGTCAAGCGCCGCTACCTGCCTTTGCACCTCTTCCATCAGATCCGTGACCAGCGCATTGAGAACGTGGTTGAGGGTTTCATCGGCGACGAGTTTGAGCGGGGCGGCGGGGTAATCGCGCCGCACAATGTCGAAAAAGCCGCGGAAGAGGGCTACTTCTTCGCGCACCTGACCCAGCGTGAGAATGCCTGAGTCCAGCCCGTCGTCCAGGTCGGCGGTCAGGTAGGCAATCTCGTCGGCCAGATCGAGCAGTTGGGCTTCAAGGGGAGGGAACTGGTCAAGAAAGTACTCCGCCAGCTCCGGGTGCTCCGCAGCGGAGTAGTCGTGAGAATGCTTGACGATGCCTTCGCGCACGCCGAGGGTCGGGTTCAGGCCGCGAAAGCCCGCGTAGCGCTCCTCGAACCAGGTGACGATGCGCAAGGCATGCAGGTTGTGGTCGAAGCGCAGTTCAAAGCCGCGCAGGCAGTGGTCCAGGGCCTGTTCGCCGGCGTGGCCGAAGGGCGGATGGCCGATGTCGTGCGCCAGCGCCAGCGCCTCGACCAACTCCGCGTTCAGACCCAGCGCGCGGGCTAGCGTGCGGGCGATCTGGGCTACCTCCAGCGTGTGGGTGAGGCGGCTGCGGAAGTGGTCCGACAGGGAATCGGCGGGCCAGCGGGCGAAAACCTGGGTTTTGCCGGCCATGCGGCGAAAGGCGCGCGCATGCAGCACGCGGGCCATGTCGCGGGCAAACGGCGTGCGGTAGGGATGTGGCGGCTCTGGCTGCGCGCGGCGGGTCAGCTCGCCGTCCGCGGGGACGGCAATCCCTGGGGGTAATGCGAAAGACGGTCTGGGGGCCTGGTCGGTCATTGGTTCACGTCTTCGGATTGCGTTGAGCGATTCACACTTACATTACGATGCGCGGCCTGGAAGCCACAACCCGCAATCCACTGCCCGGTCATGCCGCAGTGAAAATCCCGCGCTGAAAGAACAGGATGTGCAGGCTGTAAAGCGTCCTGTTCGAGCGATGAAGTTCGCTAAAGTTTCCTTCTGGACAGAGCCAGTATTCTGGGCGTACTATCCAGGCCTGATTTATGGAGAGGTCGGCGCGGGGACAAAAACTCGCGCGCCCCACGGTACCCCAAGCTCTTAACCGGGAGGCAAAGCATGAAAGCGATCAAGGATACTGCGTTAGAGCAAAACCAGAGTAAAAGTGCCCTTGCTGAGAGACGAGGAGGTGGCTTTTTCTTGAGGAAAAAGCCACTTGAGGTCATGGCTTCTGGGTACAGCTACTCTGGTTTTGCTATAGCCGTGCTGACGCTGGCGTTCCTGCTTACGTCTGGATGCGGCAGGCATTCCACCAAGGAAGTCTATTACCTGATTGCGTCGGACATGGCTCTGCCTTACTGGCAGACGGCGGCGGCGGGATTCAACAATGCCGCGGCACTGTATAAGGTGACTGCCAAAGTGGATGGGCCAGACGACCACGATCCCCAGGCCGAACTGGCTGCTCTGCACAAGGCGATTGCGGCCAAACCCGCCGGAATACTGATTTCCGTGGTGGACGTTGCACTGCTGCAGCCGGAGATCGACGCGGCCGTCAAAGCCGGCATTCCGGTCATCACCCTGGATTCGGATGCGCCGGGAAGCCGCCGCCTCTACTTCATCGGCACCAACAACCTGGAGGCCGGACGGCTGGGCGGCCAGCGGGTCATCCAGAAACTGGGCGGCAAGGGCAATGTGGTCTTCTTTACGCTTGCCGATCAGGCCAATACAGCGGAACGGCTGGCGGGCTTCAAGGAAGCCTTTGCCACCCGCCCCGAGATTCATATCGTGGATGTGGTGGACATCAAAGGCGATGTGCGCAAGGCCTTTGACTGGACGCAGGAAGCGCTGGCTTTGACTGGCGACAAGAAGGTGGATGCATTCGTGAGCCTTGAATCGGCGTCGAGCAAGGCGGTTGCCGACGCGCTGAAGCGGGCGAATGCGACAGGCCGTCTGCTCGTTGCCTGGGATGTGAATCCCGACACGCTGGATGCGATCAAGGCCGGGGTCGTTGATTCCACGGTTTCCCAGAAGCCCTTCACCATGGGCTTTTTCGGGCTGAAGGCGCTCGACGAGGTGTTTCACGCGCCGCCCAAGCTGCTCAGCAAGGACTACAACTCCGACCCGCTGGCGCCCTTCCCGGTTTTTGTCGATACCGGCAGCGCGCTGGTGGACAAGGCCAATGTGGACCTTTACATTGCGGCAGCGGCGGAAAGCAGCAAATAGGGCGGTTGCTCGAATGTGCGTTGAACCGCGGAAGGAACAGAATGGCGGTCTTTTCGTTGAGAAAAGACCGCCATTTTTTGTGCATTTGAATCTCTGGTCAGGATTCTCTAGCAACGCCTGCCGCGCGCCTTACTCCGTTTTGGGCTGGCCAGCGGTGTTGTCTTCCTTGGCCAGCCTGACGCGGGCGCTCTCCAGCTTCTTCTGCACCTTGGTCACTTCCGACGGATCCACTTCGGCGGGGGAGGATTTCGCAAACTGCTTGAGCGAAAGTTCCCACTGCGCAACAGCCAGGCGGATGCGGCCGGTCTTCTGGTAAAGATCGCCAAGGTGGTCGTGGACCGTGGGGTCCGTCTGGTCACGCTCGACGGCCTGGCGCAGGTTTTCCTCGGCCAACTCGTAATAGCCTGCGCCCATCTTGAAGTACACCCAGCCCAGCGAATCGAGGTAGGCGCCGTTGACCGGCTCCAGATCGACGGCCTTGCGAATCATCTTGAGGGCCTCGGGCAACTTCATCCCCTTGTCGGCCAGCATGTAGCCAAGGTAGTTGAGGGTCATGGGGTTTGCAGGCTCCAGATCCAGCGCCTGACGGAAGAACTGTTCGGCCGGCTCGAAGTGCTTTTGCCTCTCAGCCAGCGCTCCCCTGAGAAAGAGCAGGTAAGCCCGGTCTCCGTCCTTTGTGGTCAGAGCTTCGGCCTTGCTGTAGGCCTCCTCGGCTTCCTTCCAGCGGCGCAACTCGGTATAGAACTGACCCAGACGCAGCCAGACCTGCCGGTCCTCCTTCGCGTCGCCAAGCAATCCCTTGGCCAGCGAAATCCCTTCTTCAGGCTTGCCTGCTTCCAGCAGCGAGCCGGCGAGCATGAGTTTGATGTTCAGGTTCTTGGGGTTGGCCGCAACAGCTTTGCGGCCGGCCTCCGCGGCCTTGTCGAAGAGCTTGGCATCGCCATAGGTTTCGACCTGGCCTTCAAAGCCGCTCACCGCCAAATCGCCGCCCATATCGATCATCTTCTGGTAGGTGGCGATGGCCTCGCTGGTCCTGTTCTGCTCGTGATAGACCGCTGCCAGCCGCTCCAGGAAGATGCCGCGATTGTTCTTCTCCTCCTCGGTGTAGGCTCCATTGGCGTGCGAGGTCAGTTCAACCATTTTCTCGCAGGACTGCACGGCCTCGTCGTAGCGGCCCAGCACGTCCAGCAGCAGCCCCTCATTGTAGCCCGCGTCCAGATTGCCGGGATCTTTTTTGCGTGCCTTGCGGATGGTAGCCAGCGCATCTTCATACTTTCCCTGGCGGCGCTGAATCTCGCCGATGTGAACCAGGGCGCCCACGTTCTCCGGGTCGGCCTCGGCCAACTCCCTGTAATACTTGAGCGCCTCGTCGAGCCGGTTGTCAGTGAGCAGAGCCTGGGCCAGCGCTTCGATTGCGTGCAGGTCTCCGGGTTCCAGTTCGGCGGCGCGCTGAAAGGCTGCGATAGACTCCTTGGGCCGCTTCAGCTGCTCATAGGCGCCGCCCAGCGCGTCCTCCATTTTGGCCGTTCTGTCTGCCACCGGAACCGCCTCGATCACCTTGACGGCGTTCTCCATGTCTCCGCTCTCAGCGTAAAGGCGGGCCAGGTTCAGCACTACTTCCTCTGCGTCCGGTTCCTGCGCCTGGGCGGTCTTGAACTGCTCTTCTGCCTTCTTCTTGTCGTGCTTCACGGTGTAGAGCTGGCCCAGGACCATTCGATCCTCGACGCTCTTTGGCTCCAGCGCGACGATCTTCTCGAATTCCGCGATTGCCTGGTCCAGCACATTGCCGTCAGGCGACGCGGAGGACGGGGCATTCTGCCCTTCGCTCAGCGTGCGCAGGTAGATGCGCCCCAGCAGCCGGTGCGCGTCCACGTCGCCGGGCGCGCTCTTCAGCAGCTCCCGCGCCGTGCTTTCGGCCTCGCGCGCGTGGCCCGTGCGGAAGTACAGATCAGCCAGCGCGTCGTTCAACTCCGGCGAAGTGGGGTCTGCGTTCAACGCCAGCTTGTACTCCTCGATGGCTCGCGTCACGTATTCCGGGCGGCCATTGGCGGCTTCCTCTTCGTCCATGCGGGCCAGCGCCAGGTGATAGTACGACAGGGCGCGGTCCGGCTCCTTTGCGGCGGCTTCGGGAGCCTTGGCCGGTTCGGCCGTCTTCGCCGGAGCAATCTTGATCGGGCTGGCTATCGGCGCATTCGATGGGCTGCCCGAATTGCTTTGGGCACGGGCGGTCCTGGCCGGCAACAGAGAGACAATTGCGGCGGCAGAGAAGAGGCAAATGGGCAGCAAACGTAGTCTTCTTGTCATCATTCCTGGAATTCCATGCTCCTTCAGCCGATCCAATCTGTGAAAACTCCATACAAAAAGAACAGAAAGGCAGCGCAGGCAGCCGCTTCAAGCAGCTCTGCCTACTCTATAGACGATTCTAATCGCCGTTAGGCTTGAGCCGCGCGGCAGATTGCGGCATTTTGCCTCTGGTGAGGCCAACACGGGACTTACCGGCCAACGTTGCTGAAGGGCCGGACGGGTCTGCGGCTCGCGAGACGGTTCATTCAAGAACTTCTTGAAAGATCAGCGGCGGTTTCATCCTAGGCAATGCCGAGGAACTTGTGAATTTGCAGGCTCAATCGCCAGCGCGGATGGTCGAGGCAGTAGCGCAGGGCAAGCTCAGTGTTGGCCTCGCGGCTGGGCCCATCCATCGGCTGCAAGAAGAAATGCCGGAAAGCGAGCAGTTCAAACTCCGCCGGGTCCACTTCCGGCTGAGGATAGACCAGCTTCAACTCGTCCCCGCTGCGCTGCACAAGCTGGGCTCCAGCTTTGGGGCTGACCGAGAGCCAGTCCACGCCCGCCGGCGCGGCAACGGTTCCGTTGGTTTCGACGGCAATTTCAAAATCGCGCGCGTGCAGGGCGTCAATCAGACCGGCATCCAGTTGCAGCAGAGTCTCGCCGCCCGTGCAGACGACGAAACGCTTGGCCTGAGAGTCGCCTGCGGGCCATTTCTGTTGGATGGCCGCCGCCAGGGCTTCAGCGGATTTGAACTTTCCGCCGCCCGGCCCATCGACGCCCACAAAATCTGTGTCGCAAAACCTGCAGATCGCCGCGGCCCGGTCAGACTCGCGCCCAGACCAGAGGTTGCAGCCGGAAAAGCGGCAGAAGACAGCCGCGCGGCCTGCCTGCGCCCCTTCGCCCTGCAACGTGTAAAAGATTTCCTTGACCGCGTAGCTCATCAAGACCAGCTTTCAGCTTTTAGTCCTATAGTTGCAGTTGCTTCGGATCGCTCCGGTCCGGGCCTAAAGGCCTCGATATTTGGCCCAATTTCAGGGGGCTAAAGCCCCCTGCTCCCTCCGGAATTGCCGATCTATAACGTTTTGGTACAACTTCAAGCTGTAAGAGACCTGCAAGCTAAGAGATGGATTTTCCGTAGTTCAGCGGGTCCTCGATTCCGTTCTCGCGGAAGCCCTTCTGCCGCAGCAGACAGGAATCGCATTGCCCGCATGGCTGGCCCGTGGGCGAGGGGTCGTAGCAACTGCTGGTCAGGCTGTAGTCCACGCCCATCTCGATACCCTTGCGGACAATCTCAGCCTTGGTGAGCGCGATCAGCGGCGTGTGAATCTTGAGATTCTGGAGGCCTTCGACTCCGGCCTTGGTTGCCAGGTTGGCCAGCTTCTCGAAGGCCTCGATAAACTCGGGCCGGCAGTCCGGGTAGCCGGAATAGTCCAGCGCATTCACGCCGATGAAAATGTCGCTCGAACCCAACACTTCAGCCCAGGCCAGCGCAAAGGAAAGAAAAATCGTGTTGCGCGCCGGAACGTAAGTGATGGGGATGCCGTGGCCCATTTCGCCGGTGTCGCGGCCCTTGGGAACCGCGATGTCGGCGGTCAGCGCCGAGCCGCCAAAGACGCGCAGGTCGATGGCCGCAATGCGGTGGTCGGCGACGCCAATAGCTGCGGCCACGCGCCGCGCGGCTTCCAGCTCAATCACGTGCCGCTGGCCGTAGCTGAACGAGAGAGCGTAAAGTTCGTAGCCCTCGCTTTTGGCAATGGCCAGGACCGTGGACGAGTCCAGGCCCCCACTCAACAGCACGACCGCGCGTTTTGGTTTCGTTTCCATTACTTCAGATCTCCGCCTTTGCCGATGTCCATCGAGGGCGGAATCGGATTGCTCTCGTCGATGTAGGCATCGATGCACTGTTGAAGCACGCCCTTGGCTTCCAGAATGAACTCGATGGCATCGCGCCCCGCGCCCTGGCCGCCGGGGTGGGGCGTGACGTAGTGGGCCTCGGCCTTCACTCGCTCGCGCGCATTGGCCACGGCCACGGCAAATCCGCACTGGCGCATCACCGGCAGGTCGATGTCATCGTCGCCCACGTAGGCGATTTCGTCCAGCGTAACGCCTTCCTGTTCCATGATCTCGCGCACCGGGCGCATCTTGAAGGCCTCGCCCTGGTAAACGAATTCCAGCTTCAGATCGCGCGCGCGCATGGCCACCGTCTCCGAAACCCGCTTAGTGATGATGCCGCACTTCAAGCCGCCCAGCCGCGCCAGCGAGATGCCCGCGCCGTCATGAGCGCTGTAGCCCTTGGCCTCGACCATTTTGGTGGTGACGGCGCCATGGGGCGAGACAAACGGAACCGGAATGATCCAGATGTTTCCGTTAGTCAGAACGCCATCGACGTCGAAGAGAATGATTTTGATGCGCCGGGCGCGATCTTGCGCGGAGAGTGTCATGTCTTGATTTTACCGATTGAGGCGCGTGAATCTCCAATCCTCGACGTTTTCCGCTTAGCGGCAAGACATTTGGGTGCCCCATCCTTTTCGCGTTCTATGCGGAAAGGGTGGGAAACCAATGCTGTTGGCAGTTCATTGAGGCGCGGCAGTAGCTGCAGCCACAGCCTCTTTTACCAGCACAACAAAACGCGGAAACGCGAAGCTGCCGGCCGCGTCGTCGATCACGTTCAATTGGCAGAGATACTGCCCCGGCTTCAATCCGGCCAGCGGCACATCCAGCTCGATGGCCACGGCGTCGCGGCCTTCCACATTCACGGCTTTGGCCTGCACCAGTGGCGTTTCATAGACCTTTGTCGAGCCCTGGATCAGTTCAAGGCTGCTCAGCAGATTGATCCCCGGCTTCGTCCCTTTGGGCTGGTTCTCCGCCGGCTTTTCATGCGCCGGAGAGTAAATTTCGTAAAGCAGATAGAGATGCTGGTCCTGTCGGAAAACGTGGCTGATATTGGGTACATACTCCTGGCCGCCGCGCACCAGGGGTGTGTCCTTCTTGCTCGGCTGGCGCATGGAGGCGAGCAGGATCGAACTGATCTGGATCTGTTTTTGCGGGAGCGGCGCCTTCTTCATCTCCGGCAGCGTGATGTCGGCCTCGAAGGAGCCCATGCGCCCGGTCTGGTTTTCGCGCACCACAAACTTCAGGTGATACTTGCCCGGCGGCAGGTTGAAGCTGGTGGTGTACTGGATGTTTTTCTGCCGCGCCTGCTGGGCTGAGTCGAGATTGAGCTTGACCGTCTCGCGCGCCTGGCCGATGGGCCGCTTCCCCTCGTCGATCACGGTGCCGAGGATGTCCAACGTGGCCTTGTCCTTGTCGCCGCCCTTCACGAAGGGAATCTGCGAGCCGGGCACGATCAGCGAAACCGGCACAAAGAAGCGGTTCTCGTCGAGGCGGAAATAGAGCGCGTCCAGATAGACGGCTATGTCTGTGGCCGGCAGATCGCTGGCCATCTGCTCTGCCAGCTCGTGTTCGCGGTCTTCCTTGCCAGAGTGCTGGAAGTCCGCCGGCGCATAGTAACCGGGGCGGTATTCGAGCTTCAGATCAGGCCTGTTCACCTTGATGGTCAGCTTGCGGAAGCGGCCGTCGCGTAAGGGATTCGAGCTGTGAAAGCCGATGGCGTAGTAGGCCGAGCTGTCGCGCTGCACTTGCGCGAAGGCGGGAGCAAAGTCGTTGGAATCGAAAAACGCCTTACCGCCGGTGTCGGAGCTGAGCGTGCCCATCACCTCTTGCGTGGCGAAGTTCGAGTTCATGTTGCTTGCCAGCGCGCCGCCGTTGAAGGCGCCGGTTCCGCGCAGGCTGCCGGTGGAGGCATCGCCCAGCGGCGTAATGGCCTGCAAGCCGCGCGTGTCCACGCTGTAGATGGCCAGATTCGAGCGCACCGCGGCGTTGATGGCCGAGCGCAGTGAGGCCTGATTCTCAATGCCGTTGCGTGAGATGCCGCCGGAAAAGTAGAGCAGCGATTTCTTCTCTGTAATCTTTTCCAGCGACTTGGCCACGGCCCTCAGCGCAAACAATTCGCGGTCGGTGTTGAGGTCGTTGTATTCGCTTTCGTCGGGCGTGTAGCCGGTCGAGTCTTCCACCTGGTTCGAGTTGGCCGTCGCGCCCTGGGCAAAGCCCTCGCCCTCGGTTCCGTTGTAAACGGCGACTTCATGGAGGAGCGCATTCTTGTCGGCGGTAAAGTCCTGGTCCACTTTGAGCGTGTCGCCCAGCGAGACCAACGCCACCAAGTCTGCGGGCTGCATCTTGTTGCGCAAGAATTCCTGCGCCGCCTCGACCGCGCGATCCAAATCCTCTGGCTGCATCGAGGTCAGGTCGAAGAACATCACGATCAGCCGGTGATTGCGCAGCTCTTCGGGGCTTGTGACGACGACGGCCTTGCTGCCGCTGGCCCCCGCGGCCAGTCCGCTCACCGTGGCTTCGCGGAGCGGCGTGGCCATTTCCACCGTTTCAAAGTCGAAGGTCGAAAGCTGCTGCCGCTTGCCGTTTTCGTAGATGCTGAAGTCGCCCGGCTTGAGTCCGCGCGCGAATTCGCCGGTCTTGCGGTCGCGCGCCACCACGTTGGTCAGCACCAGGTCGCCGCTCATTTTCAGCACGAGGCCGCCCTGGGGCGTGTTAGTCACCTGGGGGTTCTGGGCCTGGCCGGAGCTTTGCGCTGCCGCCATTGCCAGCGCCGCTATCCCCGCTCCGATTTGTCGCGCCCAACCTTTCATGCGCATCCTTCCAATTGATTCCGTTATAACTCTGCTGATCTTCCAGCAGCTTACGGAAAAACTCGATCATTCAGGTAAAACTGGCGGAGAACATCCCTCAGGGGCTAAAGCCCGGCTTGATTTTAGGCAACTTACGGCACGACTGAAGTCGTGCCCTGACGCTTCGTGCCTCTGCGGATGCGCTTCTTCCGCAGCCTGTAAAGCATTGATCTGCCAATCGCGCTCTTTCAAAACATCGACTCGTTCAGCGCTTTTTTAACTCCGCAAGCTCCACTAACACCGCTAACACGCGCGCAGCGCGGCTAACTCCGCTGCCTTCTTAAAATCTGAACCTCGCCGTAAACTGAAACGCCCGCATGGAGCCCGTCGAAGTCACTTGCCCGAAGGTCGGCGACGCCGCGTTGGTATCCACGCCCGAGTACTGCACCGTATTGAAAACATTGCTGGCCGTGGCGCGAAACTCCATGCTGCGCGTCTCGCCCAGAGACGCGGTTTTGGAAAGCGACATACTGTTGGAGACCGTCCCCGGCCCGGCAATCGAGTTGCGCGAGGCCGTGCCGTAAACGTCGCACGGATAGCTTGCGTCAGCGGCTGTGGGCTGCGTAAAGGCCGCGGTGTTGAACCATTCCTTCAGGGAACCGCCCCCGGCTGCGAGCGGCTTTGTGTAGTCCCGGTTGGGACGCAGGGAACCGGCCGTGCCGCAGGTAACGCTCGATGCCGCCGCCTGATAACTCGGCGTCAGCGGCGTGCCGGTGGCGAAGGTAAAACTGCCGGAGACGGAAACCCCCTCCAGAACGTGCGAGCCAGCGCCGCTGGTCAGCCAGACTTTGTCCTTGCCGAAGGGCAGTTCATAAAGATAAGTTCCACTGACTCTGTGGCGCTGATCGAAGCTGGAGTTACCCTCTTCGGCCTTGAGATCCTGCCAGTTCTGCGCCACCACCGTCGAAGTTCCGCCCACGGAACCAGCGTCGTCGATGGAGTGCGAGTATTGGTAGTTCGCGCCCAGAGCGATGCCTTTCGCGAGCCACTTATTCACGCGCAGCGTTCCGGAGTTGAACCGAGAGAAAGCCGCGGACTGCTCGTAATTGAAGACGTGGCCTGAGACGTTGGTCTCGGGGCTGCTTGCGGTTGCGCGCGGCGCGCTGGTAACGTCCAGGTTGCCGCCCCTTGCGCCGTTGTAGTCAACATTCAGCATCACGTTCCAGGGCAGCGTCTTTTGCACGTCGAGATTCCACACCTGCACATAAGGCAGGCGATAGTGCGGGTCCAGGGCGTAGCTGCCCACCGTGTCTGGCGCGCCAAATCCTTTGGCCAGGGTCAGATCTCCAGCGTTCACCGCCTCGTTGGTCTGCTCGTTCACAAATGCCGGCTGATTCACCATCGGCTGCCGGGCCATGGTCGAGGCAAATGTGCCGTACTGGCCCACGGTGTAATTGAGACCGTAGCCAGCTCGCACGACGGTCTGCCTGGGCAGCCGCAGCGACAGGCCAAAGCGCGGGGCAAAAGCTGTGCGGTAGGGAAAGACCAGCGAATCCGGCAAACGGCCGCTGGAGGAAGGGCCTCCCGGAGCCACTTCCGTGGGGCTGCCGGTAAAGTCTGCGGCTGGATCGGTGTCTACCATGCCCAGGCGGCCGTACTTCTCCGTGTAGGGCGCGAAGTATTCATAGCGCAGGCCGTAGTTCAGCGTCAGATTGGGCCGCACGCGCCAGTCGTCCTGGGCGTACATGTCCATCACGTTGTCGCGCAGGTAGCTTTTGCCCGCGGCCGCGTCGATGGTGGTTTCCTGCGGCAGGCCGAGCAGAAAATCCGCCAGGGAGGAACCGGTGGTCGTGGGCGCGGCGGGATCTTCGGTGAACAAGCCCGAGAAGGTAAAGGTCCCGGTGGCGTTCGAGCTGCCCAGAAAGTCGCGATGCACGCGCCTGTAATCGCCGCCGAAGCGGAAGTTGTGCTTGGCGTGAATCCAGCTCAGCGCTTCGGAGATGGAAATCGTTTGCGAGAGCGAAAAGCTGGGCTGCTGCTCGTTGAGCCCCTGAATGTCGCTCAGAATCACGTTGGGCAGGCCGTAGTTCAGCCGAGAGCTGTCCGTACCCTGAATGCCGGCCGCATTCGCGATATCGGTCTTGTTGGTGAAGAAGTTGGCCGCCTGGCTCGTGCTGCGATTCCAGTTGGCATTGAAGACGCTGGTCAGCTTGTGATAGCCCAGCGTGTAACCGGCTTGCAGCGAGTTCGATTCCGAGGAGCTTTTGCCGCCCAACTGCGGGAAGATGTTCACGTTGTCCGAGGCCGAGCCGCTCCAGTTGTAGTTGAAGTTGATGCTCTGGCGCAGCCCCTGGTTCTGCGTTCTGCGCCCGCCGCCTCTGCCGCCGCCAAACAGCGTGGCATTCTTCCCCAGGCTGCGCATGTAGCGCGCGCCAGCCTGCGTCGAGTTCGACTGCGCGGTGGTCAGAAAGTGGTAGTTCTGCGTGTAGCCGGCCAGATTCGGAGCGGGAAAATACTTGAGAAGCGCTGCGGCCTGAGGGCTTACCGGGACCTGATTGTTGGCGTAAGCCTGTCCCGCGGCCTGGTTGTACAGAGCGGGCAGGCCGGTTAAATCGCCGGATCGCTGGTTATAGGTTCCGAAGCTGCCATCCGTGGGCACGGTGGCGTACTGGTCCAGCGGATTCGAGCTGCGCTGGCCGGAGAGGGTCAGGAAGATCGTGTCCTTGCCGCTGGGCTTGGTCACTCCCGGCAGATAAGGCGCGCTCATGAAGGTGAGGCCGAAGCGGTTGGAGCCGGAGGGCGGCTGCTCCTGCGACTGACCGCGAAGGCTGAACGGCTGCGCATTGAGCGCCGAGTTGCTGCCCATCCAGAAGATGGCCCCATGCGGCTGGCCGGGATTGAAGCTGCGGAAGTTGCCGCGCCCGCCGCCGCCAAAACCGCCCGGCCCGCCAAAGCCGCCTGGGCCGCCTCCAAAAAGGCCTCCGCCTGGTCCGCCAAAGTTTCCGCCTGCTCCGCTCTGGGCGCGCATTGTCTCCATCGCGTCGCGCATCCGGTCCATATCCATGCCTGCCAGGGGGCTTACCGTTCCCGTCTGGCCGCTGATGGCCACCGAATCGCCGCTGAAGTCGGAGTTGCCGGCAATGGAGGGCAGAGCCGCGCCCGCCGCGCCGGAGACGCCGGACTGGGTTTCGGCGTTTCCAGTCAGCGCGCTCGTCAGGCTCAGATTCTGCGCGCCGCTCGCGGCCAGTTGCCGGATGGCTTGCGTCGCCTGCGAACTCTGCGCGCCCTGCTCCTCGCGCTGCTCCTGCTGGGCCGCCCGCGAGGCCAGAGTCAACGCGAAGCTGACCGTCTGGTCGCGGCTGCCAGCTTTGAGCACCGCCTCCTCAGCGCCCGCCGCGAAGGCCGCAAATTGGGTGCGGACCACGTAGCGGCCATTCTGCGGGATGGCCAGCGACCATGCGCCGGTGATGTCCGTAGTGGTTTGGAAGCGCTTGCCGGTAAGCGTGTTCTGGGCGGTTACCGTCACGCCGGGCAATGGAGTATTTCCGCTTTTGACCACGCCGTGCAGCCTGCCGCCTGCCGTTTCCGCGGCGGGTGGCTCTGGCGCGGTCTGTTCACTGGCGGCAGGCGCGCTCACGGGCGCCGTGGACTGTGCCGGAGCCGTTGGCTGAGCCAGGGCGGCAACCCCACCGGCCACAATAACTCCCGCCACAAATGCCCATCGCATGGTTCCTCGCCGCATTGGCGCTCCCTGGCATCTCTCACTCTTGCTTATTCAGACGGCTCGCGCGTTGCGAAGGTTTACCGCCGCTTGCCCTTCGCCGGGATTTTCGGGACGCCGCCCGCCGCCGTCGAACCCGTCCGCGGCGCTGCAGTGACCTTGGTTACCTGGGCAGGATGAAAGCCCTTGCAATCCGTTCCTGCCCATGTTAACTCTTATGTCAATACTCTATTGATTGCTACCGTGCAAGTAAACCCCGGCAGCTATCGAACAGGATGCTTCCCATGATGAAGATCGGCACCACCATCCGCACTTTCCGGCTGCAAAAAGGGCTTTCCCAGGGCGACATCGAAAAGAAAACGGGCCTGCTGCGCTGCTATCTTTCGCGCGTCGAGAACGGCCATACGGTGCCTTCGCTGGACACGCTGTCGAAGATTGCGCGCTCGCTCGATCTGCCCATCACGCAGTTCTTCGCCGACGAGCCGCAAGGCAAACAGGCCAACCTGCGGAAGCTCTCCGACGAGGAAATGCGCTTTCTGACCCAGATTCGCCGCTACTCCGTGAACCTGAACGAGAGCGACCGCAAGCTGCTGCTGGCGATGGTGAAGAAGTTCGCCGCCACGGCGACGCGGTAAACGGCCGCCCATCAGACTCTACACATCGTTGCCCAGATGGAAGATAGGCTCGACGCCATGCCCGCCGGCGAGCAGAGCCTGCTCCTCAGCCGCGCTTAGCGGCTTGAAATTCTGCGCCACATCCATGGCCAGCCGGAAGTAGCGTTCGTCGCCTGGCGGGATGGCGGCGGTGATTGCGTGGCCGAGGGTCCAGCGCAGGCCCAGCGAAGCCTCGTCGGGATAAGCCGCCGGCTCGTACCAGCACTTTGGCTCCGGATGATTCTTCCGCACGCTCTCCGGCCAAACGCCTTTTGCCATCGCCTTCAGGGCCAGAATGCCGATCTTCTTTTCCTGCGCGCGCTTCAGAATCTGCGGGCCAAAGTTGGCCTGGGTAAAGAGAACCCAGTTGATCGGAAACAGGATCGTGTCGAAGTTATAGCGGTCCAGGGCTGCCAGCGCAGTCTCCGCCGAGTGGACGGAAAAACCGATGTAGCGGATCTTGCCTTCCTTCTTCGCCGCTTCCATGGTTTCGATTGCGCCGCCGGGGCCCAGCGCCTTGTCCAGATCGGCCATCTTGGTCAACGCATGGAACTGGTAGAGATCGAAGTGGTCGGTCTGGAGCCGTTTGAGAGACTCTTCCAACTCCGTCCGCGCGGCATCCTTCGTGAAGCCATCTGTCTTGCAGGCCAGGAAACTCTTGTTCCGATAGGGCTTGAGCGCCGGTCCAAGCCGCTGCTCGGCGTTGCCGTAGCTGGGCGCAACGTCGAAATAGTTGACGCCGCGGTCGACGGCCTCAGCCACGATGTTGGCGGCCGCGGCTGGCTCTTCGTTCATCACCACAATTCCGCCGAATCCGATGATCGAAAGCTGTTCGCCGGTCTTGCCCAGAGCGCGGCGGGCGATAGGCGCCCGCGCTGGAACCGATGCGTTGACCTGGCTCGCTACTGCGGCCGCGGCGGTGATGGCGGCCTCCTTGAGAAATATGCGGCGTTCCATGGTCTGCCTCCAGGGGTTCAGGAATGCGGTCAGCTTGCTGGGAAGTATTCTCGCACGGAATGCGGTCTCTGCGATGCGCTCTACCGCGGCAACTGCGCCAGGTAGAAGCTGAAGAGCACCAGCATCCCCACCACCAGCACAATTGCTATTCGGCGGCGGAAGAGGAAGAGGTCGCGGGGAGAGCCAATCAGGGGCACCATCGGCGCCGCAAAAAGCAACCCGCTGCTGAAGCCGCCCAGATGGGCCATGTTGTCGATCTGCAGTCCGGAGTGCGCCACCATGGTGCCAAAGCTGATGGAGAAGCCGATCACCAGGTTGATGGCGGCAAAGTAGATCACCGACCGGCGCAGCTTGTGCAGCTCTAGCGGAGGCACCGGCAGCCGGTGGGATTTCAGCAGGATGATCAGCGCTCCGGCGATGCCGAAGACGGCTCCCGAGGCGCCCGCGCCAACCGGAAAGACGCCTATATCGTGGAACTTCACCCAGTCAGGGTTGCACCACCACCAGTTGACGAATGTGGACAGCAGGTTGCCGCCGGCCCCGGTGAGAATGTAGACCGCCAGCAAGCCCGCTGAACCCATCAGCGGCTCGGCCAGCAGTCCCAGATTCCACAGGCACCACATATTGGTGGCCAGGTGCAGAATGCCCACGTGCACAAACATCGCGGTGACGATGCGTACCCACTGGCCGTTGACCAGCACGCTGCCGGCATTATCGGCGCCGAAATACATCAGTTGGTCCGCGGTGGGGCTCATGGGTCGGACCCCATGCACTGTCATGGCCAGAAAAACCAGGCAGTTGATGCCGACCAGCAGGTAGGTGGCTGGCGCATAGGCCCACGACGGTCGCGGCTTGCGTACCGGCTGCGGCGGCGGATTGAAGCCGGCCTCTGGAGACAGATACTCCGGCTCTGGAGCGGGGGGGGAACTTCCCATATCTCAACTCTAATGCATTCCCGGCATCCTCGCAGGCTGGAGCCCTTCCATCTGACAGCCACGGCCCGCTGTATCGTCCCTCGATCTGCCGCTTTGCCCCCCGATTCGATGTACTCTGGAGCTTGGTCCCTGCCAATTCGGCGCGGCAAGCAGGGAATCGAAGCAAAGGGATTCGAAAGGAGCGATATCTTGGGTTCAGAGGCGGGTTCGGAGAAGGTGATTCGGCGGGCGTTGCTGAGTGTGACGGACAAGACCGGTCTGGCGGAGTTTGCCGACGTGCTGGCGAGCTTCGGCGTGGAGCTGGTTTCCACAGGCGGCACGGCCGCGGCGCTGCGCGCGGCGGGCCTGGCCGTGAAGGACATCAGCGAGTTGACAGGCTTTCCGGAGATGCTGGACGGCCGCGTGAAGACCCTGCACCCCAAGGTCCACGGCGGCCTGCTCTACAAGCGCGGCAACCCGGAGCATGAGGCTGCCGTGGCCGCGCATGGCATCGAGCCTATCGACATGGTGGTGGTCAACCTCTACGCCTTCGAGAAAACCGCGGCTCAGCCCGGCGTGGCATTTGGACAACTGATCGAGCACATCGACATCGGCGGGCCCTCCATGGTCCGCTCCGCGGCCAAGAACTTTGAAGATGTGGCCATCGTGACCAGCGTCGCCGACTATCCCGCTCTCATCGCAGAATTGAAAAGCGCCCACGGCGCTCTGTGCCGCGTCACCCGCTGGCGGCTGGCGAAGCAGGCCTTCGCGCTGATCGCGGCCTATGACTCGGCCATTGCCAATACTCTCGACCGGATTGCCGAAGCGCCCGCGCCCGATTTGCCTGCCGCGCCGGACGGCTCTTGCCTGCCCGCCACGCTGCGCATCAACATGCCCCTCGCGCAGCCCTTGCGCTACGGCGAAAATCCCCACCAGCGCGCCGCGCTTTACTCCGATGGCTCAGGCCTGGGCGTCGCCGGGGCAAAGCAGCTTCAGGGCAAGGAACTGAGCTTCAACAACCTCGTCGATCTGGACGCCTGCTGGGCTCTGGCGGAGGAGTTTGACGAGCCGGCCGCGATCATCATGAAGCACACCAACCCCTGCGGCGCGGCCACCGGCTCGACGATCCTCGAAGCCTACACCAAGGCTCTGGCTTGCGATCCGGTCTCGGCTTACGGCGGGGTTCTCGGCATCAACCGCGAGGTGGACATTGAAGCCGCCGAGGAGATCGCCAAGCTCTTCGTCGAGGCCATCGCCGCCCCGGCATTTTCGCCCGCGGCCCGCGAGCGCTTTGCCCGCAAGAAGAACCTGCGCCTGGTCGAGGTTCACTCGGCGCCGCCCAGCTTCGTGGTCAAGAACGTCTCCGGCGGCCTGCTTTTGCAGGATGCCGACACCGGCCACGTCACCGCATCCGAACTGAAGGTCGTCACCAAGCGCCAACCCACGGCCGAGGAAATCCAGAGCCTTCTGTTTGCGTGGCGCGTCTGCAAGCACGTCAAGTCCAACGCCATCCTTTATGCCAAAGACGGCCAGACCCTGGGCGTTGGCGCGGGGCAAATGAGCCGCGTGGACTCGGCCCGCTTCGGCGCCATGAAGGCTGTCCTGCCGCTGAAGGATTGCGTCGCCGCATCCGACGCTTTCTTCCCCTTCGCCGATGGCCTGGAAGCCGTTGCCCAGGCCGGAGCGACAGCCGTCATCCAACCCGGCGGCTCCGTGCGCGACGACGAAGTCATTGCCGCCGCCGACAAGCTCGGCATGGCAATGGTCTTCACCGGCATCAGGCACTTCCGGCACTAGGTCTGGTCCGTCTTGAATTGGCGGCGCATCTGACGAAATACTCGTTGTGGTGTTCCGCAGTTTGAGGTAACATGCAGATGATAGTGGCTGTTTGTACCGCTGGAAGGCGGATGCCACTACCATCTGCCCCGCCGGAAGGCGGCAACTTAATCGGTAATACCCGTTTGACGACGGTGAACCCTCAATCTGTCCGATTTGGAGATGAATTATGTCTGAAGAACAAATCCCTCTTCAGGAGAGGGTTACGAATTATTATTCACAACTTTCATCCGTTGCAGCGGACCTCAATGCCGTTTCTGACGAGCTTGGAAAGTCCATTTCAGAGATCGATGTTGCTCTCAAAAAACTCAACCTTGGGATTGCCACGTGGGTAACAATTCGTGGTGCTGATAATAGTCCTTACGACGACTCATTTTGGAGCCGGGACATTGGGTATGCGAAGATTAGCAACAAGTGGGGAATTAGCCTTCGTACGATCGACGGACAATCTAGCGATCCTGATAGATCAGAGACAGAGGAATGGTTGTTCAACGATGCTCCAAGATCACTTCGTCTCGAAGCAATAGATAAAATCCCTGAACTTCTCGAACAACTGAGCAAAGAAGCGGTTAGAACCACCAAGAATATTCGCGCCAGATTGAGCGAAGCCCAAGCGGTAGCCGAAGCCTTGAAAAGCGCGTCTAATCGTACTTTGAGAGTTCCTCTTCGCATTCCCGATAGCAATTCAAAGCCTAAAATAGATCTTACGCACGTCTCCAAACCCGGCGATGTGCTAAAGGCCATTTTAACCGACAGGCAAATCAGGCAGGACAATGCATCTGAAGCCTCGACTGCTTCCGCCTCAGTCGCGCCGAATCTTGACTCGGTGCGCGGTGCTGTCGTTCACGCTTTGTCGAAAGCCGGACATGAATCTGCCGCTAAACTCCTTGGCATGGGTTCATGGACTTTCGATGGTTCTTGTTTCGGTATCGAAGTGGCTGGTATGGGCAAAAAAATACTTGCCTTGACAGTGAATATGGCGGCTGAGAAGGTCATCCGGCAGGAGTTGCTAAGGCTGAATGTGCCAATGCGGTTTGTAGTGGCTCCAGCTGAGAAGACAACCAAGCCAATCCCCGTTTCAAACCCGCTGATAGGCGCTTCGACGGAGGTGAAGTAATGATCACTTATCTTGCTTCAAGCCTTCCTGTCTTTGCAGGCGCGGTTGTAATAATCATCATTGTTGTTTTCGGTGGCCTCGTCTTCTATGCACTCCGTACCAAGGGAGATGTATTTGCGGAGTTGTTGTTCGGAAAAACGGCCTTCAGATTTGACGCACGGGATAGACGGAACACAAAAAGATTGCGATAAATGCTCCGTGCCCCATCCTTGCGCCTTTCTTCTGGCGCAAGGGTGGGAAATCATGAACCTTGAATCGTCGTATGCTCCTCCGGATATTCCTCTGGCGATTCTCCGCGACCTCCTTTCCTCTCCGTTCGTACGTGGCCGGAGCCGCCCCCCTGGCTTCCCCATCGGCTCCAGCATCTGCCGCGAACCCAACCGCCCGCCCCGTTTGTTCGATACAATATGAATGCGAAGCCTTTTCCCCGTTTCTCGCGTCACTATGAGAGCGATCATTTACGCGTTTGCGGTTCTTCGCTGAGAGTGGAACGATTTTGATGTCCTCAAATTCTTCAAGCAACAACTCGCGACGCGCTCCCGCCTTGCGGCTGGCTCTGGCGCTTTTGTGCGCCGGCTGGTTGGCGGGCGCGCTGGCCGCGCAGAACGCGTCTCCATTTCAGGGCAGCGTGACACAGGGCGAGCCTTCGGCGCAGCCCGTCGCCCTCACTCTCGACGACGCCATCCAGCGCGGCCTCAGGGCCAACCTGGGCGTCATCCTCAGCGGCACGCAGACGGCAGCGGCGCGCGGCGAACGGCTCAGCCAGTTGCAATCGCTGCTGCCCTCGGTGGACTTCAACGCCAAGGAGTCCGTGATGCAGGAGGACCTGCCCGCACAGGGGATGCGCATCAAGGGCTTTCCGACAATACTCGGTCCTTTTGGATTTACCGATCTGCGAGCCTCGCTGACCTGGTCGCTGGTGGATGTGGCTTCGCTGCGCAACTACCTGGCCGCCCGCCACAACTTCAATGCCGCCCAGCTTTCCGCCCAGGATGCGCACGAACTGGTGGTGCTGGTCGTGGGCAACGCCTACCTGCTCGTCCTGGCCGATGAAACCCTCGTCTCCAGCGTGGAAGCGCAGGTCGCGACAGCCAAAGTCTCGCTGGATCAGGCCACTGCCAATCACCAGGCCGGAACGGCGCCGCTGCTCGATGAACTGCGCGCCCGCGTGGATTTTCAATCGCAGGAGCAGCAGTTGATCGTGGCCCAGAACGCGCTGGAAAAGGACAAGCTGTCTCTGGCTCGCGTTATTGGCCTGCCCCTGGCGCAGAGCTTCACCCTGGCCGACAAGGCGCCCTACGCGGCTTTCGATCAGATTGACGTGGAGAAGGCCATTCGCCAGGCCCACGCCAACCGCAAGGATCTGGCCGCCATGGCCGAGCAGGCAAAAGCGGCCGAGCAGCAGCGTAAAGCGGCCACCGCCGACCGGCTGCCCACGCTCGTTTTCAATGGCGACTACGGCGACATCGGCGTGAATCCCGCCACCTCGCACGGCACCGGCGACGCATCCGGCACGCTCAGCGTTCCGCTCTTCAAGGAATTTGCCCTGCGCGGCGAGGCGCAAGTGGCCCAGGCGCAACTGGACACCGCGCAAGCCAAGCTGAGCGACCAAAACGCTCAGGTGGACGCCGATGTGCGCGACGCCCTGCTGGACATTGAATCAGCGCAAAAGCAGGTCGCCGTGGCCAGTTCCTCGGTCGAGCTGGCCAATGAGGCGCTCAGCGAGGCGCAGCAGCGCTACGCCAACGGCGTCAGCGACAACCTGGCCGTCAGCCAGGCCCAACAGTCCGTGGCCCAGGCCAACGATCAGTACGTGACCAGCCTTTACCGGCACAACGTAGCCAAGCTCAGCCTGGCTCGCGCGCTCGGAGCAGGCGAAAGCTACAAGAATTATCTGGGAGGAAAGTAACTGTGGCAGATAACTATACAGCACCAACCCAAGCCGATCCCGACGAGGAAATCGAGAACCCGCAGCCGCGGTCTCGCCGAAAGGTCATTATTGCCGTCGTGGTCGTAGTCCTCGCGCTGGTTGCCGTTGGCATCTGGTGGCATTCCACTTATAGCGAAGACACCGACGACGCGCAGGTCAACGGCCATCTGATCCAGGTCAGCTCGCGCATCTCCGGCCAGGTTCTCAAGGTCGACGTCGATGAAAACCAGGTGGTCAACAAGGGCGACGTGATCGCCGAGCTGGACCCCGGCGACTATCAGGTTGCGGTCGAGAAGGCCGAAGCCTCTCTGGCCAGCGCCCAGGCCAATGCCGCCGCGGCCAACGTGAATGTGCCCATCACCACCGTCAACACCGGCAGCAACCTGCGTTCGGCCAGCGCTGATGTCAGCGGTTCGCAGGCCAGTGTGGGGCAGGCGGAGAAACAACTGGATGCCGCGCACGCCCGCGTGAACCAAGCCCAGGCCAACTTCACCAAGGCGCAGGCCGATCTTGCGCGCTACAAGCCATTGGTTGAAAAGGACGTCATCAGCAAGCAGCAGTTTGACGCCGCCGTGGCCGCGGCCGACGCGAACAGGGCCGCCGTGGCCGATGCGCGCGCCAATGAGCAGGCTGCCGTTGACACGGTGAAAGTGGCCATGGAGCATGAGTCGCAGGCCCAGGCAGGCTTGAAGTCTGCCCAGACCGGCCCGCAGCAGGTGGCTGCGCAGAGCGCCCGCGCCAAGCAGGCCGTGGCTCAGGTGGCTCAGGCCCAGGCCGAACTTGACCAGGCCAAACTCAACCTCAGCTATACCAAAATCGTCGCCCCCGCGGCTGGCATCATCACCCGCAAGAGTGTCGAAATCAATCAGAATCTGGCCCCCGGCCAGAACCTGCTCACGCTGGTCTCGCTGGAAGGCCTGTGGGTCACCGCCAATTTCAAGGAAACTCAGCTTAAGCACATGGCCGCCGGGCAGCCTGTTGAAATTGAAGTGGACTCGACCGGCAAGACCTATCACGGCAAAGTGACCCAGATTGGCGGCGCAACCGGCTCGGTGCTCTCCCTCTTCCCGCCGGAAAACGCCACCGGCAACTACGTCAAGGTCGTACAGCGCGTTCCGGTCCGCATCGACTTCACGGATCTGCCCGGCGAAGACTCCAACCACCTGCTGCGGCCGGGCCTCTCGGTCGAGCCCAAGGTGAGCGTGAAGTAGAAAACAGCGAATTGCTTCTGGCTTTGTGTCAGGGCGCGGCAGTCAGGGCTTTAGAGCATTTTCACCGATAGTGTAATCTGTGTATGGCGAAACTCCGGCGACGCGAGAGCTATGGCGCGAGCCTATGAGGATGATTTGCGGCGGAAGTTATTGGCGGCCCGAGCGCGAGGCGATGC
>Ga0302267_10001237_pt1 | contig 32868 bp, 15 predicted proteins | sample III_Bog_E1_3_FD_194555 | JGI IMG/M metagenome (GOLD analysis project Ga0302267, IMG submission 194555) | Peat permafrost microbial communities from Stordalen Mire near Abisko, Sweden - III_Bog_E1_3 | ecosystem: Environmental > Terrestrial > Soil > Wetlands > Peat | place: Sweden: Abisko...
TGGTTTGGAGCTATGCCGAATTGGCGGCAGACCAAGACCGTACGCGCCTCGTTACAACGAGCCGGACAATACCGCGGAATCGCTCCCGCACGGCCGGATACGCTCTCATAACGGCTGCGACCAGCTCGATCTTTTTTGACAATTTCCCAGCAGTCCGCTTTTCAGTACAGGCCTGATCTGCAACCAGGCTCCCTCGCGATCCAGCCGCGTATCGCGTATGCACATATAACAAAAGTTGCATGAAAGCAGGACATTGTGACATTTTCAGACAAGCTTCTTCTTCTCCAGGAAGCAAGTGACCTGCCGCTGATTGACAAAATACCCATAGAGTCGAAGGCATCTCTGCTCCCTTTACCGACACGCATTGCATTCATCGGCAATTATTTGCCGCGGCAATGCGGTATTGCCACGTTCACTACAGATCTATGCACCGCTATTGCGGCTGAATATGGGCCTGAACGGCTTTTTGCGATTCCGGTGAACGATCCCGACTCCAGCTATGAATATCCTGAACGGGTGCGGCTGGAAATTGCCCAGGAGGATCTTGCCTCCTATGAGAGAGCCGCGGAGTTTCTGAATTTCAACGGAAACGACCTGGTCTGCCTGCAGTTTGAGTATGGAATCTTTGGCGGCATGCGAGGCAGCTATATTCTTGATCTGCTGCGCAAGTTAAAGATGCCGCTGGTTACGACCCTGCATACAGTTTTGCGCGATCCAGATTCGCAGCAACGGGCAGTTCTGGAGGAGATCGCTTTTCTTTCTGACCGGCTGATCGTGATGAGCGAGCACGCATCCTGCCTTCTGCGGGAAATATATGCAGTTCCCAGTGAAAAGATCGACATCATCCCACACGGCGTGCCGGATCTTCCGTTTACCGATCCAAACTACTTCAAAGACTTATTTGGCACAGAAGGTAAATCTGTACTTCTGACGTTTGGACTGCTGTCGCCAAACAAGGGCATTGAAAATGTAATTCGTGCGCTGCCGGCGATTCTGAAGAAACATCCGAAGCTCGTCTATATCGTCTCGGGAGCCACACATCCGCAGATCCGCCGCACAGAGGGCGAACGTTACCGGGAAGGATTACAGGCGCTGGCAGCGGAGTGTGGCGTTTCCGCTCATGTAATTTTCAATAATCGTTTTGTGAGTGCTGACGAACTGGTTGAGCATGTAGGCGCAGCGGACATCTACATCACTCCGTATCGCCAGGAAGCCCAGGTCGTTTCCGGCACCCTGGCTATTGCGCTTGGCGCCGGCAAGGCAATCATCTCCACACCATACTGGCATGCTAGAGAACTGCTTGCGGATGGACGCGGCGTGATTGTGCCATTTGATGATCCTGCCGCATTGGCCGAAGCGGCAAATCAACTGCTTGATAACGACTCTGAGCGCCACGCGATGCGAAAGCGCGCGTATCTCTATTCGCGCGGAACGACCTGGCAGAAGACAGCACAAGCGTATATGGCGAGTTTCCAGCGCGCCCGTGTGGAGCGGATGTTACGGCCACGTGCCGCGCTACCGGATATATCCGCCGTGAAAACGACAGACCGGCTGCCACCGCTAAAGATCTCACATTTGCTGAGCATGACTGACGATACAGGCATGCTGCAGCACGCCATCTTTTCCGTCCCCAACAATCGCGAAGGCTATACGACCGATGACAATGCGCGAGCGCTGATCGTGGCTACGCTGTTGGATGCTTCGGAATCGCAAGACTGCCACGCGGCACAAGGCTGCACCGATATTTCACATCGCTATCTGGCATTTCTGCTCTTTGCTTTTTGCAGCAGGGCCGGACGCTTCAGAAACTTTCTCAGCTATGGCCGCGTGTGGATGGAAGAAATCGGGTCAGAAGACAGCCATGGGCGGGCTTTGTGGTCACTGGGAACGGTGCTCGGATACTCAAAAGACGCTGGTTTGCGTGGAGCGGCAGGTTGTCTGTTTGAAGCGGCGGTTCCAGCCACGGCAACGTTTACCAGTCCGCGCGCATGGGCATTCTCCATCCTCGGGATGCAGGGATACCTGGACTGGTTTCCAGGGGACCGCGTGGTCGAGGGCGCGCGCAACGTGCTGGCGAACCGGCTGCTGGATGTGTACGAACGCACGCGCTCAGAAGACTGGCGCTGGTTCGAGAAGAGCATGTCGTACTCCAACGCACGGCTGTCACAAGCTCTGCTGATCGCAGGTTGGAGAAGCGATAACAAGCGGATGATTGAGGTTGGATGTGAATCTCTCCGCTGGCTCGTTGACCAGCAGCATCGAGACAACAGTGCTATTTTTGTCCCCATCGGTTCCATGGGATTCTTCACGGAAGGCACCGAAAAGGCCCGCTTCGATCAGCAGCCGGTGGAAGCGTGTGCCACAATCTCCGCCTGCCTGCTGGCATACCGCCTGACCAGCGATGCTGCATGGTTGCACGAAGCATGGTGCGCCTTTCGCTGGTTCCTGGGAGAAAATGATTTGCAGGTGTCGCTCTATGATCCCGCGACCGGCGGCTGCAAAGACGGTCTGCATCCGGACCGCGTGAATGAAAATCAGGGCGCGGAATCAACCCTTTCATTTTTGATGGCTTTACTCGAGATACAGCGGGTAGCAACAACAACCGAAAACAAACAACACCATGAAATGAGCGTTTCTCATTGAATCCAGGCCCTATGGAAGAATCTCTGTTTACCCGCTATCCCGGCAATCCCCTGCTCAGCCGCAAAGACTGGCCCTATCTCATCAACAGCGTCTTCAATGCAGGAGCAGTGCGCCTGGATGATGGGACTACCTTGTTATTGTGCCGAGTGGAAGACCGGCGCGGTATGTCGCATCTTTGCGCCGCCCGCTCTGCAAACGGAATTGATGGATGGGTAGTCGATCCGGAACCAACCATGCTGGCTAATCCCGCAGAGTATCCCGAAGAGCTGTGGGGCATCGAAGATCCTCGCATCACCTACGTCCCGGAGCTGCAGCAGTATGCGGTTGCTTACACGTCTTTCGCCAGAGGCGGCCCCGGAGTATCGCTTGCGCTTACCAAAGACTTCAGAAGCTTTGAACGATACGGCGTCATCATGCCACCGGAAGACAAAGATGCTGCGCTCATGCCGCGCAGGATCAATGGTTACTGGGCAATGATTCATCGCCCCGTCACCACGCTCGGCGCCCACATGTGGATATCCTATTCGCCCGATCTACAGCATTGGGGCAGGCATAAGGTCATGCTGGAAGCACGTCGCGGCGGATGGTGGGATGCAAACAAGATCGGGCTTTGTTCTCCCCCAATTGAAACCCCGCAGGGCTGGCTGGTGATCTACCATGGCGTGCGGCAAACAGCCTCTGGCGGCATCTACCGTCTTGGACTCGCCTTGTTTGATCTCAATACACCGGAGATATGCCTGCGCCGTGGAGACTCCTGGGTATTCGGGCCGGAAGCTCCGTATGAACGCGGTGGAGATGTGAGCGATGTAGTATTTCCCTGCGGACAGACGATCAGCGCGGACGGAGACACTATCAATTTGTATTACGGCGCTGCGGATTCCTGTATCGCACTTGCCACCGCCAGCATTCGCAAGCTGCTTCTCTGGCTCGAAGCTAATTCCAATTCAACCGATGTAAGCCGCGCCTGACGCATGAGGTACAGGTCGTTACAACTCATTTGAATTCAGCTTTGCCTGTTGAACTCTGTTGGAACGCCTGCATCGGTCAGGCTTTGATCTCATCGCGTCCGGGGTTGTGCCAGCACCCATCTGCTGCGATGAGTGCATCAGCCGCTTTAGGCCCCCACGTATGGCGCTTGTAAATGCGCGCCTTGTGGTGATGTTTGAGGATGCCATTGACCACAGCCCAGGCTGCTTCTACCGCATCTTCGCGGGTGAAGAGTGCACCGTCCCCAATCATGGCATCGCCCAGCAGCCGCTCGTAGGGCGTTTCCACCTTAGTCTCTTCTTCAAGCAGGTAGAGCTCTTGCTGCTTCCCAACGAAATCCTTTCCTGCGAGTTTAACGCGGGCGGCAAGCGCTATCGCCGCGTTAGGAGAGAGCCGGAACCGCAGATAGTTCGAGCGCCCGGTCGCGGGTGCCGAGTCAGCGAATAGCTTCTGCGGCGGCTGTTTCAGCTCCACCAGGACTTCTGTCTCTGTTGCAGGCAGATATTTTCCTGAGCGCAGATACCACGGCACTCCCTCCCATCGCCATGAGTCGATAAAGAGTCGCAGGGCGCAGAAGGTCTCTACGTCAGAGTTCTTTGCCACGTGCGCTGCCTTTCGGTAGCCTGCGTACTGGCCGCGCACCACATCATCGGGCTTCAGGGGACGCATCGCTTGAAAGACCTTGGCCTTTTCGGTATGCACGGCTCCAAAGTCCCTGTCAGCCGGGGGCTCCATGGCAAGCAGAGCGACGATCTGAAAGAGATGGTTCTGGATCACGTCTCGCAGGCAACCGGCGCTCTCATAGAATGCACCGCGTGCGCCCACCCCAAAATTCTCAGCCAGAGTCACCTGGACGCTGGCTATATAGTTGCGGTTCCAGATCGGCTCTAGAAATGAGTTGGCAAAACGGAAATAGAGGATATTCATAATAGCCTCCTTCCCGAGAAAGTGGTCGATGCGGAAGATGGAATCTTCCGGGAACACCGCCTGCGCCACATGGTTTAGTTCGCGTGCGGATTTCAGATCGCGGCCGAACGGCTTTTCGACAATCACGCGCGCGTTCCTGGCAAGGTTTGCAGCACCCAGTCCTGTAATCACTGTCTCAAAGAGAGACGGCGGGATAGCAAGATAGTGCGCCGGACGTCGAGCGCCGCCCAGCTCTTTTTTTATCGCCGCGAATGTGCCCGGATCTTTGTAGTCTCCGCTCACATAGCGAAGAAGAGACAGCAGATGGTGGAAGGCGCGTTTGTTATCGATGCCGCCGGATCGCTCAATGCTGTCAGCAACACGCTTATGCAGACGCTCCAGGCTCCACTTTGGAAAGGCGACCCCGATGACCGGGACATTCAGGGCATCCCGTTTCACCATGGCATAGAGCGCAGGGAAGATCATCTTGTGGGCCAGGTCGCCGGTTACACCGAAGAGCACAAGAGCATCGGAGCGGGATGCAGCCATCAGTCGTCGCCTTTCGTGCCGGCCTTCTCTTTGTGGCCACCGAACTCATAACGCAGCGCGGACAGAAGTTTGTCGGCGAAGTCGTCATCTCCCCGCGAACTGAATCGCTCATACAGGGCGGTACTGAGAACAGGAGCGGGAACCGACTCGTCGATTGCCGCCTTGATCGTCCAGCGGCCCTCTCCTGAATCAGATACGCGTCCGGCAAACTTTGCAAGATCCGGACTATCGAGCAGTGAGGTAGCGGCCAGATCCAGCAGCCACGACGCGATGACGCTGCCCCGGCGCCAGACCTCGGTAATGTCGGCAAGGTTAAGGTCGTACTGATAGTGTTCAGGATCGCGCAGCGGCGTGGTCTCAGCATCGACGGCGCTCTTCTGCTTGCCGGCGTTGGCATGACGCAGGATATTTAACCCTTCCGCGTAGGAAGCCATCATGCCGTACTCGATGCCGTTGTGTACCATCTTGACGAAGTGGCCCGCGCCGCTCGGACCGCAATGCAGATAGCCGTGCTCGGCGGAGCCGCCCACTTTTTCACGGCCCGGTGTGCGCGGGGCTTCTTCGATGCCTGGAGCCAGCGTCGCAAAAATCGGCTCGATGCGCTTAATGATGGCTTCGTCGCCGCCGATCATCAGGCAATAGCCGCGCTCAGATCCCCAGACTCCGCCGCTGGTCCCGGCATCCACATAATGAACGCCTTTTGGCTTCAACTCAGCAGCGCGGCGGATGTCGTCATGATAGTAAGAGTTGCCGCCATCGATGACCACATCATCCCGTTCGAGCAGCGGGACGAGGGTTTTCAGCGTTGGATCGACCACAGCCGCAGGTACCATCATCCATATAGCCCGAGGCAGCTTCAGCTTCTTTGCAAAATCTTCGAGTGAAGTCGCCCCGACGGCTCCTTCTTTGACGAGAGCTTGCACGGTCTCTGCATTGACGTCATAAACCACGCAATGATGACCGGCCTTCTGCAGGCGCCGCACCATGTTGGTTCCCATCCTGCCTAACCCGATCATGCCTAGTTCCATCTGGTCCCCCATGGGTTGTGATGGGCATGGTTACCTGCAGGTTGTAAGACCCACGCGGATATAAGGCTCACTGTGCCGGTTACGGCTTCAATGCGGCGCTCTGGCACGCGGAATGCTGGCACTGGCACGTTATCTCCGTGACGCCCTTCGAGTCAGCGCACATCTCGCTGCAGTACTTCTTCCCGCCCTCTGGAATGCAACTGCAGGCGGGGTTCGCGCATTTGGATTGAGACGTCATATTGGGAATCTCCTCTGGTGGAAAGTACCGTTCGCCTGGCTCAATATTTAGACGAAGGTTTTCATGTTCAGGATGGCACCGGTTGAAGAAATAATCCGGTCTCTTTTGCTCATCCATCCCCACATAGGCGAGAGCATGGCGTCTTTGGGAGTTTCTTCTTGTTGCACCATTACCGCAGCATATTGACCGGTCGTTCATCATTTGTTGAGCAATACTGGCGGGTGGCCCATACATTACCTCGTTGCCGCCCATTCTAATTCGCCACCGGAATGGGGCACCCAGTTCCGGGGTGAGTCCGGATGTATGGGCCACCCGCCGGGCTCCGCGCTGGATGCAGCACTACGGCAAACACGCAGAGCTGAACCACATGATGCACCAGTGGCTGCTCGCCATCCGCACCAATAATGTGAATGCCGGCCCGGGCGGAAACTTCTTCCAGCAGATGAATCCGCAGACGGGCGAGTTCACGCCGGAGGAGCTCGGCAAATATTCACCCACGGCGCTGGTTTACATGGATTTTATTCGGCGGCTGAGCCGGTAAGCTTATGCCTTGCGGCGCAGCTTTCTGGCGCTGCCGGTGGATTCCCTGGCAATGAGCGCGGGCTCAAAGTAGATGGAGCGCGCTGGCGTGGGCTGGCCGGCTTCGATCATCTCAATCAGCTTGCTGGCTGCGGATTCGCCCATGGCCTGCAGCGGCTGGCGCACCGTGGTAAGGCGGGGAATGCAGTAGCCGGCGCTGGAGATATCGTCGAAGCCGACGACGGAGACGTCTTCCGGGCAGCGCAGCTTGAAGTCAGCCAGCGCGCGGATAGCGCCGATGGCGGCCTGGTCATTGAAGCAGGCGATGGCGGTAAAGTCCTGCGTGCGTCGCAACAGATCCATCACCACGGGATAACCGAGATCGGGCGACCAGGAGTTCTGCTCCAGGATGAGAGTCAGCTCCGGCTCGCGCTTCAAGCCAAGATCGCGCGCTGCAGACATCATGGCCTCCCAGCGCGGCTTTGCGTCCAGCGAGTTATCCTGCCCACGCATGAAGACGATACGCCGGTGACCGAGATCGTAAAGATGCTTCAGCGTGAGGACGGCGGCGCGATTCTGATCCAGCAGAATATTGGTGACGCTGGCGGCTTCAGAATGGCTGGAAATGGCCACCGTAGGCACGTGGAAAGATTCGTCGAGCTTGGTGTTCACCAGCAGAAGACCGTCAACGTTCCGGCTGATGAGCAGGCGCGGATACTCGCGCAGCAGGTCTTCTTTGCCCAGATGGCTGACGGTGAAGTAGAGATAGTTTGACTGGATGAGGAATGTCTCAATCCCCATCATGACGTTCGTGAAGTAGCCTTCGCTATGCTCCGGCGCGATGATGCCGATGGTGTGGGTGCGGTTCATGCGCAGCGAGCGGGCGAGCTGGTTAGGACGGTAATCAAACTTCTTGGCCGCTGCGATCACGCGTTCACGGGTCACCGCGGGAATGGCTTTGGCGACCGGAGATTCGTTCAGCACAAGCGAGATGGTCGCGGGGGAGAGATCGAGATACTCCGCCAGCGTCTTGATGCCGACGCGCTTGGCCGCGCCCGCTGGAACCACTTTTTTGGGCTGCTTGCTCACGGTAATCATCGTACCTGAAACATCCGGCTTCACCGGCAGATTGTGCAGTCATGCGTTGGCCGGCTGCTGCGGCGTCAGCTGGGGCCGCGCCTGCCGGATGCATTCGGCCACGGCAAAGGCTTCTGCCTTGGGAGAACCGTCTTCGCGAAACAGCAGCGGATGCTCTGAAACGGGGCCGCCCGCGGCCTCCGCTCCAGTGAAGTGCGGCGTGTCCCACACGCCCCAGGTAATCACAACCGGCACATCGCCGGAGTCCAGCATAATCTCCAGATAGCGTTTGTAGATGTCGACGATAGCTTGTTCGCGCGCTGGACCCTCCAGCTTCAGCCGGTGATCGTCCATATCCATCTCAGTGATGAAGACCTGCAGACCGAGATCGCGAACCTGCTTGAGAAACGTCTGCAGGCCAGGGCCGAACTTTTCTCCAGAGCCGGCGCGCAGGTGCGACTGCATCCCCAGCGCATGGATGGGAACACCGCGTTTGATCATGCTGGAGAGCAGGGCGAGCACGGCCGTACGTTTTGCGGGGTCAGCCAGATTGTCATACTCCAGGCCGAAGTCGTTATAGGTCAGAAGAGCGGCCGGATCGGCGCGGTGCGCTGCATCGTAAGCGATATCGAAGTACCGCGGTCCCAGCATCCGGTACCAGAAGGAGTTGCGCAGGCCATCCGGCAGACCGTCTCGCAGTTGCACGCCTTCGTTCACCACATCCCAGGAGTGCATTCTGCCCTTGTACCTGCCGGCGACGGTGGAGATATGGTCGCGCAGAATGGACTCTGAGCTATCTTTCGTGGCCGTGCGTGTAAGCCAGCCGGGCAGGTCCAGGTGCCAGCAAAAGTTGTGCCCGCGGAACCGGATGCCGTGCTTCTGCGTAAATGCAAGCAGCAGATCCGGGCGGCCAAAGCTGTAGGTCTCCGGCTGCGGATGAACGTGCGCCCACTTCAAAACATTTTCAGGCACAGCAATGGTGCACTCGCGCGCCACCAGGCCGGCATAGGCGGCATTCGTCTCAATCAGCAGAGGATTCAGCGCGAAGCCGAAGGAGACGCCCCTGGGCTTGCCCAGAGCGCCAAGAGAAACCCATTCCGGGGCAGACTCCTGCGCCAGCAAGCCGGGAAACTGGGTTGCCGCTGCCAGCGTGAGTGCGCCTGCGCTGCAATACTTCAGAAACTGGCGGCGGTTGCGCGGCACGGCTTGGCGGAACATGGAAGTGACTCCTAAAGGCCCAGCCAAGGATAGCGCGTTAAGTCTTCGACCAAGAGAATTAAGTGCCTCGCACGCGTGAGGACAACGCCGCGGCAGGTTCCCCGCGTGGCGCGCATTTTTAGCTTGACAGTTGTTATTGAGTTTTACTAAAACGTTTCAGCAAACAATATCGCAGGATTCGCGCTGCCAAATCCGGTGGTGCCAGCACTACACTTTCCGCCTGACCGGCAAAGCGGGCGCTGCTGCGGAAGCGGCAAAGTATCGGAGTTGATTTCATGTTGATTTATCGGCGAGTCATCGCACTTTTTGGCGCACTGGCGATTATGGGCGCGTTCGCAGGCTGTTCCGGTGCCTCATCCACAGGCGCGGGCAGTCAGAGCGCTTCGCCGATTGGCGTCGCGTTGGCCATCAGCACCGTCGCAGCCACGCCGGATGGTGTGCCGGCATCGCTCGGGGTGGAGATTAATCGCTATGTGACGGATACCAACTCCGTCACCCTGACGGCCACCGGCGTTCCCGCAGGCGTAACTGTGAGTTACGTGCAGCCGCTCTTTGGCAACAGCGGCACCGTCAACTTTGCCGGCTCGCCGACGGCGGTCTCCGGCCTCTACACTGTGACCATTACGGCGACGGATGGCACGGCGAGCGCCACCGCAACCATTTCCCTGGCCGTGGCCGCGGCAGACGCCATCACCATGACACCGGCGAACACCACCGTGACCGCCGAGCAGAATGCGACGCCGGCGAGCGACAGTCTCTCCTTCACCCGTTCCTACGGCAACATAAAGGCGATCACGGTTACGGCGAGCGGACTGCCCACCGGCCTGACCGCTATCATCATCCAGCCGGGTATCGGTAACAGCGGCGCCGTCAGCTTCGCCACGTCCAGCACGCCTGCCGTTCCCGGAACGTATACGGTGACGCTCACCGCGAGCGATGGCACCGCAACGTCTGTCGCGTCTGTCGCGGTGACGGTGGGAATTGTGTTGACCGTGGCCAACACCAATGACACCACCATCGGCATCTCCGGCAAGCTGCAGCAGTTCATGAGTACAGGGTTTGAGCCGGACACGACCAACAATCCGTTCTTTATCAATTTTCCCAGTACGACCGATCTGGCCGCTCTGAATCCGCTCCATCTACGGCTGCAGCCTATCCAGGGCACACTCCCCTGGCTGACGAATTCTTCTACGCCGCAAGCCTCAGACTGGAGCTTCACCCTGCTGGATCAGACTGCGCAGCCGGTTCTGGCTACGGGCGATAACAGCCCCATGCTACAGATCGCGGCAGCGCCCGGTTTCCTGAACGATTCATCGGGTCACTTCATCTTCAACACGGCGAACCTGCAACTGCTGACCACCTATGCGCAGAACCTGGTGCGCTACTACAACACCGGCGGCTTCACCTGGGGCGGAAAGACCTTCCAATCCTCCAGCTCGCACCACATTACCTGGTGGGCGATCTTCAATGAGCCGAACCTGAACAATCTGACCGCCGCGCAGTATGTGCAGCTCTACAACACGCTGGTACCGGCAATGCTGAGCGTGGACCCAACGCTGAAGTTCGTGGCGCTGGAGCTGTCAGATTACAGCGGCCAGCCCGCGCTCTATGTGCCGACGCTGGTGCTGCCCGCAGCCTCCGGCGGTCTGGCCGCGCAAGTGAATGCCATCGCGACGCACTTCTACTCCACCTGCTACCAGACCACAACGGACGCATCGCTTTTCAGCAGCCTGACGCAGTTTGCCGCGGACATCACTTACTTCCGCACGCAGCTGGCCACCCGCTCTGACCTGGCGAACGTTCCTGTATGGGTCACAGAGAACAACGTGAACTCCGATTACGGCATGAGCAATGGCTACAGCTCCTGCACGCCGACCAAGCTCTTTGTGCTGGATGTGCGCGGAACCAGCGGCTTCTTTACGGCGTGGCGGCCACTGACCTTCTCCCGTTTTGCGAAGGCAGGCAATCACGCGCTCTATCATTTCCTGTACTCGGGCAATGCGCAGTACGGCGAAGTCGCAACCTCCACCGCGGCCAAGACGCTTTCGTACTGGACTGACTTCTGGCTGCAGCGCACCTTCCCGTGGGACGGCGTGTCATCCGGCGCATCGCTGCTGAAGACCACGACAACAGAGGCCACGCCCTCGGTAGACATCCTGGCTGCGCGCAATGCGGACAACAGCGTCTCGCTGATGGTGACCAATTATGCGGTTGCTTCCTCGACGGACAACAATGGGACGGGGGCAGCGCGTACAGTATTTGTAGATGTTTCGGCGCTGGGCACATTCACCTCGGCCACACAGGTCACACTGAATGCATCCACCTCAGTTGCCAACGGCCCGCTTTCCACTGCCCTTGCTCCCACCACAGTGCTGCCGGTCAGTTTCAGCGGCTATGGCTCAGTGCTGTATGTTTTGAAGCCCTAACACTTCGCGCTGGAGATTGAATCATGTCAGCCCCGCTTACACGCCGCCAACTTGGCAAACTCGCCCTTGCAACCGTAGCCGCCGGCAGCCTGCCCGCAGCCGCACTCAACGCGCAGCCGCATAGGCCGAAGAGCGCAGCGCCGGAGTCATTCCCGGAAGGCTTTCTGTGGGGCACGGCGACCGCCGCCTACCAGGTGGAAGGCGCAGCGAAGCTGGACGGCCGCGGAACATCCATCTGGGACGTCTTCTCGCACACGGCGGGCAACGTAGCCAATGGCGACACGGGCGATGTAGCGGACGATCAGTTTCACCTCTACAAGCAGGATGTTGAACTGCTGAAGGAGATGGGCGTGAAGACCTTCCGCTTCTCCGTCGCGTGGCCGCGGGTATTTCCCCAGGGCAGCGGCACGGCGAATCCGCTGGGGCTGGATTACTACAACCGGCTGGTTGATTCCCTGCTGCAGGCGGGCATACAGCCCTATTGCACGCTGTACCACTGGGATCTGCCGCAGGCGCTGCAACTGGAAGGCGGCTGGCAGAACGCGGCTACGGCGCACCACTTCGGCGACTATGCCGCCTATGTGAGCGCGCGCCTCTCGGATCGTGTAAAGAATTTTATGACGATGAACGAGATTCGCACATTCACCGAGGTGGGATATCAGGCCGGCAGACATGCGCCGGGGCTCAAGCTGAACGCGCAGGATATGGCGCAGGTGAAACATCATGCGCTGCTGGCGCATGGGCTGGGCGTGCAGGCGATTCGCGCCAATGCGCATCCGGGAACGCTGGTCGGCCTGGCAGAGAATCCCGCTGCCGTGACGCCGGTGATGGATACGCCCGCCAACCTGGCCGCTGCGGAGAAGGCGATGCGCGAGGAGAATGCGGCCTACCTGACCGCGATCCTGGAAGGCGCTTATACGGATGCATACATCGAGCATCTCGGCGCGAAGCAGCCGAAGTTCACCGCGGCCGAGATGAAGACCATCGCAAGTCCGCTGGATTTTGTCGGGCTGAACATCTACACGCCTACCTATGTCTTACCGGATGATGGTCCACGCGGCTACAAGATTGTCAGCGCGTCTTCAACCTTCCCGCGCATGCTGAGCCCCTGGCTCGCCATCGGGCCGGAGAGCATGTACTGGACGCCGAAGCTGGTGGACCGCATCTGGAAGGTGAAGGCGCTGTACATCACGGAGAATGGCGCATCAGCGAACGATACGCCGACGCCGAGCGGCCAGGTCATGGACATCGACCGCGTCATGTATCTGAAAAATTATCTGGGTCAGTTGCAACGCGCTGTGGCGGAAGGCGTTCCGGTAAAGGGCTACTTTGTCTGGAGCCTGCTGGACAACTACGAATGGGCTGACGGATATGCGAAGCGCTTCGGTCTGGTGTATGTTGACTTCGCCACGCAGAAGCGGACGCCCAAGCTGAGCGCCGGCTTCTACAGCAACGTCATCCGCAACAACCGCGTCGTGTAGGCGCTGCTACTTTGCCGCGCTGTCTTCCGACGGACGCGAGTCAAAATAATCAATCAGCGCGTACGCGTTCAGGTTCAGCGGACGCATGCGCTCAAGCAGCGGTTGGTAGGGCTGATAGTTGATGCTCACAATGCCCTTGTTGGCATCCAGGTTGGAAAGCTCCGCCTTCGGATCTTTGGGATCGTTGTCCTGATACGTGAACCAGTGCCAGCCCACAATCTCTTTGGATTGCAGCAGCGCGAGCGTGAAGTTCTGATAGAACTCGCCGCGCTCGGCCTGGGTGCGGACGGTCCAGCCGGCTCCCGTCTTATTGGTCAGGCCTGAATCGGCCGCCTTGGTGTACCACTCTGTAATGATGACCGGCTTGTGTGCGTTCTGCATCCACAGGTCGAGTTGCTTCGGATCGGGCGTCCAGGTGTTGTAGAGATTCACGCTGATGCCGTCAGCATACTTCCCCATGGCAGAGAATGCCTCCGCATCCCACTTGGTCTCGCCGGTGTAACGACAGCCAAGATACATGTGGTGCGGATCGTACTTGCGCAGCGCCGTGTTCACGATGGAAGCATAGCGGTCAATCTCAAATGCGAGGAAGCGTTTGCGAGCGTCATCGTCAATATGCTGCACATGATTGTCCTGCATCCACTGGCGCGCGGCAATATAGCCGGCATCATCATGCGGCAGCTCTAGGTAATGCTCCAGATTGCCGCGGCTGAGCGGCATTTCATTATCAGAGTAGTAGCCGAAAAGCGCGGGATCGTTCGCGTACTCTGCCACGCGCTGCAGGTATTTATCCGCGAACTCCGCGAAGCCGGGATCGAAGACGAAGATGACGTCGTGCGGATACCCGGCGTGTCCAGGCACGGTATGGAGTCCGCCACGCTGCTTGCCGTAGTTGTTCATCACATCCAGATTGATGGTGTACGCCAGCGGATGCGTGAGTTGCAGAGGCGATTTGCGAATGAGGTCTGTCGCGCTCCATGCGCCGGCGCCGTTGAATCCGTTGTAGACCAGGTAGCTCTGGGTAAGCTCCATCCATTTTTCCGGCGTGCCATAGAGCTTGGCCAGCGCTGCCTTCGCATTCGGAGATGATCCGGGAGTAAGCACCGCGACGCCGCGATGAACGTAGAGATGTCCATCCGGATCGACGGCCCACCAGCGGCCATCCACCTGCTTCATGTAGAAGTAGCCGGTTGCCGGTGCGGACCGGTCGAGACGTCCGCCCCACTTATCCATCGGAATGCTGGCCGGGTGAAAATCGGCCAGCTGCTCCAGCACCCGCGTTGGATAGCTCTGCGGCTGCGGCCATCCGGAACTGCTGTTGTACATCCCCGTCGCCATAATGTTGATGCTGTACTCTTTGGTGCCGTTGTAGAAGGGCGCAGCGGGCGCGGAGCTGGTCTGGGCAAAGACTGGCGCTGCCATCAGCAGTGCGCCCACCAGGGCATGGGTAAGACACGTCGAGTAGTGCTTCAAAATCTCGTCCTCCTGCGCGCCGGTAATCCGGCACGGGCGATCACCAGGGCTACTGGCTGTTGACCTGCACGGTGATGATGACGGCATGCGACACATTGTTCGTGTCAGTCAACGTAACCGTGATGGGGTAGGAGCCAATCGGCGTGGTGTAGGTCGTATCCTGCGTGGAGGCTGCATTGGTCTGCCCGCAGCCGCTGGCGCCGAATGCAAGCACGGTCAGCGCTATGATGCTGAGCAGCGATGCAGCCCACCGGCTATGGCGGCGACGGAAGCCAAGCAGGGCGGCGAACATCAGCAGCGTGGTGGCCGCAAAGATCACCCCCTGGCGAGCATGAAGCCTGAAACCGGCGATAGCCGGAGATACTCCAACATAGACCTGCACGCCGAGATTGCCGTTGGCGGTGGGCGATACGGTGAGCGGCACTGGCGAGAAGCGGCAGAGGCTGTTGACCGGCAGGTTGGAGCACACGGCGGTCATGGTGCCGGTGTAATTTGCCACCGATACCACACTCACCGTCGCCACCGCCTGGCCTCCCTGCGCCACCGGCAATGCAGAGGCCGGTGTGAGCGGAGCAAAGTCACCACCCTCCGTGATGTTCACCGTAGAGGGCTGATAGAGTCCGTCGCCGGAGTAGGTCGCGGTAAAGGCATAGTTTGTGGTGGTGGGGATGGTGAGCGATGCGCTGCCGCCGCTGAGGGCAACGGTTCCGAGCGAGGTAGAGCCGTTGAAGAAGGTTACGGTGCCGCTGGGCGTGCCGCCGGCGCCCGTCACCGTGGCCACCAGGTTCAGAAAGACGGTGGTGCGCGGTGCAACAGGCGTGATGGTGAGCGCGGTGGTTGTTGCCGTGCGGCTGACCACGACCGTGATGGGGGCGCTGGTGCTGGTGGCGTAATTTCCATCGCCGGAGTAGACGGCGGTCACGGTATGCGTTCCGTCGGCCACGCTCACCAACTGGCTCACTGAGCCGGTGCCAACGGTCTGCGGCGTCTGGGCTAGCCCATCCACGTAGAACGTGACGGTGCCCGTCATGCCGCTGGCTCCTGTGTAGAGCGGCGCAATGGTGGCCGTAAGCGTGACTCCACTGACACTCTGCGATGAGCCTGCGGTAGCGGCCGTCGCCGCTTTGCCCACCGTCACACTGAAGCTGCCGTTACTGCCGGAGTACACCGAATCGCCGGAGTAGATGGCGGCGATGACGTGCGTGCCGACGGTCAGGCTATTGGTGAGCGAGTTGCCGGCGGAGGCGAAGGTCTGCGGCGTCTGCTGCCTGCCATCCACCACGAAGGTGATGGTCCCTGTGGGTGCGGGCTGGCCGCTGGTATTTGCGGTGAGCTTGGCCAGGAAGGTAGTGCTCTGCCCATAGCTCACGGTGGGTGTGGTGGGCTGCGCCTGCGAGACAACGAGGCTGGTGAGGATAAGATTCACGGCGGTGCCGGAGAGTTTGGCGTTCACGCTGAAGCCACTGACCGGTGCGAAGAGAAGCGTAGCCGCGCGCGCACCGGTGGTAGTGGGAGCGAAGATGAAGGTATCCAGACAGCTTGCGCCCGCGGTCATCACCAGGCCCGCGGTGCAGGTATTGCCGGAGGTTGCTGCCGGGAACTCTGACGCATTGCCCGTCTCAGTCCACGGAGGCGTGCTGAGCGTGGCCGCGAGATCTCCGATGCTGTTCAGCGTAAGCGTAGCGGGCAGGCTCTGCTGATTGATGTTGGTGGTGGCGAAGACATCCGTGGAGAGCGTGCGATTGAAGGCCTGCACGGACGAAGCTGAGGAGTCCGCAAGGAAGAGGTCGCCGAGCGGATCGATGGCCAGGCCAACCGGCGTGACGAGCCCAGTCTGTAGTGTTTGTGTTCCGGTTGAGGTGATGAGCATCAGCGTTGCCGAGGCGGTGTCTGCGACGTAGAGGTTGCCGCCATGGTCCAGCGCAAACGCCGCCGGCACAACCCCAGCAGGCAAGGTGAGCACCTGCGGCAGCGCACCGATCACGAGCTCCACAATCCGCTTGTTGCCGGAGTCAAGAATGTAGAGGTCGCCGGCGGCATCCATCAGCAGACCCGTGGGTGCGGAGAGCGTCTGCGGATAGACACTCACCACATTGCTCACGCCGGTCTGCGCGGAGTAGCGCACGATGCGGTTGTTGTCGGCATCCGCAACATAGACGGATCCCAGAATATCTGCCGTCATGCCGCTGGGCGCAGAGAGACCGGTGACAACCGTCGTCACCGTGCCATTGCTAGCGCGCTGTGAGACGGTATTGTTCACTGCATCGGCGACGTAGACGTTGCCGAAGGAATCGGTTGTGGTTCCCTGTGGCGACGCCAGGCCGGTAAGCATCGCGACTGGAGTTGTACCCGCAAGATTGGTCTTGAGCACCTGCTTGCCCGTCCCGTCTGAGAGGTAGACATTGCCGAGCAGATCGACGGAGACACCCTGCGGCTTGATGGCTGTGCCGAGAGTAGTGATGGTGCCGGGATCAATTGTGAGCTGCGCAGTGGAACCCGTGCCGATGATGGGCTGGCTCACCAGCGGTGTGGAGGAAGCGGAGATGGTGATGGTGCCTTCGCGCGCATTGGCCGAGGTGGGCGTGAAGGTGACGTTGTTCGTGCAGATGTTCGACTTCGGCGTTGCGGGCGAGCCGGAGCAGGTACCGCCGCCTGCATCCGTGAAGTCAGTCGCTGTGCCGCCTTCGATGGCGAAGCTGGTGGCCGTAGGCGAAGTCGCTGTGGGATAAGAAAATGCCAGCGTCTGCGTCACCGAGCTGCCCACCGCCGTCGGCGGGAAGATGGCGTTGTAGTTGAAGTAGCGCACCACATTGCCGTTATGCTCCGCAACGTAGAAGTTGCCGTAGGAGTCAAACACCGGCGCCTGCTGCGGCGCATTCATGTAAGCCTCCGGCCCAGGGCAGCCGTCGCCACGCGTGTTGGCTGCGATAGGACCGTTCACGGTATTGCAGAAAGCGCCGGCAGTCGGGCCGGCGGAACCGCCGCTGCCAGCGATGTTGGCAATGCTGCCGGTGATCGGGTCAATGCGCCACATGTGATTACTGCCGGGGCTGGTGGCATTGCGATAGTCATTGACGTAGAGATAGCCCTTCGCATCGATGCCGACGCCATAGACATACTGGAAGTTGGTTTGCTGCGCCTGCGTGCCGCTGCTCGCGCCTCCGCCCGCATAGGTATAGATGTCACCGACGACCGGATTGCTGATGCCCGGCAGAGTTCCGCCGGCATACACCACGCGAATGCGCCCATTGGCACCTGTGCCTTGCCCGCTATCCGCAATGAACATGTTGCCGAAGCTATCGAACGCGAGGTCGTACGGATAGTTCATATGTACGGCAGAGCTTGTGGCCGGGTTGCCGTCGCCGGCCGACGCCGCCGTGGGGCAGGTCGTGGACGACGCACAGTATCCAACCACCGTGCTGATGAGACCGGTGGTGCCGTCCACCTTGCGGATGAGACCGCTCAGCGTCTCAGAGATGTAGACATTCTCACTGCTGTCAATCCATAGGCCACGCGGATTATTCAGCGCGGCTTTGTACGCCAGGCCGCCATCGCCGGTAGTCACGGCAGATGTTCCGGTACCGGCAATTTCATACAGATAACCCGGCTGCGGCGGTGTGGAGAGACCTGGATTCTCCAGCGTGATGAGATTGGACACCGCCGTGCCGCCAACGTACAACACACGAATTGTGAAGGAACCGCCGAAGTTGGCGATAAAGAGATTGCCGTCCTGATCGAAGGCCAGGCCGCGCCCCATCACGTATCCCTCCACGCCGGGGCAGCCGTCGAGTTGCTTATTCAATCCGATCAGGCCGGTGCCGGTCTCTGAGCAGTAGTAGGTGGATTGCGACGGCGTGGACTGCGGACCGCCCGCAATGGTGTAGATGTATCCCTTCTTCGGCACCAGGCCGGTGGTCTGCACATTGGCTCCTACAATCGCCGCCGCCATGGCGCTGCCGCCGTTGTAGATCACGCGGATGAGATTGTTCGTCTGGTCAATGATGGCCACGTTGTTGAAGCGATCAATGGCGAGGCCGACTGCGGCGTTCAGCGTGGACTGCGTCGCCGGGCAGCCATCGCCCACCAGCTTCTGGTTCGCTGCCAGCGGAGCATAGGTGCTGATGGAGTTTGCACACACCACGCCACCGCCTGCCACGGTACTGGCGAAGGGTATCGGCACATTCTGCGCGTTGGCCCAGGGCAAGTGCGAACAGAGCGCAATGACCGCAGCCGTGGTGAGAGCAAAGGAGCGAAGCGAGGAATGACGAGCGAAGCGTGTCAACATAGGATTCATACCTTTTCAGGCCAAACTGATAAACCGAATACGCAAATTTGAACTGCCGCGTGCAATCTGACAGCGTTAGAAATAGAAGATGGCGCCCAACTGGACACGCCGGTTGGTATTGGTTCCACCCGTACTGATGGAGCCGAAGGTAGAGGCATTCGCGCCCGATGTGCTCAGGGTATTATTCGGCTGCCCAAGGTTGACCGTGTTGAACAGGTTGAAAGATTCCACGCGGAACTGCGCATGCATGCCCTGACGGAAGCGCTTGAGCTGCACATCGCGCATGAGGGAGAGATTGAAACTGATGTAGGCAGGGCCAATGATGGAATTACGCCCCACATTGCCCAGCGTACCGGCCGCCGGCTTTGCATAGGCAGAGGTGTTGAACCACTCCTGAATCTTCTGCGTGCGATGCCGATTGCTGGGCAGGTGCGGATTCATTCCAGGCAGCAGATTAGGACGCTGCGGCTGCTCGTCGGTTCCGCTCTCATCTCCGCCAAACGTGATGTTCACAGGGTGTCCGGAGCGCGCGTTGTAGATGCCGTTTGAGCTCCAGTCATTCAGCACCGCGCGTTCCCACCGGTAGCCGCGCGTCATGCGCGGTGCGCGCACGGTGAAGCCGAGGTTGAAGACGTGCGTGGTATTCAGGTCAGACATGGCGCGCTGCATGTAGATGTTGTCTGGCGTGGGCACGCTGCTGCTGGTGCTGAGCGTTGATTGCAGGTCAATATTGCGTGAGTAGGTGTAGCTCGTCATCAGCGTGACGGTTTTGTACGAGTGCTGACGGTACGTCACCTGGAAAGCGTTGTAGCTGGCATTCGCTTCAGAGAGCAGATCAACGACACCCTGCCCGCCATAGTTGAATCCGGGGTAGCGCACGCGGTTCGCATATCCATACGGAGCATTGGTCGTAATCAGGCTGCCGAAGCTTCCGCCGTGACAGTAGAGATCTGGATTCGCCGCGTAATATGCGCCGCTGCAATCCACAATCGCTTCGTTTTGATCCACCGGCATCATCTGGTGCCGCGTGAACCGTCCGAGATAGTTCACCTCGAGAATGCCGTTCTTCTTCACCTGCTGCTGAATGCCGAAGTTTACGCCCAGGGTGTAGGAGTTCTTGTAGTGGCGGTCGGGATAGATGATGGAATATGGCGTGGTAAATAATGCGACGCCGCCGTTGTATGGTGCAGGAATAGCATTCTGCCCAAGCAGCGGGTCAGTCAGGCTGCCGTTGGGAAACTGATAGTTCGCGGTATAGGTATACGGCTCGGTCGCGCCGACGATGGTTGCGGGAATGGCATCGTAGAAGGTGCCGAAGCCCGCGCGGATCGCCGTCTTACCGTTACCGAATACGTCATACGCAAGGCCCAGGCGGGGCGAGAGATTGGTGTAATCCGTTGGCACCAGGCCGCGCGGCACACCGGGATCGCCTACGAAGGCTTCGTTCGGCGGCGCGTTGGGATAGGTGGGTGACTGATAGCCACGAACGAACGTGGCCGCCTTACCGTTGGGCTGATACCACATCCATGGCAGTTCATAGCGCACACCCAGATTCAGCGTCAGCCGCGGCAGAACGCGCCACGTATCCTGCACGTACGAATACAGCGCGTGCTGAATGGCAGCGATATTTGAGTTGTTGCCGACAGACTCTGAATACAGCAGTCCGAAGATCGCGTCCGACGCCTGTGCCCCGGTGTAGCCTGGATTGCCATAGAAGTTGAAGGTGCCGGGATTGGAACGCTGGTTCAGATACTGCATGCGCAGATAATCCACGCCGAACTGTAGTTGATGACGCCCAATTACATACGAAACGTTATCGTAGGCTTCGACATTCTGATTCACGGAATGGGTGCGGGCAGAGGATGTGCCGCCCAGACGGAAACGCGTATTCACATTGATGACCGGCAGGGATTGAAAGCCGGGATAGACAAAGTTCGAACCCAGCGAGCCGAGTGACGTCGGATCGGTCGGCAGCACTTCATAGTCATAACGCTTGTATCCCACCTTGGATACGTTCACCATGTTCGGGGTAATGACGTACGTGTCCCCGATACTTCCCGCCGTGATGAATGCGCCGTTGGCATCTACCTCGTACGTTGTTACAGGATTGGAAGAGCCGGTGGCTCCGTTGGCCGTGAAATCACTGTTATCCGTCTTGTAGTAGCGCAGTTCCAGAGTGTGCTTCTGTGAGATGACCCAGTCAGAGCGGAAGAATCCGCCATACTCACGTTGCTGGCGCGGTGTTTGCGTTACCGCATACAGGAACTGGCTGCTGCCCAGGTTTGCAGTGGGCTGAGGAATATAGCCGCGGCTGATGATGTTCTGTATCACCGGATCGAAGCAGAGGCTGGGAATCTCTGCGTTCGGCAGGTAGGCATTCGCCAGGTTTCCCAGCACGGTCAGGCAGGGGCTGGTACCGGTGTGTCCCGTTGCCAGCCAGGTGGATTGCAACTGGCTGTTGGCAATGCTGGGCTGCGTACCAAAGCTGGAGTTCGATGTGGCGACAATAGGGTTATAGATCAGCGTCTGGATGGATACACCCGCGCGCGCATCCTCCGCAAAGCTGGCACAACTGCCGCCGAGCGCGGCAAACTGCGGCGTAATACACTGCCGCGGTGTGCCATCGGCATTCAGACCCTCTTCGTTCTGCGTAAACGTCTCCGCGTTGCCCTGTAAGGCGACGTATCCAATCAGGCTCTGATACTCACCCTCTACGAATAATTTGTCGCGGATGATGGGTCCGCCTATCGCGCCGCCGAACTGATAGGTATTCTGCGGCGGCTTGGAACGGGAAAAGAAGTTCTGCGCGTTGAAGATGGAATTTTCATCGTGGAAGAACACCTGGCCGTGAATGGTGTTGGTGCCGCTCTTGGAGACAACATTGAAGATGCCGCCCGCGTTGCGGCCATACTGCGCAGAAAAGTTATTCAACTGCACGCTGACCTGCGCGATCGCAGCATGATTGGGATAGTTAATGCCGGTGTTCAGGTAGAGGTTATTCCATAGCAGGCCATCAAACAGATACAGGTTGGAGTTGCTGCGCGCACCGTTTACGACCATGGTCGCGCCGCCATTCTCATCCGTAAATGTTGTCGGCGCATTCACATCCGTTACGCCCGGCAGAAGCGCTGCGAGCGATACGATATTGTTGCCGTCCACAGGCAGGCTCTCCACCAGCTTGTTGTCAATGACCTGCACAATGGACGCGGACTGCGTATCGACCGCAACCGCATCGGCGTTCACCACAACTTCAGGAGCAGTAACAGAACCAACCTGCAGTTCGGCGTCGACGCGGAAGCGCGAGTCGGCATTGATGGCAATATGCTGCGAGCTGAAAGTGGAAAATCCGGGCGCCGTCACCGTAAGCGTATAGTCTCCGACCGCAACATCGTTGAAGATGTAAAAGCCGGAGTCGCTGGAGGTCCCCTTCAGCACCGTCCCCTTATCCTCTGACGTCAGCGAAACCTGTGCGCCGCGCACCACGCTGTGGGTCGCATCCGTCACCGTTCCACTCAGTTGTCCTGTGTTCTGCGCCTGCCCAAACATGGGCCGGGTAGAGAGGCCGGCAATGAGCAGCAGAATTGGAATCAGCGAGAGAATACGACGAACGGAAGGAACGGACTGCAAACGCATGGTATCTCCGAGAAAGCGGCTCTAATGATTCGACTAAACCGTTTTAGTGGTCACAACTTTTTACTTCTCCGCCACAACACATGTCAAGCTTTCTTTCGCAGGATCAAACTTGTTTTGACAGAGTAATGCAAGACCAGTCCGCCGCCATCCCGATAGCCCAGACCTCGAAAATTCGAAGGCTTCACCATGCATTACCCGCTACCGGCGCAATGCAGGGTGAAGCCTTCGGGGTGAAAGGCTTATGGCTTTGTCAGGACAGCGTTGCCCTGCGAGCTTACGGCAGCGTTCCGACCGTACCGTTCTTGATGGCCAGCGCGATTGGCGTAATCGTCGGTTGACCTGCGCCCACAAGCTCCGTCACGGCATAGCCCGTGCTGCCCGTCGTATAGTTGCTGACCCACACGTTGCCGGCCGGATCGATTGCGATGCCGCGTGCGTTGCTCAGGCCATGCGAGCCGAAGCCCGACGAGCTGGAGATGAGCGTGCCGGAGCTGTTGAATTCACAGACCGTACCGAGGCCGCCAATGGGTCCATCGTTGGAGACCCAGAGATTATTGCCGCCATCGACCGCGATCTCTTCCGGAATATTGAAGCAACCGCTGGTGATCTGCGCGTAGGTCTGCGAACCGCTCGGCCCGGTGATAGAGACCAGCGACCCGCCGCTGCTGGGCTTGTTGGCCACCCAGAAGCGGCCCGAGCCATCAATCGCAGCGCCATAGGCAGCGGTCAGATTTGTCGGACTGACGCTGGCCGGCGATGCCGCAGTGAAGGTGGAGCTGGAAAACTCATAGACCGCGGCGCCGGTTGTCTGCGGCGAGAAGGCCAGTGACGAGCCGTTGATCGCAATCGCGTTCGCGCCGCCGGAGCTGTACTCCAGGTTGGCAGTTGAGGTCATAGCAGTGCCGCTGGTCGCAGTGCCGCTGGTGTGCAGAATCTGATTGCCCGCAGTCGTAATCACAATGTTGTCTGATGGGTCGACAGCAATTGCATAGGGCAGCGTAGGACCGGTGGGTACGGTGAAATATGCATCCGTCCCCACACCCGAAGTAGCGCGGAAGATGGTGTTCTGGGTGTAGCCCGGGAACCAGGCTTTGCCGTTCAGATCAATCGCAACCTGACGGACGCCGTTGGGCGTGAGTGAATTGAAGGTCGAGTAGAGCGGGCTGACTCCGCCCGTGATGCCCGCCGTGCCCACTGCAGTGCCTGTGCCACCATTCAGCACAAATACGCCTCCCGTTGTTGCCGCGCTGGAGAACCAGATATCGCCGTTGGCATCCACTGCGGTTGAAGAGGTGTAGCCGTAGGTCCCGCCCAGAAGATACTGGACAGCGATGGTCCAGTCTGCGGGAGACGACGATAGCGCCGGCGAGAACGGCTGGAAAGCAGACTGCATTCCCATCAGGGTCGTGATGTTCGTCGCGGAGCTCGTGCTGTTTGTACTCGTCGGATTCAACGCCATATACACCGCAGCCTGGAAGGTATCGCTGGGGAGCGTTGCCGCAGTGGATGTGGTGCGTGGCGCATGGCTGGGCGTAACCGCAGCGAACAGGTTCACGCAGGCGGCAGAGTTGTTGGGTTGCGCCGTGCCGGTGCCGCTCTCCGTTGTGGTTGTGACGTCTGCATTGGTGAAACTGGCTTCAAACTGCGTGCCGGAGAGACCGGTGGAGAGCACCGTGACCGTCTGATCGTTAAAGAAGGTGCTGGTGGGAAATCCTGAGAGCGTTACGCTGGCGCCGGCAACATAATTGTTGTTTGCCGTAAAGGTCGCCACGTTGCTGCTGATGGAGTAAGCCGTGATGGGGGCAGTCTGCAGTCCCTGATTGATGCAATCGGCCAGAATGTTGGCCATGGTGTTGATCTTGGATTGATCGTTGGCGACAACGTAGTAGTTGGTGCCGCTCGCTGCGGACGTCGGGGCCACAATGCCTGTGCCTGTACTGGCCACATTGTGTGCGGTGGCAAATGCGTTGGTCAGGCCGATGACGTTGGTCGAAGGCGCGCCGATGGAATCTGCCGCCGTACCGAAGCCGCCGAAGAACTGACCCAGGCCGAAGGCCGCCGCAACGGTGGTCACCTCATTGACGCTGATGAACGTGCTGGTGGAAAGATTCGAGCAGGGGCCGAGAGCCGCCGCCAGCTTGATGGCGCTGTTGTTGATCGAGCCATTATCCAGACCAGTAGGGTCGCCGCCGGTTGCGGTGAGATAGATCTGCGAGGAACCGCTGGGGCAGGAGAAATTGCCGTTGATATTGAAGGAACCGTCAGCGGCAGTCTTAACGACCGGGCCTGTCAGGATGGTGGCAGCCCCGGCGCCGTAGCCCGTGCCGGTGCCCGCCGCCAGAATATCAATGGTCGCGCCGTAGATGGGCTGCTGGCCGCCGTGAACTTTGCCGCTCAGACCGGTCATGGTGATCGCGCTGTCAGACGGCGCAAGCGGGGTACCGACGGCACACCCGGTGATGATGGGCAATCCGGCAAGCAGCGCGAAGCTCAGCGCAACGGAACAGATGGAGCGGCAGGAACGAGATGAACTGGACACGGTGGAACCTCCGAATATTTGAAGCATGGGCGGTCTGGTGCCGCGAAGTAATAAACAACGAAACGCAGGAATTTTTACGGCATCCGGAAACAGGCCGAAATTTAGCTAAAACCTTTTAGCTGGCGGGCAATACCTCTGTCAAGAAGTATTTATTAGGTGCTTTGATCTGGCTTGAACCCGCGCTGCTGTATGCACCAGCCAGCCATCGGAATGGCGAATCATCATCGAATCATGCGCTTACGAAGTTTGCGCCGGGCAAATCAGCTCAACTTCGCTCCCGTCAGATAGGCGATGCTGTTGGCCAGCCAGCGCTGTTGCAGCGGTGCGCTGAAGGCCGGTGCACGATGTACCAGCACCGGTGTGCCGCCCAATTTGCAGACGAAGCTGGCAGCGCCGATGTTGCGGTCGTGGTCGCGGCTGTAGGCCATGATGACCTCCAGATCGTCCGCTCCCGCGGCGCGCTCGACCAGCAACCCATTGGCCGATTTGCCGTGCGCCTGATAGTGAACGCTGAGCGCACGGTTGACCGGCAATGCGGCAAACGTCGGGTGCTCACGCACGAAGAGCCAGTTCCCCATCCACGGCGCGCGCGTATCCCCTACCTGCCCGCTGTATTTGAAAGCCCCCAGCGCCGCCAGCTCCTTCGCCACGCCATCCGCCAGAAAATCATCCGGCACCATCGTCAGCAGCGGAGTCCCTCCGCGCACTGCGGCATACACCGCATCATCCACATGCCCCGCGGGTTCCGGCACAGATGCACCCTTCTTTTCATGCACCTCCAGCCCGGTTTCGTCGCCGATGTCGCGATCCAGTTTAGAGCCCGGCACTACTCCTGAGGTGACGATGAGATCGTAGTGCTGCCCCGTGGCAAACTCTGAGACGGTCACGCCATCCAGCGCCGCAAACTGCTTCCGCACCGGCGCCAGCAGGCTGGAGACTCCGACAGAAATTTTTCTGCTCAACGCGGGCTTATCATTCGCCACCCATATCTCACGCGTGAAGCCGCCCTGCGGATCGGATTCGCTGATGAAACGGAAGCGGTAGATGCCTTCCCTCTTCAGGGCCGGCGTCTTGAAAGCAAGCTGCACGGGATAGCTGAACTGATCGGCCACGTTGGCGGGCGCATTCCAGTGGCCCAGCTCCACCAGCTTTCCTCCGGGTTCCACCATGGAGAAGCGCAGCTGTCCGGTGGTCTGCTTGCCTGTATCGTTCAACAGGTAGAGATCGAAGACCGCGCTTTCTCCCAGCAGATAGCAGAGCTTATGCTGCTTGGCAACGGCGCGCACGGGCCGCAGGCTGGACGCAATCCACTCCGGATCGCTGCGGAAGTTGCGCAGATTATCCACGATGCCGGAATGATTTTCAATGGCGGTAGATTCCCAGCCGCTGATGGCGCAGAAGTCCACATCATCGCAGATACGCACGTTTTCCATGTACTGCTGCCAGCTCTCGTAGGCTTTGGTGCCAATGGCGCTGTACAGCTTCTCCGCAGAGGGAAAGGCCGCGCGGAATCCCCAGCGATCTAAAAACTTATCGCAAGGCGCCGTGATCTGCTCGTGGTCCGCAAGGTCGTAGCTCTTGCCATTGCCGCCAAACTTGCCCGCCTTGATCTGGTGAATCATCAGCGGGTGATTGTCGCCGACGGCGCAGCCTTCCATCTCACCGAACTCTACCAGCGCGGTCTTGAGCGGCTGACGATAGGTGAAGTGATCGGCGTCTTTGTAGAAATCGTCGTACCACTGGTCGCCCGCGCCCTGGTGATTGTTCCACCAGGCTCCCCACTCTTCCTGGTCGCTGCGATACATGGTCTCGTTGTAGGGCGCGAACCAGGCCTGCGCCGCGCCCCGCGCCACAAAGCCATCGTTCAGCACCACGCAGCGGGACGGGTCTTCTTCGTGCATAATCTGTATCGCTTCAAACGTATCGGGATTCTTCAGGTCCGCGCCAATCTCGTTCTGCAGCGTGTACTGGATCAGCGATGGATGGCTGCGATGCGCGCGCACCATGGCGCGGCACTTGGCCAGCATGAAATTGCGGGAGAAGAGGTCTGCCGGATCCGTCGGCTTCTGCATCACGATACCTGCAGAGCCAGATGCCGCATTCGCCGGCAGCTTGCCAATGGAGAGCTTGCCGCCGCCGGGTTCCATGTAGCGCAGCAGACCCAGGCGATCGTGCGCGCGCATGACGTCTTCCTTGCCGGTGTTGCGATGGAAGTTCAGGCAGTTCAGGCCGAGGCGTTTCGCCTGCACCACTTCGCGCTCGGCAAGTTCAGGAGTGGGCCACAATCCATTCAGCCCCCAGAATCCCCAGGAGATGGCCGTGTAGATCTTGATGCGGCGTCCGTTCAGGCGGAAGAGCGCATTGCTTCCGATGCCTTCCGGCGCAAACCAGCGGAAGCCAAAGGTGACAACGCGAACATCCTTCTCGCCGTTCGCCGCATGTAAGGTGACACGCAGATGATAGAGGACGGGATGATTCAGATCCCACAGTTTGGCATCAGGGCAATTCAATTCGGTATGGACAACAACAAAGTTAGCTCCGGTGTTTTCATGAATATAGGCCATGTTAGCCACAGCGTCGTCTTTTGCGATAACTTTTCCGGATAGCGACTCCAGGACCTCGAAGGTTACGGCGTCGTTGGTCTCACCTTCGACCCACGCATTTACTTTGATCGTTGTTGGTTTGGGCGTGTTCAGCACCCACGCATCGGCGATATATGCCGCCAGCGGTACTGCTCGCAGGGTCAACTCGCGATCCAGCCCGCCAAATCCGTGCGAGCGGAACACATTCACCTTGCCCCAGCGAATCGTCGTTCCATCCACCCAGTCATAGCGGCCGCCGGGATTGGTGATGCGGATAGCGAGCTTGTTCTTTCCGCCCGGGTTTGCCGCCGCCGTCAGATCGCACTCGAACGGCAACTCTTCCATAATGGAATAGCCGACGAGCTGTTCATTCAGATAGACCTCAGCCCGCATGCGTGCGCCGCGAATATGCAGAAAGATGCGCTTGCCCTGCATCGCCGCGGGAATATCAATCTCCCGGGTCCACCAGGACACGCCTGCATACGCGCCGTTCTGCGGAACATGGTCGTCCGCGGCATAGCGGTACTCTTCCGGCGTGTAGGGACGCGAGCCGAAGCGTCCCCAGAAGTGCTGCTCCACCGTAGTTGGCAGGGTGACGGTGGCGAACTCATCGCCGTCATGCTGCGCGTAGAGCGCCGGCCAGCCACCCGTCGGCGGATGGACCGGAAGCTTCTTCAGGTCCACATCGTCAGGCAGAAAGATCTCGTCGTCCTGCCACTGCGCCTTGCGGTCGATCCACAGGCCCCAGCCTTCGTCAGGTACGACAATCCCGTTGGGCGGAAAGGTCGCGTCGCGCCGCGTTGTGCTGTCGATAGCGGCGAAGGTGGAAGGCGATGCTGTGGAGAGGATGCCTGCCGCTGCGCAGGCTTGCAGAAATGACCGTCTGTCCATTGTCAGGAAAACTCCGGTTGTGAATTACGTCTGGATGCTTCCCACCGCAGCAGGGCGAGCCGGCGCTCGCCCTCGTTGCGGTGTGAAGTTTACTCTACGCCGGTGATGCCGGGGTCCACATTGAAGTAGACGACCGCGGTATGGGAGACGGTTCCATTGCTGATGGTCACTGTGACCGGATACTGCCCGGAGGGCGTCAGATTCGCATGATAGGCACCCGGGCCTCCCGCTCCGCAACCGGTGAAGACCAGCGACGAACCGGAGATCACCGCGCAGAGCGCAATCATCACCAGAGCCTTCGCAAATCCCTTGCGGCGGAACTGGATGACGCCCACCAGACCGGCAAGCAGGAGAGGCCAGCCCAACATGGTCGCCATCTGCATCCCGTCTCTTCGGCTCTTGCCGGGGAAGCGGAGGGCAGCGGCGCCAGGCTGCATATCAGTCCAGAGCGTCATGGTGATGGGCGTCCAGACCGGCGCGCCGGTACCTGGCGTCAGCGTGTAGGTCGTCGGGTTGAAGGTACAAGTGCTGTTGGCCGGCTGACCGCTGCAGGAGAAGCTCAACGTGCCGGAGAGAGTATTGCTCGGCAGCAGATAGATGGTCGCATCCGTCGTGGAACCTTGCGCGGTGCCCACTACCGTTGGCAGCTGAGCGGTCCAGTAGGTGCTGGTTGCGCTCAGCACCGTATAGGGAAGGTTGAGCGTGCTGGTCGTCGCGGTGCCCGTAGTGGAAGCGAATCCGCTCACCGTCACAACCTGCCCAGCGGTAAAGGTATTGCTCTCAAAGAACGTGACCGAATAGAGGAAGTTCGAGGGGTCGGGCGAGGAGATGCTGCATGGTGACGTCTTCAGAGAGCCCAGGTTCAGCGAACTTTTGAGCGGGCAGACCACGTAGTTGGTGATGAGACCGCCAGCTGTTCCCGTAGTCGGTTTCGCAACCACATTGGTATCAGCAGTAACTGAGACATATGTGTTGAGGTTGGCCAGAGACTGATCGGACTGCCCGCAGGATGAATTCGGCGGGAACGGCTGATTGCCAATTGCGTTGTTGCGGCACGGCTTGGTCATCACCAGAAAGTCCGCAGGGTCGGCCGTCACGGTAAAGGTTCCGGCCGACGAGGTGGAAGCCGCATAGTTCGCGCTGCCGGGGAAGGATGCCGTGATGGAGTAGGTTCCCGGGGCAAGCGTGTTGTTGGTGGCAAAGCTGCCGTCAGAGGCATACGTGACGGCGCTGGTAAGTACCGCCGTTCCCAGACCCGACGCATCCAGTTGCGCCGTGCCCATCAGGATGGTGCCGTTCGCGTAGAACGAAACCGTTGTGCCGGCTGGATTCGGAGCCGATGTGACCGGGTGAACCGTGGCCGTGAAGAGCGCGGTGGAGAACTGCGTGGTGGATGCAGGGGCTACGCTCAGCAGCGTCGAGGTGGAAGCCGCAACCACGGTGACGGGGAATGCCGCGGAGCTGTTGCCGGCATAGTACGAGTCGCCGCTGTATACCACCGTCACAGAATGGCTGCCAACACTCAGACCGTTCACGTTCTGTGAACCCACAGCGGCAGCGCTCAGCGTGACCGGCGCCTGGCCAATGCCATCCACGAAGAATGTGATGGTGCCTGTGGGGAAGCAGCTCGGCGCTGCGGTGTTGCAGGATTGCGGAGTGACGGTCGCTGACAGTGTCAGCACGCCGCCGAATTGCGCATTGCCCGTCGCAGGAAAGGTCTGCGTGATAACCGTGCTGCTCTGCGTCAGCACGGCACCCACGCCGGAGAGCGTCACCACGGGAACGGCGCCAATCACATTGGTTCCATTCTCCGTGTAGATGGCGGAGATAGAAGCCGGCGCGGTGGACACCGTCGGCGTAAATTGGCCGGAGAAGGTGCATATGGAGCCGCTGGTCAGCGTCATGCCTGCCGTACATGCGGTGGAACCGCTGGCCGTCAGCGTGAATACGCCCGTGCTGCCGGTGGCGGTGAAGAGCGGCGTGCCCAGGGTTGTCGCAGCCGAACCCGTAGCCAGCTCAATGAACGGAACCGCGGGGCTGGGGAATCCGACGTTGGTTCTGCCGAAGTTGTAACTGACCTGGCTGCGCACATCGGTGAAGACGCGGTTGTTGCCGGTATCCGAGATGATGAGCGTGCCTGCACCGGTTACGGCAATGCCGGCGGGTGCATTCAACTGCGCCTGCGTAGCCGCTCCCGGCAGCGTGCCCGTTCCGTTGGCCGTAATGATGCCGGCCACCGTGCTGATGGTGCCGGTACCCGCAGCCACCAGACGAATCGCATGATTGCCCGTATCCGCAATGTAGACGTTGCCCGAAGCATCTACGCCGACGGCCGCGGGGCCGCTGAGCTGGCTGCCGGTTGCCGCACCGTTGGAGGCTGTGGTTGAACCGGCCTGCCCGGTGCCCGCGACTGCGGTAATGGTGCGTGTGCCCAGAGTAAACTTGCGGATCAGGTTGTTGGTGGTATCCGCAAGGTACAGGTTGCTGCCGCCGTCAAACTGCATGCCGCCAACCTTGCCCAGAATAAAGCCGGTGCCGGAGCATCCGTCGCCCACCGTATCCGTATGCGCCGCGCAAACTGTAGTTGCACCGCCGCCCAGGGGGAAGATGAAGCCGTTGGATCCGATCTCGCGCAGGGTCGGGTTCGCGGAGTTATCGACGACATAGATGTTGCCTGCAGTGTCTACCGCAACCGCGCTGGGCGCAGTCAGTATGGCCTGCGTCGCCGGGCAGTAGTTGCCAATGGCGTCTGCCCCGGTGTCTGTGCAGGCGGTGGTGGCTCCGCCGCCAACGGTTGTGATGATGCTTGTGGCGGCCGTGATCATGCGGACTACATTGTTGCCCGTGTCCGCCACATAGATATTGCCTGCAGTGTCAAACGCTACGCCCTTCGGCCCATTCAACTTGGCGGCAATGGCTGCGCCGTTGTCACCCGAGTAGCCTGCCGTTGTGCCCGCAATGGTCGTAGTGGTTGAGGTCGCAGCATTGAAATACAGAATTCGGTTGTTGCTCGTATCTGCGATCACCACGTTGCCCACGGAATCTACCGCGACGCCAGTGGCCGATTTGACCGTGGAAGTCAGCAGGCTGGTAACGCCCGGATCGATGCCCACTGCGGCCACCGTGCCCTGGCCGGAGATCTGCAGTGCCGCCTTCTGGCCCAGGGTCGTATTCACCTGCAGCGTGGCATTGTCAGCACCGGGACGAGTGGGAGAGAACTGCACCGTCACCGGGCAATCCGTCGTGGTATCCGCATTCAACGTACATGTGGTCAGCGGCGTTCCGGTGATGGTGTAATCCGTATTGCTGATGCTGAAACCGTTGCCGGCGGCAGGTGTGTCGCCCGGCGCAAAGTGAATCAGCAGCGTCTGCGATACCGACGAGCCATAAGCCACCGCCGGAAAGACCTGGTTATTGACTACTTTGCGGATACGCGATGCTGAGGCCGATCCACCCTCGGAATCGGTGATGTAAATATTGCCCAGAGCATCGGCGGCCGTACCCATATCGGCCGGGCCGGCACCCACATCGAGAACGGCTTTGGTCGCCACGCAACCATCGCCCACGGTGTTCAACTGGCCGGCGCAGGAACCGAGCGGCAGCGTGGTGACGAGCGCCGTACCGGCAATCACGCGAATGTAGCCGGTCGCATTATCCAGAAACCACACCACACTGTTCGTCGAGTCGGCAATGTAGACATTATTATGGCTATCCAGCGAGAGCTTGCGGTCCGTGAAGACGCCTGTTCCGCCCAGAGAAGTGGCCAGGATGGGCACACCCGCATACGCCGTGGCTCCGTTACCGGCAATGGAATAGATATAGCCGGTTACCGGGCTGGCTACACCCGGGATGTTGCCCTTGCCCTCATACACCACGCGCAAGACGTTATTACCGGAGTCCGCGATGTAGATGTTGCCGAATGTGTCCAGCTTGACGTCTTCCACGCCGCTCAGCGTGGCCAGCGTGGCAGGGCCGTTGTCACCGGTATAGCCCTTCACCCCCGTATAGGTGGTGCCTGAAACCGTGTAGCTGCCGGCGATCGTGGTGATCAGGCCGGTCACAGCATCCACGCGCCGCACCACGTTGTTCGTGGTATCCGCAATATAGATATTGCCCGCCGCATCGGCTGCGACGCTACGCGGGCCGGATAGATTGGCGGAAGTAGCCGGGCCGTTTTCTCCGGTAAAGCCTGCCACGCCCGTCGCCGCGGAACCCGTGCCGCTCAGCAGCCCCGCCACCATGGTCATCAGACCGGTGGTGACGCTGGTCTTCTCGATAATGTTTCCGCCGTAGGTTGCGACAAACACATCGCCATTGGGTGCGATGCCCATCCCTCGGCTCTTGGGAAGGTTGGAGGTGTAGTAGTACGACGTCGTGCCCACGACACTGCTCG
>Ga0302267_10001247_pt1 | contig 32728 bp, 24 predicted proteins | sample III_Bog_E1_3_FD_194555 | JGI IMG/M metagenome (GOLD analysis project Ga0302267, IMG submission 194555) | Peat permafrost microbial communities from Stordalen Mire near Abisko, Sweden - III_Bog_E1_3 | ecosystem: Environmental > Terrestrial > Soil > Wetlands > Peat | place: Sweden: Abisko...
CTCGATGACCGAGACCGTGAAGGCCGCCCCGTTCAGGCCCGAGGTGGTGAGCGACGTGAGGTCGGTGCCGGTGTTGGACTCGCCGATCAGGACGGCACCACCGTCGGCCGCCCCGGCCTGGGAGGCCGTGCCGAGGACCAGGGCCGCGGTGCCGGCGGCGGCGCCGGCCCCGGCCAGGGTCAGCAAATGGCGGCGGCTGCGGGATGGTCCGGCGACCGGATCGTCGGTCGGACAGTCGTCGGACATCGGTGGTGCTCCTGTCTGCCCGACCGGACGTGTTCGTGGCCAGGCGTCTGCATCGTAATCCGGGATCTCGGCCGCCGGGTGCCCTGCCCCGCCGCACCGCCGCCGGTGCTCCGACGGGCCGACGTCCCCCCCGGCAAAGATCCCCGTCGCGGGTGACGAGCCGGTAGCGTTGGGCGGATCGTGGAGGAAGCACCGGTGGACACTGTCGCGGCACCACGTCCGTCGGACGCGACGGTGGAGGACGCCGCCCCGGTGCCCCCGCCCGGCGAGGACGCCACCCGGGACGAGGACGCAGGCCCACAGGACGCCGATCAGCGACGTGCCGCGCCCGCCGAGGAGGTCCCGGAGGACGACGATCCGGAGGACGGTCCGCCCGGGGGACGCCGGACGGGCTGGTCGGCGGTCTGGCCGACGGCACTGGTCATCGCCGTCTACGCCGTGCTGGCCGTGGCCATCTACTGGCACGTGTGGAGCACCCACCCGACGACGGTCACCCAGGTGGGTGGGGATCAGTTCGACAACATCTGGTTCCTCCGGTGGGCGCCCTTCTCTGTGCTCCACGGGCACAACCCCTTCTACTCGAACTTCGCCAACTACCCCTACGGGATCAACCTGCTGACCAATACGAGCGCACTCTTCCTCGGCGCCCTGGTCTCGCCGGTGACCCTCATCTGGGGACCGGTCGCCGCCTTCAACACCGTCTCCACCGTGGCCCTGGCGGCCTCGGCCACCGCCGGGTACTTCTTCGTGCGTCGCTGGGTGTCGTGGCGCCCGGCCGCCTTCGCCGCCGGCCTCCTCTACGGGTTCGGTCCCTACCAGATCGCCCAGAGCGCCGGCCACGTCAATCTCACCTTCGTGGTGTTCCCACCGCTGATCTTCCTGGTGGTCCACGAGATCGTGGTGCGCCAGCACGGCAAGGCACGCACGTGGGGCATCGTGCTCGGCCTGCTGCTGGTGGCCCAGTTCTTCGTGTCGAGCGAGGTCCTGGCGTCGACCATCGTCATGGGCGTGATCTGCGTGGTGCTGGCGGCCCTGTTCGGGTACCGCCGGATCCGGGACCATCTCCATTTCGCCCTGGTGGGTAGCGCCTGGGCCGCCGGGGTGGCCGGGGTCCTGCTGGTCTACCCGGTGTGGTTCGCCGTCCGGGGGCCGGGACACATCAGCGGTCCGATCCAGCTGGTGCCCCAGGGTTACCGGGCCGACCTGGCCGCTCCCTTCGTCCCCGACGCCAACCAGCGGTTCGCCCCGGCCCACCTGGCCAAGGTGGCTGCCAACTTCGCCAACAGCACCACGGAGAACGGCTCCTACCTCGGGGTGACCCTCCTCCTCGTGCTGGCCGTGGGGACGGTGGTGCTGTGGCGGCGGTCACGGGTGATCCGGGTGGCCGCCCTGGCCGGAACGGCGGCCTTCATCATCTCCCTCGGCGCCGGACTGGTGGTCAAGACCAATCCTCCCGGGACGGCCAGTGGGTTCCCGCTCCCCGAACGGCTCTTCACCGTGCTCCCCCTCCTGAAGAACACCATCCCCGTGCGGTACTCCCTCTACGTGGCGCTGTTCGCCGCCCTGGCCCTCGGGGTGATCCTCGACGCACTGCACGACCGCCTGGCGTCCCGCCGGGCGGCCCGTCATGCCGACCACCGTCAGGCCGCCCACGACCGGCGGCTGGTGGCCGTGGTCGTCCCGGTGGCCGTGGCCGTGGTGGCGCTCCTACCGCTGCTGCCCGTGGCTCCCTTCACCGCGTCGATCGGTCCGCTGGGGACGCCGGCCTACTTCACCTCGCCCGCCCTCCAGCGGATCCCCGACGGGAGCGTGGCCGTGGTCTACCCCTACCCGTCACCGGCCACACCGAACGCCCAGGCGTGGCAGGCCGTCGGCGGCCTGCGGTTCCGCATGCCGGGCGGCTACTTCCTCGTACCGGGCAGCGCCGACAACGCCATCGCCTTCTCACCCCAGCTCTCCTACATGCGCGACACCGTGACCGCCGAGGTGCTGACCAAGCTGGCCACCGGGTCGCCTCCACCACTCACCCCGGCCCTCCGCCGGTCCCTGCTGGCCGAGTTCCGTTCGTGGGACGTCCGGTCGGTGGTGGCCTTCCCGGCCGGCATCCCGGACCCGGCCCAGGCCGTGGCCTACCTCACCGCGCTGCTCGGTCGGTCCCCGGTCCGCGAGCCCGGGGGCGGGTTCGCCTGGTACGGACTGCAACCCTGACCCCTCCGGGGGTCCGACCGGCCGCCGGCCCCGATGGGACCTCCGGCCCTGACCCCGGCCCGTCGGAAGTCCTAGGGTCGGAGTGATGCCCCGGGGAACGCAGGACACCAGGGTGGCCGGGACGCCGTCGGCGTCCCTCCGAACCGGGCCGGGGCCCGGCGGCCGGTGACGACCCCGGACGACCACGTCGAGCGGGAGGTCAAGCTCGATGCCGACCTGGATTTCGTGCTCCCCGCCCTCGACGGGGTGGACGGTACGGTCCGGCATCTGTCCGACCAGCAGCTGCGCACCGCCTACTTCGACACGGTCGGGTTGTCGTTGTGGTCCCGGGGGGTGACCCTTCGCCACCGGTACGGGGGCGACGGGGTCGAGGGTGGGCCGGGGACCTGGACGGTCAAGCTCCCCGAGGACGCCACCGGGCCGACCGTGGACCGTACCGAGCGCACGTGGGCCGGTCCCCGGGACGAGGTCCCGGCGGGGGCCCGGACGATCCTGGCGGGCATGGTACGGGGGCGGGCGCTCGTGCTGTTGGTGGAACTGGTGTCGACCCGGCGCCGCCTGGTCGTCGAGGGACCCGACGGGACGCCGGCCGCCGAGATCGACGATGACACGGTGACGGTCGTCGGCGGGAGCCACGACGGTTGCCGGTTCCGTCAGATCGAGGTCGAGCTCGGCCCGGGCGGTGATGCCCTGGTCGGCCCGCTGGTCGGGTCCCTCCGTGCCGCCGGGGCACGCCCCGGCGGTGGGGCCAAGGTCGCCGAGGCCCTCGACCCGGCGCCCGGTCGTCCCCCGGCACCCGACCGTCGCTCGACCATGACCGACGTGGTCCGGGCCGCCGTCACCGCCGGCCTGGACCAGCTGCTGGTCCACGATGCCCACCTGCGGTCGGCACCTGACGATCCGCCGGTCCACGACGTCCACCAGGCCCGGGTGGCCACCCGACGGTTGCGCTCGGACCTCGGGCTGTGCGGCCCGGTGCTCGACCCGGCGTGGCTGGCCGCGACCCGTGACGACCTCCGCTGGTTGGGGCAGGTCCTGGGTCGTGTCCGGGACGCGGACGTGCTGGCCGGAAGCCTCCACCCCGGACCGGATGTCCCCGCCGAGGTCCGGGAGGGTTGCGACCGCCTGCAGGGCGCCCTGCTCGCCGAGCGCCGGGCCGACTGCCGGGACCTGGCCCGGGTGCTGGCCGACGACCGCTACCTGGCCCTGGTCGGCCGTCTGGAGGAGGCCGCGGTGGCCCCACCCGTCGTGCCGGAGGCCGACGAACGGGCGTCGTGGGCCCTGCCCCGGCTGGTGGGAGGGCGTTGGCGGGCACTACGGCGCCGGGTGCGCCGGGCCGGCCGGCGCCCGGACGACCGTGCACTGCACCGACTGCGGATCCTGGCCAAGCAGCTACGGTACGCCTCGGAGACCGCCGTCCCGGTGATCGGCCGGCGGGCCCGACGGACGGCGTCGGCGGCCGAGGGCCTGCAGTCGGTCCTCGGGGAATTCCACGACACCGTCACCGCCGAGGCCTGGCTCCGGCTCCAGGCCCGTCACGATCCCGACGGTGTGGGCCCTGCCGTGGCGTGGCTCGTGGAACGGCAGCGCTGTGCCCGCCGCCGGTTGCGTCGCCGGTGGCGGCCGGCCTGGGAGCGGCTGGACGACCCGAAGCGCCGGCGCTGGCTCTGACCGCCGGTCCCGTCGACCCCGCCGGCCACTCGGCGCTCAGTCGGCGGTCGAGGTTGCCGGCACCACGAGGACCGGGGCCTCCGGGTCGGTCGACGGTTCCGTCGCCGGCGGCGACCGGCGTGGTGCGGCCAGCACCAGCGTGAGCACGACACCGGCGGCGATGGGCCACCACAGCCAGGCGGTGAGGACCCGGACGTTGGCCAGCCACGTCACGGCCACGGCGGCCGTACCGGTGAGCGCCAGGCGCGTCGGCGACCGGGTGGACGCGGCCACCAGCGCGGCGGCCAGGGGCGGCCAGACGTAGTACGGCGCCACGCCCACGTCGAAGAGGAACCGGAGGGCGAGGGTCACGGCCACGCACCACACCAGCACCTCGGGGCGCCGCTCGCGGCGCATGAACCAGAGGCCGAGGGCCAGGGCGGCTGCGCCCGCCACCAGTCGGACCGGCCCTCCGGCCACCGCGGCCCCACCGAAGGACACCTCGTTGCCGATGTGGGGGGCGAACCGCATCCAGACGGTGGGGCGGACGAGCGCGGGGATCACCGGCTGCACGGCGACGGCCCGGTAGGTGGACGACGGGTCGCCGAGGAAGGGGACGACGAGGAGCACGACGGGAAGGGCGGCGACCCGGGCGACCAGGCCCGGGAGGCGTCGCCAGCCGGCGGGCAGCAGGATCACGGGGATGGCCAGGACGATCATCGGCTGGAAGGCCATACCGAAGCCCAACAGCCAGGCGCTGGTCGACCATCGGCGCCCGATGGCCGCCCGCACGGCGTAGAGGAGGAAGGCCACGGCCACGGCGTCCTCGGGATGTCCCCACCACAGCACGTTGCCCAGTACCAGTGCGCCGACCAGCCCGGCGGCCAACCGGCGCCGGACGCCCACGCCGAGGGCCTCGGCCAGGGCGTCGGCCCCGAACAGGGCCGACGAGCCGAGCAGGACGATCACGGGGGCGACGACGGGCCACGCCGACGGTCGGGCCACGGCGATGCCGTACCCGGTGGTGAGCCCGAAGTGGCTGGTGACCTGTACGAACGGAATGAGCACGAAGAGGATGGCCGGTGGGGACAGGAGGCTCGATTGGAAGTAGATGTGGGCGTAGTCACCGATGGCGACGTCATGGGCCAACTGGTAGTTGGCCCAGAAGTCCCCGGGGCTCTGCCAGCCCCGGTGGGTGACGGCCGCCACGATGCAGAACGTGGCGAGGAGGTAGCCCACCAGGAGGACGGACGTGGCGGCGAACGCCACTCTCCGACGTCGGAGGAACCCGACCGGGTCGGCGGCGTCGGCCGTCCCGGGGTCGCCGGTCGGTCCGGGAATTCCCCCGTCGGGATCGGAACCGCTCACCGGTGGCCGGACGGACGGTCCTGCCGCGGCATCCGTCCACCGGCCGCCGGGCCCGGGGTTGCCGGACGGGGGCTCACGCCGCGCCTCCTACGCCGAGATGGGCGATCAGGGCTTCGCCCACGGCGACGCATGCCGACTCGGAGACACAGGACACCGCGTCGAGCGACTGGGGGAAACGGACCGTACCGGGTCGGCTCCACGGGTCGTCGGGGTCGCCGGTGGCGATGACCGCGCCGGCGGCGGGCACCGAGGCCACCGTGGTGCCGACGGCGACACAGGCCCCGAGGGCGGGGCACGAGACGCCGAAGAGGGCGGCGACGGAAGGCGGCGTGGGCTCCGTCGTCCACGTGGCCCCACCGTTGTCGGTGGTGTCGATGACACCGGCCCCGGACCGGGTGTCGTCGGCGACCGGCTCCGTGGTGCCGACGACGGCGCAGCGGACCCCGGCGACGCCCGGCGTCGGAACGGCGGACGTGGAGGTGGTGGTCGTGGCCGGCGCCGCCCCGGTGGCCGCCGCCGTCGTCGAGGACGACGGCGGTTGCCCGGCCTGGTCGACGGGTCCCTGGACGCACGAGACGCCGTCGAGCTGACCGGCTCCGGTGGGCACCGGCAGGGTCACCCAGGTGGCGCCCCCGTCCGTGGACCCGAGGACCGTGCCCGTCACATGCCCGGCGGTGGACGGGGACTCTCCGGTGGCCCAGCAGTTCGAGGTGTCGATGCAGTCGACGCTGTCGGCGTCGCTGACGCCGGGGGGCAACGGACCGGCCGTCGACCACGAGGCGAACGGGGCCGTGGCCACCAGGGCGGTCGTCCCCGAGGCCGTGGTGGCCATGGCGGTGCACCGGCCTGACGGCAGGCACGTGACGGCGGTCACGGCCAGGGCGGTGGTGGGGACCGGCTCGGTGATCCATGTCGCCCCACCGTCGGTCGTGGTCACGATGGCTCCGGCCCCCGAGGGCGGTTCGGCCGCCTGGCCGACGGCCACGCAGGTCAGCCGGTCGCTACAGGCCACGCCCGAGAGGGACCCGACGGAGGACGGGACGGTCTGGGCCGTCCAGGTGGCTCCGCCGTCGTTGGTGGTGATGATGGCGGCGGCGTTCGCTCCTCCTCCGGCGCCGGCGGTGGCCCCGACGGCCCAGCACACCGTGGCCGACGCGCACGACACGGCGGTCAGCCCGTTCACCGGGGCCGGCACGTCGACGGGTGTGAAGACCCCGGACCAATGGGACCCCGGGGCCAGCGGGGCGGTCGTGGTGGGACCCGAGGTCGAGCCGCCGGACGCGGAACAGGCCGCCACCAACAGGGCGGTGGCCACGAGCACCGTGACGGTCGCCGGGCGCCTCAACGTGGTGCGGCCGGACGGGTGGGCCGGCGTCGTCGGTGCGCCGCACCGGGGGACCGGTACCGGTGGACGGTACCGGTGGTCATCCGATCAGGTGGAACCGGTGGAGCTCGAACACCCACTCGAGGGCGACCACGGCCAGGAGGACGGCCGGGTTGACGGCCAACCGCTTGGGCAGGAGGCCCAGGGCCCCGAGTGCGGCCACCAGCACCACGACGATGCCGAGTGGCGCGGCGGCGAGGGCCGCGGTGGGGTGGCCGTCGAACAGCGCCCGGACCGAGGTGGTCGAGCCGCAGAACGGGCAGGGCACGCCGGTCAGCGACCGGAGCGGGCAGGGCAGGCCCACCGAGGACGGGAGGTGGGCCAGGAGGAGGCCCCCGGCCACGACGGCCGCACCCGGTACGCGCGACCTCGTGAGGTCGAACTCGTACCGGGCGGCACCCGTCATTTCGCCGGGAAGAGGCTGAATGCCTGCTTGGGCACGATGATGACCTCGGTGGTCATGATCTTGTCGGCCACCGTCTGGCGCCGTGAGTCCCAGAGGGGGAACAGCCAGCCGACGTAGCAGATGATGCTGTTCACGAAGCAGGCGAGGAGCCGGACGACCCCGAGACCGCCGCCGATGTTCTGGCCGTTGGTCTGGTCCTCTTTGGCACTGATGCACTTCAGCCCGATCAACCGCATGCCCGGCGACTGGCCGGTGTCCCCGATCTGCAGGGCGAACAGGACCCATACGGCGAAGACCACCAGGTCGAAGAGGTACCCGAGGAAGGGAACGATGTACTCGAAGATCCCCGCCACGATGGCGACCGGGAGCACGATCGCGAAGTCGACGAGCCACCCGAGGGCCCGGGTCCCCCAGTCGGCCAGCGGCTGTCCCTGGCGGCTCACCGGAGGTCCGGCCGGAGCCCCGGCGGGCGGCTGGGCGTAAGGCGGCGGCGCCCCGGGGGGCTGCTGGGGGTACTGCACGGCACCCGGGGGCGGCTGGTACTGGGGAGCCTGGGGTGCTTGCGGTGCCTGGGGCGGCATAGGAGCCTGGGGCGCCTGGGGCGGTGGCGCGGCCGCCGGGTTGGGAACAGCCGGTGGCTGATCGTCGGGTGTGGAGGAGGTGAAGTCACTCATGGCTGGACCTCAACCTTTCTGTTGGAGGGGGCCCCGGGCTTGGACGGGGCTCGACACATGACTGTTCCACCCGTGATCTTGCCACGTCGGTCCGTCCGGATGCTGGATCCGACCACCCGCGGCACCTGTCGACGTCTACCGTTGCCCGGCAGTGTCCGATTCCCCCGTTGTCATGCGCCACCCCTGGTGCCGACGGTGCGCGGGGTTCCGATGAACGTCCTGGACATCGTGATCCTGGCCCTGGTGGCGCTGGCCGCCTACGAGGGACTCCGGCTGGGGGCCGTCCTCCTCGTCCTCTCCTTCGGCGGGTTCTACCTCGGGATGTACCTCGGGGCACTGCTGGCCTCCCATACGGCGCGGTGGGTGCACTCGACCGGGGCCCAGACGGCGGTGGCCCTGGGCACGACGCTGGGCATGGCCATCCTCCTCGGGACGGCCGGTCGCCTGGTGGGCAGCCGGCTCTTCCGGTCCCTCCACCGCGGGCTGCTCGGACCGGTCGACTCGGGGTTGGGCGTGCTGGTGGCGGTGGTCGCCACGCTGCTGGCCGCCTGGCTGGTGGCCAGCACGCTCGCCTCGACCAGTTTCCAACCGGTGAACCGGGCGGTGGCCGGTTCGCGGATCGTCCGGACCCTCGACGACGTCCTCCCGCCCACCCCCGATGTCTTCGCCCAGGTCCAGGGCTTCCTCGACCACGAGGGTTTCCCGCCGGTGTTCGCCCAACTGGCCCCCCTGGCCGCCGGTCCGGTGGCTCTCCCCGGAGACAGCCAGGTAGCGGCCGCCGTGGCCGGCGCCGGTCCGTCGACGGTCAAGATCGTCGGTGTGGGGTGCGGCGACATCCAGGAGGGGTCGGGCTTCGTGGTGGCCCCCGGTCTCGTGGTGACCAACGCCCACGTCGTCGCCGGGATCTCCCGTCCCACGGTGGAGGACACCGACGGCACCCACGACACCACCGTGGTCCTCTTCGACCCCGAGTACGACCTGGCCGTCCTGCGGGTCCCCGGGCTGACCGAGCGGCCTCTCACCCTCGATCCGGCCACCGTCGGGCGGGGAACCCAGGCCGCCGTGCTGGGCTATCCGGGAGGCGGACCGTTCGCCTACGGACCGGCCGGCGTCACCGCCGAGTACGAGGCCCAGGGACGCGACATCTACGGACAGGGGCTCACCGACCGGGCCGTCTACGAGATCCAGGCCGTGGTGCGCCCGGGGAACTCCGGCGGCCCGCTGGTCGAGCCGGATGGCACGGTCATCGGTGTGGTGTTCGCCCGTTCGACCACCGACGGCGACGTCGGGTACGCCCTGACGTCGCCCGGGGTGCTCGCACGGGTGCGCCAAGCCGAGTCCGCCACCGCGGCGGTGGGGACCGGAGCCTGCGTGTCCGACTGACCGGCGGCCGGGGGACACGGGACACGGGGCCGGAGGCGGACTAGACATGTCGACGTGACGCTGCCCATCGAGGACTACGGCATCATCGGCGACCTGCACGCCGCGGCACTGGTCGGACGCGACGGGTCGATCGACTGGCTCTGCCTGCCCCGCTTCGACTCGCCGGCGTGCTTCGCCAAGCTCCTCGGCAGCGAGGAGCACGGCTACTGGAAGTTGGCCCCCAAGGGCGCCCACCGGACGACCCACCGGCGCTACCGGGGTGACTCCCTGGTGCTCGAGTCCGAGTTCGTCACCGACGAGGGGACCGTCCGGGTGGTCGACTGCATGCCCATCCGCCAGCAGCACCCCGAGATCATCCGCCTGGTGGAGGGCGTGCGGGGTCGGGTGACCATGGAGATGCAGCTGGTGATCCGCTTCGGCTACGGGCAGGTCGTCCCCTGGGTCCGACGGGTCGACGGCATCATGACGGCCACGGCCGGGCCCGACGCCCTGTCGCTGTGGACCCCGGTCCACACGCGGGGTCAGGACCTCACGACCGTGGCCGAGTTCACCGTGTCGGAGGGCCAGCAGGTGCCCTTCTCCCTGGCCTGGTTCCCGGCCAGCGAGGAGCCGCCTCGGCCCGTCGATGCCGTGTACTCGATCGAGGACACCGAGTCGTGGTGGCACGACTGGGTCTCGCAGTGCACCTACGAGGGCGACTACAAGGAGGCCGTGGTCCGGTCGCTGATCACCCTGAAGGCCCTGTCGTACCTCCCCACCGGGGGCATCGTGGCCGCCGCCACGACCTCGCTCCCCGAGGCCTTGGGCGGGGGGCGGAACTGGGACTACCGGTTCTGCTGGCTCCGCGACGCCACGCTGACCCTGGAGTCGCTCATGCGGGGTGGGTTCTACGGCGAGGCCCTGGCCTGGCGCGACTGGCTGCTGCGGGCCATCGCCGGGGACCCGTCGCAGATGCAGATCATGTACGGGCCGGCCGGCGAGCGGCGGCTCGACGAGTGGGAGGCGGACTGGCTCCCGGGTTACGAGGGCTCGTCGCCGGTGCGGATCGGCAACGCCGCAGCCGGACAATTCCAGCTCGACGTCTTCGGCGAGGTCATGTCGGCGCTCTATGAAGCCGCCCGCGCCGGCGGGGCGATGGAGCAGCCGGCGTGGGCCCTGCAGCGGTCCCTCATGAACTACCTCGAGTCCGGGTGGCGCGACCCGGACGACGGCATCTGGGAGGTGCGGGGTCCCCGACGCCACTTCACCCACTCCAAGGTCATGGCCTGGGTGGCCATGGACCGGGCCGTGAAGATGGTCGAGGAGTGCTCGGTCGACGGCCCCGTCGACCAGTGGCGGGCCACACGGGCCGAGATCCACGACCAGGTCTGCGACGAGGGGTTCAGTACCACCAAGGGGTCGTTCACCCAGTACTACGGCTCCGATCAGCTGGACGCCAGCCTGCTGATGATCCCTCTGGTCGGCTTCCTCCCGGCCCACGACCCCCGGGTCCGGGGAACCATCGAGGCGGTGGAGCGGGAACTGGTCGACGGTGGGTTCGTGCTCCGGTACCGGACGGCCGACACCGGCGACGTGGACGGGCTGACCGGTCGCGAGGGAGCCTTCCTGGCCTGTTCGTTCTGGCTGGCCGACTGCCTGGCCATGATCGGTCGGACGAACGACGCCCGGGCCATGCTGGAGCGGCTGTTGGAGTTGCGCAACGACCTGGGCCTGCTGTCCGAGGAGTACGACCCGGTGGCCGGGCGCCTGGTGGGGAATTTCCCCCAGGCCTTCTCCCATGTGTCGCTGGTGAATTCGGCCTGCAAGATCGGTGGTCAGCCCAAACCGACGCTCGGCGACGGTGCCTTCGACCAGGTGCGACGGTCGTTCGGGCGGGCCCTGTCCGGTTCGGGCCGTGCCCGCCGGAGCGGGGTGCCCCGGCCGGCGGCCCACCGGTCGACCCTGACTCCGACCCCAGCGCCACCGAAGGCGTCGGCGGATCCCCCGGTCGGCGCGTCGCCGCCCGGTGTGACGCCCCCGCCTGGCGCGACGCCCCCGACCCCTCCGACCGGCGACGCGCCGTCGCCGGCGTGACGGCGACCCGGCCGGCCGGTCCGTAGGCTCGAGGCGCCGGCCGCCACCGCGAGGACCCCAGACAAGGAGCAGCCATGCACGCCCTCACCGTCGTTCCCCTGACCAAGGACTCGGCCCGCCTCGACGACGTCGACGAGCCGCCCGAGTCGGACGGGCCGGTGCTCGTCCAGACCCTGGCCGTCGGCATCTGCGGCACGGACCTGGAGATCCTGTCGGGCCAGTACGGGTGGCCGCCCGAGGGGCGGGAGCGCCTGGTGCTGGGCCACGAGTCCCTGGGACGGGTCCTCGAGGCGCCGGACGGCTGCGGGCTCGCGGCGGGGGACCTGGTGGTGGGGATCGTCCGACGGCCCGACCCGGTGCCGTGCGCCAACTGCGCCGTGGACGAATGGGATTTCTGCCGGAACGGGCAGTACACCGAGCGGGGGATCAAGCAGCACGACGGGTACCTGTCGGAGCGCTACCGGATCCAGCCGAAGTTCGCCGTGAAGGTGGACCCGTCGCTGGGCATCCTCGGGGTGCTCCTCGAGCCCACCAGCGTGGTGGCCAAGGCCTGGGAGCAGGTGGACCGGATCGGTGGCCGCGCCCACTGGGCCCCGAAGACCGCGGTGGTCACCGGGGCCGGGCCCATCGGGCTGCTGGCGGCCCTGCTCGGTGTCCAGCGGGGGCTGGAGGTCCATGTCATCGACCGGGTCACCGACGGCTTGAAGCCGGAACTGGTGGCCCAGCTCGGTGCCACCTACCACACGGGTTCGATCAGCGACGCCGTCCTGGCCCCTGACGTGGTGCTCGAGTGCACCGGCGTCTCCGAACTGGTCTTCGACGCCATCGAGCACGCCGGGACCGGCGGTGTGGTGTGCCTCACCGGCGTCTCCTCGGGTGGACGCTCCATCAGCGTCAATGCCGGCACGCTCAACCGCAACATGGTCCTGGAGAACGAGGCGGTGGTCGGCTCGGTGAACGCCAACCGCCGCCACTACCAGGCGGCCGCCGACGCCCTCGTCGCCGCCGACCGGGCGTGGCTGTCCCGGCTCATCACCCGGCGGGTGCCGCTGGCCGACTGGGCCACGGCGCTGGTCCGCGATCCCAACGACGTGAAGGTGGTGATCGAGGTCACCCCGTCGTGAGCGGGGCGCAGCGCCGCCACCGCCGAGGTACCCGACGCCGGAGCGTATGTCCGACGGGCAACCCGGGCCGGGAACAGAGGAGGAGCGGTCCTGGCCACCCCACCCCTGTTCCCCGTACCCAGGGATCATCGAGGGACGTCAGGTCCCCAACTGGCGGAGGGAGTGGGATTCGAACCCACGGTGCCTTGCGACACAACGGTTTTCGAGACCGTCCGATTCGGCCACTCTCGCATCCCTCCGGGAGGAGAGGCTAGCCGCTCCCGTGGTGGGCAGGCACCGGGCCGGACGGCGGTATCACGGGGCGCGCTCACCGGTCGCGGTCGTCGGCCCCGTCGACGCCCCGGCCCCGCTCGCCGGCCTCGAGCAGGCGCCCGATCTCGGCCACCTCGGCCTCGACCGAACGGGCGAACCACCGGCCGGCCACCAGGTCGTGCAGCCAGCCCAGGGGCCCGTGGCCCAGGTCGAGCTCCTCGACGTGGCGGATGAGGGTGCCCCCGTCGACGGCGTCGATCTCGAACCATGCGTGGAGCCCCCGGGGGACTCCGTGCTCGAGCGTGACGTCGATGCTGGTGGGCCTGGTCCATCGGTAGCGGGTGACGACCGACCCGTGGAACCGGCCGAGGAACGTCCCGTCCTCCCGGGCCACCATGCCGTCGGAGGTGTCCGCCAGCTTGGTGACCCAGACCATCTTGGTGTCGGCCTTGATGTACTGCGCCGGGTCGAGCACGAAGTCGAACGCTTCGTCAGGGGTCACCCCCCGGGCCACCGTCACGCCCTCACCCCGGACCATGGCCGCACCTCCCGGGGTCGCCGTCCGCCGGTCCACCGGTGAGGGTCATGTCGCCCGGCCCGGCCCCGTGGTGGAGTTGTTGTGCCGCATGGCCCGGTTGTAGGTGCGGGGCGCCACCGACCGGGTGAGTGGGGCGAGCAACGGGAGCAGCGCGGCGTTGATCTCGATCCTCGGGTCCTCCAGCCGATCGGCCATGAGCCGGGCCACTCCCTCGGCGGTGCGGCGCACGGCCTTCGGCGGAAGGGAGCCCCCGTCCTCGTTGCCCGACAGGCCCATGGCCGTAGGGACCCACCCCGGGTAGAGGACGTGCACCCGCACGCCCAGGGGCGCCACCTCGTGGGCCACCGACTCGGTGAAGGCCGACACCGCGGCCTTCGAGGCGGCGTAGGCGCCCTGGCCCGGTTCCGGGGCCCGGGCGGTGTCCGAGGACACATTGACCACGACCCCGGACCCCCGCCTGACCATGCCCGGCAGGACGGCCAACGTGCTGGACACGGTCGAGAAGAAGTTGACCTCGAACACCTCCCGGACGATGTCCTCGGTTCCGCCCGGCGCCCGCAACATCAGGTCGACACCGGCGTTGTTGACCAGGACGTCGATCGTTCCGTGCTCCTCCTCGAGTTCACCCAGGAGGGCCCGGTAGGCAACGGTGTCCCCGACGTCGCAGACCAGGGTGGTGCTGGCGGGCGAGCGCCGGGTCAGCTCGACGGCGAGCTCGTCGAGCAGCTCGCGGCGCCGGGCCAGGCCGATCACCGTCGCCCCCCGGGTGGCCAGCTCGAGGGCCACGGCCCGCCCGATGCCCGAGGAGGCCCCGGTGACCACGGCGACCTTCCCGTCGAGGCGCAGGGGAGGTCGGTGGCGGGGCACGGGGCCAGCGTAACGGCCGCCGTCGGGCATCGCCCGGGACTTCCCGGCACCGCACCGGTCGATCTCCTAGGATGTCGCCGGATTCCCGACCCGGACCACCGGGGCCGGGACGGGGGATGTGGGGGAAACGGTGCGAGATCGAAGGTTGCTGACCTGCCTGGTCGTGGTCGTGTGCGGTGCGACGCTGCTGGCCGCGTGCTCCTCGGGGTCGTCGTCGACCCCGGCGACGCAGACCGACACCAGCGTGCCCCTGGTGACCGGCGGTTCGCCGGGCAACGCCAGCTACCTCGTCTACTGGGACCAGAACGAGGAGGTGGACTTCCTCTCCATGCCCTCGGGTCTCCAGGGTCAGTTGCTCCCGGCCTGGGACCTGAACGGGCAGATCTGCATCCTGCCCGACGGGCGGTTCGTCGGCGGGTACGACCCCACGCTCCCCAATCAGGACGATGCGGGCAGCCACCTGCCCTACAAGCAGCCGGCCGACGGCGAGGAACTGGACGAACCCAATGGCTCGTTCAGCGGGCAGACGCTCTATGTGCCCGGCCCGTACAAGATGCCCGGTCAGTCCATCGGCAGCGACTCACCGCCCACGTCGAACGGTGTCTTCAACAACAACCAGACCTACACGGGCTGCGTGATCGACAAGGCCGGCAACGTCCTGGCCAACGACATCGCCACGGCGCAGGGCGACTACCCCCCGCCCAGCAGTGGGCGCCTGGTCGAGTGGTTCGCCCCGAACTACAACTCCTACTGCATCGTCTACGGCCCGGACACCGGCGGGTACGGACCGCACCACACCGACGGTTCCGGTGGTCTGGCCCAGCCCGGGATGATGGCCCTGGCCGACAACGGTGACGTCCTGGTTCCCAATGTCGGGACATCCAGCGTGCTGCGCTTCGCCGCCTCCTCGTTGCCCACCAGCGCCTCGGAGTGCCAGAACGGCATCTACCCCCGTTCCAAGGTCCAGCTGTCGAACTTCGTGTCCAACGTGCCGTTCGCCGCCGGAGTGGCCAAGGACCCGACCTGCGGCTGCTTCGCCGTCAGCACCTACATCGGCAACCCGGGCATCCGCTGGGTGACCGCCGACGGCCAGCCGGAGCCCGGCCGGGAGCCGGTGCCCGGCACCACGCTCGCCGACCTGGGCCAGAGCCCGGGCCAGTACAACCCGTTCGGCATGGCCTTCGCCCCGGACGGCACGCTGTACTTCGTCGACATCCACGTGGCCTGTACCGGGGTGCTGACCAATTGCGGCCCGGCCAATTACGGCGGCCGGGTCATGCGGGTGACCGTCACCGACGGGCAACCGTCCACGCCGGTGGCCGTGGCCACCGGGTTCGACTTCCCGACCAGTGTGACGGTGTGCGTGCCGTCCGCCGAGCAGGTCTGTCCCTACCCGACCGGGAAGATCGTGCCCCCGCTGTCGGGACCGTCGGAGAACTCGTCGCCCGATGCCGGTCCTCCGTCGAACGCCCCGGCCAAGGCCGGCTTTGGCTGAGCATCACCGACGGCGCATCGGACGGCCGCGGTGAGCTCGAGGCGGAGGATCCGGCGTCCGGTCCGGCGCGCCCTGGCCGGCGCCCTGGCCGCCGGGCTCCTGCTGGCCGCCTGTGGCAGTTCGGCGCCCTCGAGCACCGCTGGGCCGGGGTACACGAGCGTGCAGCCCGGCCCATGGGACTGGCCCAGCTACGGGCACGACGCCCAGCACACCTTCGACGGACGGACCACGCTGACCGGGACGTCGGCAGCCACCCTCAAGGTGTCGTGGTTCTTCCCGACCGGCGACGCCGTGACGGCGGTCCCGACGGTGGTCGACGGGACGGTCTACGTCGGCTCGTGGGACGACGAGTTCTACGCCCTCGACCTCGAGACGGGCGCACTGCGGTGGAAGTACCGGCTGAGCGCGCAGAACGCCATCACGCCCTACCCCGGCGAGAACCCGCGGGACAGCACGTCCGACGGCGGCCTCGTCACCTCCTCGGCCTGGTACGAGCCCGGGAGCGGGACGCGTCCCAACCTGGTGATCTTCGGCGGCGGCTACACCCTCTACGCGTTGAACGCCCAGTCCGGTGCGCTCGTCTGGCGTCACGACTACTCCGGGAACCCCGACCAACCGGCGGAGCCCGACAGCGACGGCACCCGCATCTTCTCGTCGCCGGTGGTGGTGGGGGACAAGGTGATGTTCGGGGTCGACGTCGACGGCCAACAGGGCTACCGGGGGTACATCGCCGCCGCCGACCTGGCCACCGGCGACCCCGTGTGGGAGTTCCAGACCAACGACAATTCGGCGGGTCAGCCGGTCGACAACGGGTGCGGCAGCGTCTGGTCGTCGGGCACGGTGCTGCCCCGGCTCGGCCTCGTGGTCTTCGACACCGCCGACTGCAACTTCCTCGACACCACCGCCTACTCCGAGTCGATCCTGGCCCTGCACATCGACAACGGGACCCTGGCCTGGGTGTACCACCCGCAATTCCCGACCCTGGCCTGTGACTGGGACTTCGGGGCCACGCCCAACGCCGGCGTCACGGCCCAGGGGGTGGCCACCTTCCTCGGGGCCGGGGGCAAGGACGGGACGTACTACTCGCTCGACCCGGCCACCGGTGCGCTGCGGTGGTCCACCAACGTCGTCTTCGGAGGGTTCGCCGGTGGCTTCATCAACGCCACGGCCTATGACGGGAACCGGGTCTACGGTTCCACCGCCCTCGGCGACTACGGCAACTTCGAGAAGGACACCCAGGTCCTGTGCGACCCGGGCAACCCACGGGACACGTCCCTGCAGGAGCCCACGGTGCACGCGTTCGACGCGGCCACCGGCGCCGTGGCCTGGCAGGCTGACGACGCCCCGTCGTTCGCGTCCACGACGGTGGCCGGTGGACTGACGTTCAACGGTCCCGCGCTGCGGGGCGACATCCTGTTGGTGCGCAACGCCGCCACGGGTGCGCTGATCGATACGGTGTCCCTCCCCGGTCCGGTCTGGTCGGGCGTGGCCACGGTGGGCGATGCCCTGGTCACGGGCATCGGGTCCTCCTACGTGGCCCACCCGGCGGGCGTGGCCGTCATCACCCCCGGCGGGGCCCGGCCGGTCGTCCCCGCGGGGTCATGAACGCCTGAGGCGTCGGGGCTGGGCGTCGGTACGCGGTCCGACGGTGGACGGTACCCGCCCCGGAGTGTCCCGTCTCAGACCTTGTTGGGAACCGGGGCCGTGACCGGTACGCCGGGGGCACAGGCCCGGGGGTCCCACGGCTGCAGGTCGGTCTGGGCCGCCGAGGGGGCGGCGATGTTCGCCGACGCCGCCGAGGTGGTGGACGTGGTGGTGGGAGCTGCCGCCGTGGTTGCCGTCGTGGCCGTGGACCCCGCCGAGGCCGTGGTCGCCGTGGTGGCCGGTGCCGGGGCATTGACGGCGAATTGGGTGCCGGTGACCACCGTCACCTGGGCGCCGTCGGTCACCTTGGCGGGGTTGTAGCCGAGGATCACGGCCCCGGTCATGGACTGGGCCACCGCCTCGGCGGCGGCCTCCACCGAGGGGGCCAGGGAGCCGTAGTAGACGACGGTCTCGGACAGATCGCCGGTCGGCGTGGTGTCGCCGGTCCCCACGGTCTGGAACCCCAGGGCGCCCAGCGCCGCCGCCGTGGTGGAGGCCTGGTTGGCGGTGCCCGTCCCGTTCATCACCGAGACGGTGACGGCCGACGGTGCCGGGAGGGGCTCACCGGTCATGGAGTCGATGCCCGGCGTGATGCCCAGCACCTGCTGGATGGTGGACTGGTCCTCGGGCTCGGACGGGAACTCCACGTCCCCGTAGCTGGCGCCCTCGTACATGAGCCCGCCACCGGCACCGTCGGGGTCCGAGACCACCGAGACGGGCAGGGTGAGCTGCGGCACGGAATTGACGTTGACCGAGTGGAAGTCGAGCACCAGATTGGCCATGTCGTTGACCGACCACGAGTCGTCGAAGGTTAGGTCGGCCTTCACCGAATTGATGAGGTTGAAGTCGGCGATCGGGTTCCCCAGGCCCTGCTGGGCCACGGCGGAGCCGAGCACCCGGAGGAATTCGTGGTCGCGACGGATGCGGGCCAGGTCGCTCTGGTTCTCCTGGGTCCAGGTGTCGGCGTAGGGACTGGTCGAGGTGCCCTGGTACTGCAGGTGACGGGCCCGCACCACCTGCAGGGCCTGGGTACCGTCGAGGTGCACGCAGGCCGCGGCCTGGACGTTGAGCCCCGACTCGAGGTCGTAGACCGACTGGGGGAACGACAGGTTGATCCCACCCAGGGCGTCGACCACATTGGCGAACTGGTCGAAGTTGAGGGAGACGGCGTGCTGGATGGGGATGGCGAAGTCCTGCTCGATGGCCGCCACCAGCTGGGTCAGGCCCTCGTAGAGACCGGCGTCGACCTTGTTGGCGCCGGTGCTCCGGGCGTTCGGGATGAACAGGTCGCGCGGGATCGACAGCAGGGCCAGGCGGTGGTGGGTCGGGTCCACGTGGAGGATCATCATCACGTCGCTGTTCACGCCGTCCACACCCTGGTCGCACAGGCCGTAGGCGGGGTTCTGCTGGGCCAGGGCGCACCGGTCGGTGGAGCCCACCATCAGGATGTTCTCCGTGGACGCCTCCACGCCGGTGGTGAGGGCGCCGTGTAGGCCCTTCACGCTCACGCGGGTGAGGTCGTGGGTGACGTAGTACGCGTAGCCGAGGCCTGCGGCCATCAGCACCAACAGCAGGGAGAGCCCGATCAGGACGGCTCGGCGTGCCCGGTGCTTCCGCTTGGGCTTGGCCTTGCCGTGCCGTCCACGGCCCGATCCGTCCCGGCGCTTCATCTCCTCGCCCAGGGCCGCCAGGCCCGCCTCGTTGGCCACCTTCGGCGTACGTCCGCCCTTCGACGTCGGCCGGCTGTCCGCCGGGCCGCCATCGCCTGCGCCCTTTTCCTCGATCAGATCACCCAGCGCAGCCAGTCCGTCACTGTTCGGGGTTCCCCGGCGTCGGGCCGGGGGTGGGGAATCGGGGCCGCGTCCACCTGGGCCGGGTCCGCTCATGGCGATTCACCCTAGCAACGGTCCCCCCGGAGTTGGCGTCACCGCCCCCGCCGTCCCCGTCGGCACCGGCCTTACAGCGCCGGACCCGCCGATCCCGTGGTCGTACCGGCCCCGGTGACCGGCCGGACCGGGGTGCGGACATCTACACTCGCAGGGATCCGGCCGGCCCGCGACGGGCGGCGGCCGGTAACGGGGAGGTCGGGGGGAGCTATGCCAGGGGTGGTCCCGGGAGATCGGACGACGATGGTGACCACTGCGGCCCGGGTCGCACTGGTCGTGGCCACGGTGGTGTCCGGCTTCGTGTGGTCGCTCACGTCGGTATCCCCGGCCAGGGCGACCGTCACCCCGGCGAGCCCGCTGCAGTGGGGTACGCCCACCCCGGCCGACGACCAGGCGCCCTACGGGGTCCCGGGGGCGCTGTCCGGGATCTCCTGCCCGTCGTCCACCCTCTGCGCGGCCGTCGACGACTCGGGCGATCTCGTGACCTCCACCGATCCCACCGGCGGGTCGGCGGACTGGACGGACGTGGCCGTCGGGTCGGCCCCCCAGTACTACGGGGTCTCGTGCCCGACGGCGACCCTGTGCGTGGCCGTCGACGGTGCCGGTGACGTCGTCACGTCCACCGACCCCACCGGAGGCGCCGGGTCGTGGACGGTCACCTCCGTCGACGCCGACGAGCACCTCCTCGACGTGTCCTGCCCGACGGCGACGCTCTGCGTGGCCGGCGACTCCGACGGCCACGTCCTGACATCGACGGACCCGGCCGGCGGCGCGGCGTCGTGGAGTACCACGGAGGTGGATGCCACCAACGGGATCACCGGTATCTCGTGCCCCTCGGCGGCCCTGTGCGTCGCCACGGACGGGGTGGGGACGGTGCTGACGTCGAGCGACCCGACGGGTGGCTCGGCATCGTGGTCGCCGGGGGACGTGGACGGCACCGACGCACTGTCCGGCGTGTCGTGTCCGACGGCGACGCTGTGCGTGGCCGTCGACACGGTGGGCGACGTGGTGGCCTCGACCGACCCGGCCGGCGGGGCGGCGGACTGGACGGTGGTCGACGCCGACGGGACCGCGGGCCTGGTGGCCGTGTCGTGCCCGACGACCTCGCTGTGCACCGCCACCGACGCGCTGGGCGCCGTGGTGACCTCGACCGATCCGACCGGCGGGGCGGACGACTGGACGGTGGCCGACGTCGACGGGACCCGCGACCTGCCGGCTGTCTCGTGCCCGTCGGCGTCGCTGTGCGTGGCGGCGGACCAGGGCGGCAACGTGATCACGTCGACCGACCCGACCGGCGGGGCGGGGTCGTGGACCGTGACACCGGTCGACGGCATCGACAGCCTGACCTCGGTGTCGTGCCCGTCGGAGCTGCTCTGCGCGGCCGTCGACTCGTCGGGCCACGTGGCGACGACGACCGACCCGGCCGACGGGTCGGCACCCTGGAGCGTGGCCGATGTCGACGGGGCCGGCGACCTGTCCGGGGTGTCGTGCCCGTCGACCCTGCTCTGCGTGGCCGTCGACCAGTCGGGTGACGTCGTGACCTCCACCGACCCGACCGGCGGTCCGTCCGACTGGACGGCGGCCGACGTGGACGGCTTCGACCAGTTCTCCTCGGTCTCGTGTCCCGCGACGTCGCTCTGCGTGGCCGTCGACCAGTCGGGTGACGTCGTGACCTCCACCGACCCGACCGGCGGTCCGTCCGACTGGACGGTGACGGAGGTCGACCCCTCGGCGGCGCTGGAGGCGGTGTCCTGTGCCACGGTCACGCTGTGCGTGGCCGTGGACGGTGCGGGGAACGCCGTGACCTCCACCGACCCGACCGGCGGACTGTCCGACTGGACGGTGGCCGACGTGGACGGGGGGACGGCACTGACCGCAGTTTCGTGCCCGTCGGCCGGGCTCTGTGTGGCCTCCGACCACGCCGGCTCGGTGGTGACCTCCACCGACCCGACCGGCGGTCCGTCCGACTGGAGCGCGGCGGGGGCGGATGTCGGTGTGGTGCTCACCGGGGTGGACTGCCCGACGTCGACGTCCTGCCAGGCGGTCGACGCCCACGGGAACGTGGTGGCCTCGACCGACCCGACGGGCGGGTCGGGGGACTGGACGGCCACGGCGGTCGATCCGGCCCATCCCCTCGACGGCATCTCGTGTCCCGTGGACGGGCTCTGTGTGGCGGTCGACTTCCGGGGTGACGCCGTCGTCGGGTCGGCCCTGCCGGTGGTCACCGGGGTGTCCCCGCCCACCGGCTCCACGGCCGGCGGTGCTCCGGTGACGGTCACCGGCCAGGGATTCGACGGGGCGACGTCCGTCGACTTCGGTGCGTCGCCGGCCGTGGTGTCCGGGTGCACCGACACGTCGTGCCAGGTCACCACGCCGACCGGGGTCGCCGGTCCGGCCGTGGTGACGGTGACCACCCCGAACGGGACCTCGTCGGCCGTGGGCGTCACCGGTGACACCTACACCTACGTGACGCCGGCCACCGCGGGTCCCTACACCGCCGTGTCGCCCCTCCGGATCTGCGACACCAGGGCGGGGAACCCGTCCGGGCTCAGCGGGCCGGCGGCCCAGTGCAACGGCACCGGTGACGCCGGTTCGACCCTGGTGGCCAGGGTCCCCCTGACCATCGACGTGGCCGGCCAATTCGGCGTGCCGGGCGACGCCTCGGCGGTCGTGGTGAACGTGACGGCGATCCGGCCCTCGGCCACGGGGTACGTCACCGTCTTTCCGGCCGGTGCCGCCGTGCCCACGGCCTCGAACCTCAACGTGCGGACGGGCCAGGTCGTCCCCGGTCTGGTCGAGGTGGGGGTCGGCACGGCCGGGGGCGTGTCGGTCGTGGCCAACGTGGGGACCGACCTGGCGATCGACCTCGAGGGGTACGTCACGCCTGGTGGGTCCTCGGGCGCCGGGCTCTACAACCCCCTGCCCGGCCCGGCCCGGATCTGCGACACCCGGGCGGGGAACCCGTCAGGACTGACCGGGGGCGACGCCCAGTGCGACGGGACGTCGGAGGACGGCTCGCGGCTCGCGGCCGGGACCCCGTTGGACGTCACGGTCGACGGTCACGGCGGTGTTCCGGCGAGCGGGGTCTCGGCGGTGGTCCTCAACGTCACCGTGACGGCTCCCGCGGCCCACGGGTACCTGACGGCCTATCCGCAGGGCACGGCCGCCCCCACCGCCTCGAACCTGAACTTCGCCGCCGGGGAGACCGTGCCCAACCGGGTCATCGTCCCGGTGTCGGTCACCGGTCAGGTCTCGTTCGTGGCCAACCAGGCCACCGACGTGCTGGTGGACGTCTCCGGGTGGTTCTCGACTGCCGGGGGCAGCGGCGATTCGTTCGTGCCGGCGTCCGCCCCCGTCCGGATCTGCGACACCCGGCCGGGCGACCCGTCGGGGCTCTTCGGGCCCGAGGCCCAGTGCGACGGTGCGGCCGGGGTCGGCGAGCCGGTCGGCGCCGGGTCGACCCTCACCGTGCACGTGGCCGGACTGGCCGGTGTCCCGGCGGACGCCAAGGCCGTGGTGGTCAACGTCACCGCGGTCCAGCCCAGCACGAAGACCTACCTCACGGTGTTCCCGTCGGGGACCCCACCCCTCGTCTCCGACCTCAACCCGTCGCCGGGCACCGTCGAGCCGAACCTGGTGGTGGCCACGGTCTCGGCCGGCGGCACCTTCACGGTCTTCAACTTCGCCGGCAGCGTGAACGTGGTCGTGGACGTCGCCGGCTGGTACCAGTAGGCGGGAGCTCCCCGGAGGCGCCGTGGCCTCCGGGTGCGGCCGCTACGGGGCGTTGCGACGGGCGGCGAAGAAGTCGGTGAGGAGCGCGGCGCAGGCCGGGGCGGCGACCCCGGCGGTGACGGGCACCTCGTGATTGAGCCGGGGATCGGCGCACAGGTTGTACAACGACCCGCAGGCCCCGGCCTTGGGGTCGGCGGCCCCGAACACCAGGCGGCCGAGCCGTGTGGCCACCAGTCCCCCGGCACACATGGGACACGGCTCGAGGGTGACGACCAGCGTCGCCTCCGAAAGTCGCCACGTGCCGAGGGCGACCGATGCGTCGGCCAGAGCCAGCAGTTCGGCGTGGGCGGTCGGGTCGCCCCGCAGCTCCCGTTCGTTGTGCCGGGCCGCCACGACCCGGCCGTCCACCAGCACGACGGCCCCCACGGGGACGTCGCCGTGGCCGGGGGCACGGGCAGCCTCGGCCAGGGCCAGGTCCATGGCCATCCGGTCGGCGGCCTCCCGGTCACCCGGGTCACCCGCCACTCCGTCGGCCGTCATGGCCGGGAGCCTATCGACCATGGCGGCGCACCCGGCCGGCGGTTGCCGTCAGACGAGGACGATCTCGGCGAACCGGTGTGGAGGAGTCGGGGGCCACGCGGCGAACCGGGCCGGGCTCTTGGTGGCCCGGAGCGTCGAATTGGTGAACTCCACCACGAAGAGGCCACCGGGCTCCGGGTCCCCGTGGACGGCCACCAGGACGGGCGATTTCCGCCACTTCCGGGGGGGTGGCTTGGCCAGGAAGGCCTCGACCGGGACCTCGGGGGAACGCATGGCCACGACGCAACAGGCCCAGCCGCCGGTCACCCGTGCGGCGTAGAACACGCCCCAGGTCGGATCAGGGTGGGCGTCGAGCGTCCGTTCGATCCGACCGCCGCGGAACTGGCGGACCATCCTCCGGCGCTGGTCGTCGTCGAGCTTCCGGGGGACGTCGGTGGGAGGCAGGGTGTCCAGGCCGGCCTCGCCGATCCGCTCCTCGAAGGTGGCGTGGACCTTCCACGCGGGCCCGTCGATCAGTCCGTAGTCCCGGCAGAAGTCCATCAGGTCCAACCGGCGCCGGAAGTCGGTGTGGCCCTCCTCGTCGGGGGAGGCCTGCCGGTGGTGCGGCGAGGCGGCCAGGGACCGCATCAGTTGCACGATCCCCTCGATCGGGGCGATCAGCCGCCGCTCGATCTCGTCGGCGTCCTCCGGCGGGGGCTCGAGCGAGCGGACGTCGCTGACGAACGCCTCGGTGAGCTTGGCGTCCGATCGGAGCACCCCCCGTCTGTCGCTCCAGAAGAAGAGCCAGTCATGTCTCCGTCGCACGGCCTTCTCGTACTGGGCATAGCGCGCTCGGAACGCCTCGACGTAGCTCTGCTTGTCCACGATCCTCTTCTCCGGGGTCCTCTTCATTGTGGCCGATCCGGTGGGGCGCACGCCGGACCGTCGCCGGACCGTCGCCGGACCGTCCGGGCGGGTGGCCGTCGCCGACGGTCGGACCGGGCCGCGTCTCCCGTCCCGAGCGGGGCCGGACGGGCAAGGTCGGTGGAGGTCGACGAATCCGCAGTGGGCTCCGCCGGTCGGTACTCGCGGCCCGGACCCGGGGTCGTACCGAGGTCAGGTACACGATGGCCAGTCCCAGGCCGATGATCCCAGTGATCAACCAGAACAGGACGATCAGGTCGATCAGGTCGATCCTCCTGCCCGTCGACGATCCTGCCGCGGCGAACGCACACGGCGTCCGGGAGATGGCGTCGGCCAGCGCCCGGATCGGGACGAAGAAGATCACCAGACCGATGAGGAGGACGACGAATCCGTCCAAACCGAAGCTCGCGCCGAACGCCATGGACCCCACCGTTCCTCGCTGCGACCGCCCACCCGGTCCGCCCCGGTGGTCCCGACCGGGCCGCGGTCAGGCCCGGTAGGGGAGCTCGTCCGGTAGGCAGTTCCGGTAGTCCGCTGCGGGATCGACGGCGAACCGAACGGCGCGGATGGTCCGGTCCCCGGCGAGCAGGGCCCGGGCGATGCGGTGCATCCCGTCCATCACCCTCCCGTCAGCTCCCAGGATGACCGGGAACGCGGGGTCCACGTCCCGGACCAGCCGGAAGTGCTCGACCACCCGGCGAACCGTCGGCTCGCCGAAGCCGTCGCCGAACCAGTAGTTCGAGTCGATCTCGCCCAATGAGTCCACCGGCACCTCGACGACCGGGAGGTCCCGGCTCAGTTCGATCAGTCGTGCCACGTCCCAGGCATCGAGCCGCTCGACGCCCGGTCGGAAGTGGTACTGCGTGCGCACGACGGGAAGTCTTGCCGAGGTCCCGTGCGGAGTCGACCACGCCGACCGGGGACCGGTCCCGTCGGGACCCGTGGCGGAGTGGTTACGAATCTCCGGACGTCCAGGTCAGTGCGTCGAGTTGCAACCTCCCGGTCAGGGCCTGCACGCGAACTCGACCGGATCGTGCGTACACCCTGCGGTCGGTCTGGGGGCTGGGGCAGCGTCGAAGCGTCGACGGGGACGCTTCAGTCGAGCGGATAGAAGACCGATGGGTTGGCCACTGCACGTTGCCAGAGGAGGTCCTTGGCGAACTCGGTGACTCCGACGGCAGCACACACGGCGTCGTACTGGTCCACGACCACGGCTGTGCACTCATCGACGATGTCTGATGCGGCCCGAGGCGAGAGTTCGTAGATCGCAGCCGCACCGATGCAGGCTGCGAGGCGGGAGCGACGCTCGTCGTTGTTGCCGAACGCCATCGCCTGCGTCACCTCCCCGGTAGACCGCGGCTGCGGGCAAATGTCGAACGCCGGCGTGAGACTCAGGCGAGTCCCGTCCCAGAACGCAGCGTGATTGCGCGCGTGGTCGTCGGTGTTGCCGACCAGCACATTGACGACGATCCGGCGGTACAGCTCATGGAGCGTCGCACCAGGCGCGTCGAAGCCAAGCCGCACCTGCTCTGCGAAATCGACGTAGGTCGCGTGCCGTGCAGCCAGTTCAGGCAGCCCCAACAGGCTCAGCGCACTGAGCACCTGGCGGCGGGTCCCTGCGCCTGGCCGATCGAAGCGGTCGACGAGCAACACGTCGCGACCCGCGGCCATGGTCAGTTCCGCAGGCGCGACATCCACGCCGCAGCGCCGGGCAAGTTCCATGCCCACTGCCTCGGCCTCCATCCATCGGAACGTGTCGGTGGACACGGAGAACTTGGCAATGAGCTGACGATCGCCGTCAGCCAGCAGCGCCTTGGGACGAGCGCCGCCGATGGCCGTGCCGTAGGTGAGGGCATCGTCGAGTTCGGGTGAAAACGGGAGTCGGCGGGCGACACGCTCTCCGGCCTCGACGAGTTCAACCAGGGTCCCGTGCGTGGTCCGCGCTTCGTAGTGGTCACTGGTGGTCTGGAAATCGAGGCCCCCCACCCGGTTCGAGCCAGACTCGAGTAGGTAGGTGAGGAGTGGAAGCTCGTCGGTGCCCTGAGCGTCGGTGCCCACTCGGCGACGGAGGATCACCTGCATGCCCCATGCGTCCGGAGCAGCATCCCGGATGACGCCATGTGCGTCGAGGCCGATGGTCGGTCGCTGAGGTCCCTCCTCGAGCGGGAGGCCGACCGGCTGGAGGGCGATGGCATCCGGCCGACCCAGGTAGCTCTGGCCATAGTTGAAGCGCAGCTCGGGGCCCTGTTGGTAGACCCTGCCGGCAACGACTGGCGCATCCGCCCCCGGGAGCCAGGTCCACACGAACGCCTGGTCGTCAGAAGGCATCGAACACCTCCTCCCGGCGGACATCGATGCGGGACGGCAACAGCGCGAGTTCCCGCTCGCCGCGGGCGACCAGATCGGCCAGTTCGCGACCCTCTGCTCCGAACAGCGGCACCCCCAGCACGGAGGCCACCTCGAAGTACAGGCCCAGGCCAACGTCGGGCTCCCCGCGCTCGATGCGCCGCAGTGTCACCCGGGTGATGCCGGCCCGCTCAGCGATCTCAGCGGTGGTGCGACGCTGGTATCGGCGCGCGGCAGCGAGCTGCAGGCCCAGAACGCGGGCCGCATCGGTGGTCTGGCTGAGATACTGACGTGCCATGTTCTCTGTCCTTTTTGGATATTTTTATATCCATAACGCCTACTAAGGATAGCAAACTATCTCTCACGGTGGTACAGCTCTCGCATGTGACACTCCCGTCCATCGACGTTGGCATCAAGCCCGGACGTGGGTCGGCGAGTCTTCCTACCCATGGCCACCGAACTGGACCAGGCGCCGGCGGGCTCGTACGCGGACCCCACTGATGCGACGCGTCCCCGGTACGTCGATGGCGTGGCCTGGACGGTCCATGCCACTCCCGCCCACGCCGTGCGGGCTGGGACACACGCCAGGGAGGACCCGGCAACCCACCGCCCGGGAGCCGCCGCCCGAGCGAACGTCCCCGAGGCTCGACGGGCTTCGCCTGTGCGATCACGGGTCGCCCGGGTACTCGGGGCGAACGGCCCCGCCTCCGGGTGTCGCACTGTCTCCCGGTCCCGTTCTGTCAGGACCCCGTGGCGGAGGCGGTGGGATTTGAACCCACGGTGAGTTTCCCCACACACGATTTCCAATCGTGCCGATTCGGCCGCTCTCGCACGCCTCCGTGTCCGTGACCGCACCGGATGGAGCCGGAGGGGCACGTGCAGCCCCGACAGGCTAGTCCGTGCCCCCGGGAGGGTGGCACGGTGTACCGGCGGGCCGGCATGGACCTACACTGTGCTGCGCCCCGGTGCTGGGTGCGACGGCTGGGTCCTGCGCAACGGTCCCCTGTGAATCGAGTCAGGGTCGGAAGGCAGCAGCTCTCAGCGGGTCAGGCCGTGTGCCGTAGCCAACCTGGCCGTCGCACCGAGCACCGGGGGATGGAGCGGCCGGCGCCGGCCCGGTGGGCCCGTGTCCACGGGGAATCCGGGTTCCCCGAGGCCGATAGGCTCCTGCGACGTGGCCGGAACTCTCGACGACACGCCCTACCAGTCGCTCTACCGCCGGTTCCGACCGGGGAAATTCAGCGAGGTGCTGGGCCAGGACCACGTGGTCCTGGCCCTCCGCAACGCCGTGCGCGACGGGCGGGTGGCCCATGCCTACCTGTTCAGCGGACCCCGCGGTACGGGCAAGACGTCGACGGCCCGCATCCTGGCCAAGGCGCTCAACTGCACGGACCTCCAGGACGGCGAACCGTGCGGCGTGTGCCTGTCGTGCGTGGAGATCACCAAGGGGACGTCACTGGACGTCCACGAGCTCGACGCCGCCTCCAACAACGGGGTCGACGCCATGCGGGACCTGGTGTCCCGTGCCGCGCTGGGAACGCCCGGGCGCCAGAAGGTCTACATCGTCGACGAGGTCCACATGCTCTCGACGGCTGCGTCCAACGCCCTGCTGAAGACCCTCGAGGAGCCCCCGGCCCACGTGGTCTTCGTGCTGGCCACCACCGACCCGCAGAAGGTGCTGGCCACCATCCGCAGCCGGACCCAGCACTTCGAGTTCCGGCTGCTGGGTGCCGAGACCCTGGGGGACCTCCTGGCCCACGTCCGCCGGGACGCCCACCTCGACGTGCCCGACGAGGCCATCGACATCGCCGTGCGGCGGGGTCGGGGCTCGGCCCGGGACGCGCTGTCGATCCTCGACCAGGTGGCCGCCTCCGACACGGTGGACGACGACCTCCCCGAGCTCGACGAGATCATCGAGGCCCTGGCCGAGCGCGATTCGGCCCGGGCCCTGGTCGCCGTGGCCGGTCTCACGTCGGTGGGGTGGGGTCCCCAGCAGTTGGCCGGTGACCTCGTGGCCCATCTGCGCGAGGGGTTCCTGGCGTCGGTGGCACCCGAGCTGGTGTCGGTGACCGGGTCCGAACGACAGGGCGTCACCGGTCTGGTCGACCGGATGGGCCTGGCCGCCGTGGTGCGGGCCATGGAAGTCCTCGGCCGGTCCCAGGTGGCCATGCGGGACGCTCCGGATCCCCGCGTCACCCTCGAGGTGGCGCTGGTCCGCCTGGCCCACCCTGAGCTCGACGACTCCCCCGAGGCGCTGGTCACCCGGCTCGAGCGCCTGGAGCGGTCGGGCGCCGGCACCGCCCATCCGATGCCTGCCGCCTCCTCTGCCCCGGCGGCTCCCGCCCCGGCGTCGGCTCCCCCGACCGCGGCTCCCGCGTCCGTGCCGGCCCCACCGGACGCGGCCGACCCGACTCCGGACGACGAGCCGGTGTCGGCGGGGACGTCGTCCCCGGCCGGGACGTCCCCGTCCAAGCCCTCTCTCAAGTCCATCCGGGAGGGACGTGCGGGCCGGCCCCTGGCCACCCCGTCCCCGTCCCCGGACAGCGGACGGCCGGACTCCGGGGAGGTGGTCCCGACCGTCCCGCCGGTCGCCACCGCGGCCACCGCCGCCGCCGTGCCACCCGCCGCCGTGCCGCTACCGACGGTCGACGAGCTGACCCGGGCCTGGAGTGACCACGTGCTGGCCCGGCTCCGGCCCAAGGCCAAGGCGCTCTTCCTCACCGGACGCTTCGTGGGCACCGACGATGGCAGCGTGCGCTTCGGCCTCCCGAACGAGATCCACCGTCAGCGTTGCGAGGACGTACGGGCCGAGGTGGAGGGGGCCCTCGGTGACCAGTTCGGACGGCCGATCCGGCTGGTCCTGGTGGTCGACGACGAGCCGAGGAACGACGGTGCCTCCCGGCGCCCCCCGGAGCCGGAGCAGCCGTCCGAGCCCCGTCCGGAGCGGTCTGGACGACCGACCATGCCGGCGGCGGCGCCCGGCCCACGGAGCGACGTTCCACAGGCGCCCCCCGGTCCACCCGACCGGGTCGAGGACGACGAGGACCTCTCGGTCTTCGAGGACGCCGAGGTGGCCGACGTGTCGGTCGACAACTCGCCCGAGGCGCGCCTGCTCCAGGCCTTCCCCGGGGCCGAGGAGGTCCAGTAGGTGGCCGTCTTCTCCGGCCCGATCCAGAGCCTCATCGACGAATTGGGCCGGTTGCCCGGTGTCGGGCCGAAATCGGCCCAGCGCATCGCCTTCCACCTCCTGAAGGTGGCCCCTGAGGACGCCAACCGTCTGGCCGGGGCGATCATCGCCGTGAAGGAGCGGATCACCCTCTGCCCCCGGTGCTTCAACGTGGCCGAGGGCGGCCTCTGCGCCATCTGTACCGACGACCGGCGGGACGCCGCGTCGGTCTGCGTGGTGGAGGACCCGCGGGACATCGTGTCGGTGGAGAAGACCGGAGAGTTCAACGGCCGCTACCACGTGCTCCAGGGGGCATTGAACCCCATCGAGGGCATCGGCCCCGACCAGCTCCGGGTCCGGGAGCTCCTCGCCCGGGTCGAGGAGGAAGGCATCACCGAGGTCATCCTCTGCACCAACCCCAACCTCGAGGGGGAGGCCACGGCCATGTACCTCGGCCGCCTGCTCAAGCCCCTGGGACTGACCGTCACCCGGATCGCCAGTGGTCTGCCCGTGGGTGGCGACCTCGAGTACGCCGACGAGCTGACCCTGGGCCGGGCACTCGAGGGCCGGCGGGCCATCGCCGACTGAGCGACGTCCGGGCCATGCCGCCCAGCCACCCGGCCATGGGGCAGCATGGGGGGATGTCGACGGAACAGCAGCCACCGACCGGGCCCCGGTACCTGTGGGTGCTCCGCCACGCCAAGGCCGTGGCCGACCCCCCGGCCGGCGGTGGCGACTACGACCGGCCGCTGACCACCCGGGGCCGTCGTGATGCCACCGACCTGGGGACGCGGCTGGCCGCCGGGGAAGGGGTCTTCGGCCTCGACGGTGTGGTCCTGCCCCAGGTCATCCTGTCGTCGTCGGCCGCCCGGACGTACCAGACGGCCGAGCTGGTGGCCGAGCACCTGGGCGGTGGACTGACGCCCGACGCCTACCGGTCGCTGTACGCCGCCGATACCGACCAGGTGCTCCAGATCGTGCGGGAGGTCGACGAGCAGGTGACGTCGGCCATGTACGTCGGCCACAATCCGACGGTCTTCCGGTTCGCCTGGGAGGTCCTGGAGGTCGACGGTGCCGACCGCGACACGCTCTATGACCACGGGTTCGCCACATGCTCCGTGGCCGTCGTCCGGTTCGACGGCCTGGCCTGGGAGGACGTGGCCGCCGGCACCGGGACGTTGTGCGGGGTGTTCAGCCCGCCGTACTGAGCGGCCCGCCGACCTGGTGGCTCAGAGGGTGCGCAGGACGGCGGCGTCGCCCTGACCGCCCCCGCCGCACAGGCTGACCGCGGCCACGCCTCCGCCACGACGCCGGAGCTCGAGCAGGGCGGTGAGCGCCACCCGGGTGCCCGACATGCCGACCGGATGGCCGAGGGCGATGGCCCCGCCGTTCACGTTCACCTTCTCCTCGGGGATGCCCAGGTCGTCGGTGGACGTGAGCCCCACGGCGGCGAAGGCCTCGTTGATCTCGAAGAGGTCGACGTCTCCCACGGTGAGGCCGGCCTTGGCCAGGGCCTGGTTGGTGGCCCGCGACGGCTGGGTCAGCAGCGACGGGTCGGGGCCGGCCACCTGGCCGTAGCCCACGAGCTCGCCCAGGGGCTCGACCCCGAGCTCGAGGGCCTTGGCCCGTGACATCACGATCACCGCGGCACCGCCGTCGGAGATCTGGGAGGCGTTGCCCGCGGTGATGGTGCCGCTCTTGTCGAAGGCCGGGCGCAGCTTGCCCAGGGACTCCACGGTGGTCTCGGGCCGGACGCCCTCATCGGTGTCGACGACGATGGGGTCGCCCTTCCGCTGGGGGACGCTGACCGCGACGATCTCCTCGGCGAACTTGCCGTCCTTGATGGCCGCCGCGGCCTTCTCGTGGGAGGCGGCACTGAAGGCGTCCTGGCGCTCGCGGGACACGCCGTCGGCCCCGTTGTAGCGCTCGGTGCCGAGGCCCATGGCGCACTGGTCGAAGGCGCAGAAGAGCCCGTCGTACATCATCGAGTCGACGATGGTGCCGTCACCCAGCCGATAGCCGGCCCGGGCCCCGGGGAGCAGGTAGGGGGCCTGGGTCATCGACTCCATGCCGCCGGCCACCACGATGTCGGCCTCGCCGGCGTTGATCAGCAGATCGGCCAGGTAGATGGCGTTCAGGCCGGACAGGCACACCTTGTTCACGGTGGTGGCCGGGACGGTCATCGGAATGCCCCCTTTCACCGCGGCCTGGCGGGCGGTGATCTGCCCGGTGCCGGCCAGGATGACCTGTCCCATGAAGACGTAGTCCACCTGGTCGGGCGCCACGCCGGCCCGCTCGAGGGCGGCGGCGATGGCGAACCCACCCAGCTCGGTGGCGGCGAAGCCGCCCAGGGCTCCGGAGAGCTTGCCGATGGGCGTGCGGGCTCCTGCAACGATGACGGATCCGGGCATGTCGACCTCCGAGGCCTGTTCAAGCGGGCGGCCCACCTGGGCCGGCTGCGCGGTGCGGCTGCCATTGTAGGGCCTCCGGGGGCGGGGTGACGCACCGGTAACCTCCGGCCCCGACCGCCGCCGCCGGTCCGCCGGCCGAGTATCGTGGCCGCCCATGGAGCAGTTCCTCGAAGCCATCCGATCCGGGGCGTCCGGCGAGCAGATCGCCGCCCTTCCCCTCCCCGACACCTACCGTGCCGCCTACGTCCTCCGCGACGAGGTCGACCTCTTCGAGGGGGTGGCGTCCGAGGACAAGGACCCCCGGACGTCGATCCACATCGGCGAGGTGGCCGTGCCCGAGCTGGCCCCCGACGAGGCCTACATCGCCGTCATGGCCAGCTCCATCAACTTCAACACCGTCTGGACCTCGATCTTCGAGCCCCTACCCACCTT
>Ga0302267_10001248_pt1 | contig 32716 bp, 42 predicted proteins | sample III_Bog_E1_3_FD_194555 | JGI IMG/M metagenome (GOLD analysis project Ga0302267, IMG submission 194555) | Peat permafrost microbial communities from Stordalen Mire near Abisko, Sweden - III_Bog_E1_3 | ecosystem: Environmental > Terrestrial > Soil > Wetlands > Peat | place: Sweden: Abisko...
GAGCGGCGCGGACCTGAGCGACGCGAACCTGCGCGGCGCGAACCTGCGCGACGCGGCCCTGCGCGACGCGGACCTGAGCGACGCGAACCTGCGCGACGCGGACCTGAACGACGCGGACCTGAGCGGCGCGACCCTGCGCGGCGCGAACCTGCGCGACGCGGACCTGAGCGGCGCGGACCTGAGCGGCGCGAACCTGAGCGGCGCGACCCTGCGCGGCGCGAACCTGAGCGACGCGAACCTGCGCGACGCGGACCTGTCCATAGTCGCCGGATTCGCTACTCGCGAATCGGCCGTCACGCTCCTGGACAAGATCCGTGCGATCGTCATCGATCCGGCCAAGCCGGAGGCGCTCAATATGCGCGACTGGCACACCTGCGAGACGACCCATTGCCTCGCAGGTTGGGCGCAGCACTTGAGCGGCCAACCGGGCGACACGCAGACCGTGGGCACCGCACTGATCTGGCCCGCAGCTCACATGTTTTTCGCCAGCAACGCGAAGGTGCGAGAGTTCCTCGAGAGGCGCCTGTACGACGTGGCGCCCGCTGCGCAGGTGACGCCGTGAGCCTCGACGACGAGGATCGTCACGACGACGAGGAGCGCCACGGCGCTCGGCTGGTCAACGGTCGCCCGCGCTGGGGCGCAGCCCCAGTCGCGCAGGAGCTGCCGCCGTCCGACTCGCCCGGGGCGTCCCCGCCAAGCGCGCTCGTGCCGTACCGCGTCCGTGTGACGCGAGCGGGCGACGAGCGCGAGGTGGAGGTCAGAGCGCTGGGCGAGCTGGGCGCCCGCTTCCGCGCCGCGTTCCTGCTCGACGTACCGCTGCACTGGCTCGAGGTGGTGCGGTGAGGGCGCGCGACCTGCCGGTACCGTTCTTGCTCGCGGGCGGCGACCCCGCGTGGGTGCCGCAGTCGTGGGCGCCTGTATTGCGTGCTCCGGTCCTTTTTCGGGTCGCGCCCGATGGCAGCAAACGCACACGAGGCCGCGCCGTCAACGGCCGCCCGCGCGTCGAGTGCCCGCACGGCAAGACGCGGCACGAGCGGGAGCGGAGGGGCCAGCAGTGTCCCTGCCCGAAGCCGCGCGAGGGTCGCAATTCGCACCGCGGGGCGTACCGGCGGGCCCTTGCTACGCGGGGCGTCTCGTGAGCGCGGTCGAGGCCCAGCCCGACCTCGCGAGGCAGCTCGTGCGCATCATGCGTCTGGCGCTGGAGGAGATCGCCGTACACCAGTGCCTCGATAGGAGCGCGGAGGGCGACACCTGTGCGGAAGGTGACGAGTGTGCCGTCTGCCTAGCCACAGTCGCGCTCCAGGACGTCGACACGGAGGAGCGCGCCGAGTCTCGGCGCCGCGAGGCGGACGAGCGCGAGAAGCGCGCCCGATTCGCTGCGCTCGGTTCCAAGCCCGGCATCGGGCACCCACTAGGAGGCAGTCAATGACCCGCACCGATACCGCAATAGTGACGACCCAGCCCACCGACCTACAGCGCGAGGCCGGCTCGATTCTCGACGTGATCTCACGGGCTGCGCGCGACCCCAGCGTGGACGTGGCCAAGCTCGAACGGTTGCTGGCGATCCAGCAGACACTGCTCGCGGACCAGCGCCGCACCGCGTTCGCTGCGGCCATGGCGAGGCTCCAGGCGAGGTTGCCGCAGATCGCCAAGTCGGGTGTGATTCGGGACCGAGACGGCAACACTCGCAACCACTTCGCCAAGCTCGAAGACATCGACACGATCGTCCGCCCGTTGCTCGCCGAGGAGGGCTTTTCGTTCTCCTACGACTCGGCGGTTGCGGCCAAGGATACGCAGTACACGTGCACCGTCTCGCACCGCGACGGGCACTCGGAGACGCGCTCAATCGTCCTGCCGCGCGACGACGGACAGGGCCGCAACGCGGTGCAGTCGAGCGGGTCGACCATCTCCTATGCGCGGCGGTACCTCCTGAGCATGATCCTCAACCTCGTTACCCGCGACGAGGACAATGACGGCAACGGGCCTGGGGGACCGGTCACCGCGGAGCAGGCGGAGCTGCTCCGCTCCGCTCTTGCGGAGTCTGGTGGCACCGAGGCGCGGTTTCTGAATTGGGCCGCCGCGGCGTCGTTCGAGGAGATCCCGGCCGCGAATTTCGAGCGGTCGATGCGGTTTATTGATGAGAAGCGGCGGCAGCGACGCGGCCCGCTCGACGCCCCTGACCCCGTGGGGCACAAGTGAGCGAGCGCGATATGGCCAAGACGATGATCGAGTCAATGCGCTCGTTTCAGGCCGTCCTGAGTCGCAACGACATGACCGGGGTCAGCCTGCGCGCGGCGTTCGCTCACGATCCGCTGGGCGTCTTTACGCGGTTCGTGGACGCCATCGAGGATCGCCACGTTCGAGGGATCGCCGACATCGGAGCGAGCCTCGAGGCCCGCGAGGGAGGCGAGGCATGATCCTCCACGACGTCCTACAGGGCACTCCGGAGTGGCTCGCGTTGCGCGCAGGCATCCCCACCGCGGGAGGCTTCGATCGTATCGTGACGCCGAAGGGCAAGCTCTCGACGCAGGCGGAGAAATACCTGCACCACCTCCTCAGCGAGCGGATCATGGGCCGGCCCGTGCTCGGCGCAGTGACCTACTGGATGGGCCGCGGGCTCGCAACGGAGGCGGAGGCGGTCGCGTACTACGAGGGGCAGCGCGAGCAGGACACGGAGCGCGTCGGATTCGTCACGACCGACGACGGGCGGATAGGTGCCAGTCCTGACCGATTCGTGGGTAGTGACGGGCTCCTCGAGATCAAGTGCCCGTCCGAGGCGGTGCACGTCGGCTACCTCGCGACGCATCGCGTGGACGCGGAGCACTACCCGCAGGTGCAGGGGCAGCTCTGGATCTGCCAGCGCCAGTGGTCCGACGTGCTCTCGTACCACCCGGAGATGCCACCCGCGCTGATTCGCGTGCCTCGGGACGAGGCGTTCATTTCGCTGTTGCGGAGCGCCGTGCTGGCGTTCTCCGCCACGCTCGAGATGGCCTCGGACGCCGCGCGCGAGCGTGGGTGGATCCGGTCATCGACGAGTGACGAGTGACGGGCGAGCGCGGGCGCTTTCCCGCGAGACACGGAGGATTCATGGCAGCGAAGAAGGCGGCAAAGGCTCGAGCGGTTCTGGTCACGACGGCATCCCGCGGGGTGTTTTTCGGATACGCGACGGACACGGACGGAGAGACGATCGCGCTCGCGAGGGGGCGAAACTGCATCTTTTGGCCGCCCGGTCAAAAGGGCTTCATCGGTTTGGCGCATGACGGGCCGATCAAGGGGTCGCGCGTCGGCCCTCCGGCAGACATTACGCTCCGTGGGATCACCTCCGTGGCGGAGTGCACCGCGGCGGCTGTGTCGGCGTGGGAGTCTGCTCCGTGGACGTGACGATGCTCCGGGGCTCCGTACCCGGATGGTGTTCCGGGTCCGGGTCCGGGTCCGGGTCCGGGTCCGGGTACGGGTACGGGAACGGGTACGGGTACGGGGACGGGTACGGGGACGGGTACGGGGACGGGTACGGGTCCGGGTACGGGTACGGGGACGGGTACGGGTCCGGGGACGGGGACGGGGACGGGTACGGGTCCGGGGACGGGGACGGGTACGGGTACGGGTACGGGTCCGGGTCCGGGTCCGGGTACGGGTACGGGGACGGGTACGGGTACGGGTCCGGGTCCGGGTACGGGTACGGGGACGGGTACGGGTCCGGGTCCGGGTACGGGTACGGGTACGGGTACGGGGACGGGTACGGGGACGGGTACGGGTACGGGTACGGGAACGGGTACGGGGACGGGTCCGGGTACGGGTGACTCGCCTCTCGGCGAGGCCCTGGCAAAGCCTCGCCGCACCGCGTCGGTCGATTTCTCGCACACGGTACTTGCGCTTCGGCGCCGAAGCGCTAAGTTGTCTGTTGTCGGGAGCGAGACACCGCCCCCGCGAACCCAGGAGATTCACCATGGCTACTACCCGCATCCTCAACCTCACCGCCGCCCGCAAGGCCGAGGTCCCCGAGCAGCCGGTGCGCTGCCTCGACCACCGCCGCCTGCCGATCGAGGTCCGCGTGCTGTCCGGCGGAGCCTCGCCGGAGCACGCGGTCGTCTCGACGCGAGGGCTAGCGATGGCGGACGGGCGACCGCTCGGGAGCTGGCTCCGCGTCTCCCCTCGCACGCTCCTGCATCTCCCCGCCGACTCGCCGGCGTGGGTGCTCCTCCGTAGCGTCGGGATCCGCCGCCCGAGCCCGAGCGGCACCCGGCAGACACGCGCGACCCGCAAGCCGGAGACCCGCCCCGCCCCGCTGCGGCTCTCCCGCGAGGCTGGCGCGGCACTGGCTGCGCTCGCGGCGGCGGACGGGCTGTCGCCTGCGGCGGAGCTGTCCGCCGTCGTCCTGGGGGTTGCTCGGGCCCGCGGGGTGGTGGCGTGATGGCTAAAAACGGCGACGGCATCTATTCGCGCTCCGAGTTCGCACACCTGCTACGGCACGGGTCAGCGGGGTGCGCGCAACACGAAGCGCTGAGGATCTACGTCAGGGCGCTCAAATCTCTCACCGCCGAGCGCGAGAAGGTGGCGAGGCTGAGTGCCGCGCTGCTGGCTATCGTCGATCCGGTGCTCGACCGTACAGACGGAGGTGGGACGTGACGCCGCTCGTCACGGTCCACACCTGCTCCTGCGGCCTGGCATACACCGCAGCGACATGGGCCGCCCTGCCGCTCTGCGGCACGCAGGAGGACGGCGAAGGCGGGGAGCTGGAGCTACGTCACTGCCCCTGCGGGTCGACGCGCTCGGTGCAGTCCAGCAGCCCGACGACGCCGAGCACGGCAGCGCCGCGTGCGTCGAGCGGCAGCGACGGCTCGATGGTCGCGGAGTCGCCACCGAGGAGCGCCAGATAGAAGGTGTACCAGTGACGCACTCCCGCCGCGTAGAGGGTCAGCGGCGCCGTGTAGTAGCCGCGCGAGCGCAGCCCCGCCGCGAAGCCCTCCGGGTCGCCGTGGACGAGCGCGGTCCACGCCTCGGGCCAGCGCGTGTAGAGCGCCTGCACGTAGAACGCGGCGGCGGAGTCGATCTTGCTCGCTGCGCGCACGGGGAGAAAGCGAATCTCCTCGCGCGAGTCGCGCGCCGTAGCTATTGATCGTCGCCGGGGCTGCTCGCGCGGCTTCGCGCGGGTAGCTCACGAAACTGCACCACAACGCACCAACCTGCACCACGAAGGAACCGACCCACATGAGAGCCAAGTTCACCCTCAACGCCATGACCGAGTACCCCGGGCACGGTGGCAAAACCCTGCGATTCAACCCCGTCTCCGACGCGTCGACGCCGGAGAACGAGCGCTTCACCAAGTACACGCCGAGCGGGAGCCTCGAGATGCTCGTCGACAACCCCGCGGCGCTCGCCGAGATGAAGCTGGGCCAGGCCTACTACCTCGATTTCACGCCCGCGCCATGAGATATCCACGACTTCGCGTACTTCGCGGGGTACGGCCCGGTGATGAGGCTCACGTTGCCTCCGGTCGCCTCCGGGTCGCCATGGCTCCTACGGCCAAGCCACCACGTCAGGATCCGTAGCTGCACACGCGAGGAAAAGCGCCCGGTTCGCAGCGTTGCGCGGCACAAGCCCCGGGTTGCCCGCGTCGGCCAGGTGCACCTCGTCTGCACACGTCGCCCAATCGCCCGCGGCGAGTGCTGCCCACAAGCGAGGTGCCACCGCTGCGGGCCCAGCGGCCCAGGCCCACGAGTGGATCGCCAGTTGCGCGCTCGCGGGGAGCGCCTCCCACGCGTCGCTCCCGAGCCGCGCCGCGAGCCGGGCGTCGTTGGCGCTCAGCTTGTCCAGCGTGAGCGCGTCGACCGACTCCGGCGTGAGCATGATCGTCGCGTTGCGCGCGGCAGCTCGCCAGCCCGCCGACGCGAACCCGCCCGTCTTGACGCGCGTCCACTCGGCGAGGATCTCGTCGGAGCTCGCGGGAGTGCCGGCGACGATCCGCACGAAGGGGAGCGCGACAGCGAGGCTCTCCGGGTCGATCAGGTTGCCGCGCCCGATCGTGACGAGGCCGAGGATGTCCGCGTACATCGTCAGCACGGTGCCCTCGAATCGGGCGGTGAACGGCGGGAAGGTGACGCGGACGGAGGGCCTCACGAGTTGCCGACGCCGAACTTTGCGTCTGCGATCAGGTCTCCGAGCGCGCGATCGAGGTCGGCCTTGACGGCCACAGGATCCTTCCGGTCCGCGTACGCGCGGAATGCGGCCTGCGCGGCGTCGAGGTAGCGCGTGAGGTACGGCAGGAGGATCAGCGGGTCAGCCTCAGCGGCGCCCAGCTCGGCGACGAGCGGGGGCACGACAGCGACGAGCGTTCGCATGGTGTCCGCGAGCCATGGCGGGACGTCGCCCTTGACGGCCTGGAGAATGTCGTCCACGAGCCCCGTCGACTCCGCGGCGCTCACTGCGCACCTCCGTCGCGCGGGAGTGCGCGCACGCTGTCAAGCGTCGCGTGCAGCCCCGCGTCGCTCAGCGCGGCGCGGCACGCGTCGGCCTGCGCGCGCGAGGTCGCGCTGTTGACGCACCCGAGCGTGGCGGCGAGGTAGGGGTCGGAGGCGCAGGCGAGGCCGATGGCGGCCCCTGCGAGGACGGTGGAGACTGCGACGGTGCGGCTCATGGTGCGGGCGTTCCTGACTTTGGCACTAGGTATGTTGCGCCGATCGACGTGACGGCGACGAGGGCATGGGTGACGACCTCGATGGGGAGCTTGCCGAGGGCGACGAGGACGGATGCGCAGACGAGCGAGAGACCAACAAGGCCGCCCGCGATGGCTTGATTGTTCATGGCATGCTTATCCGGTTCATGCACTCGTCCTTTCGATCTCGCCCACGCAATCGGCTTGCGATTGTGGACACGGCGTGCCTGACACGAGCCTCGGCGGCCATCTTCGTCGATTCAAGATCGCGAGCGTCGTAACCCTCGAACAAGTGGTTCCATGCCCAGTAGTTACCGAGCGTGACGATTTCCCAGTCGTGCTTGGTACCGTCGCGACGATGCTTCTGGGGGCGTTCGACGGATACGATGCTTATTCCGTCCACGTGGCCGACATGGCGATTCCGTGTGCTCTCCTCCCATACGATCTTCATCGCGTGGCATCACTTTCTTCGGCTTCGAATGCGATGCACTCCGAATCGCCATCCGCGTCGCACGGGCACGAGTGGCACCACATTGCGCGCGGATAGAGCTGATCTCCGCTGTGTTCGACTTTCGGGTGCCCGCAAGCGCAGAGCCGAGACAAGTCGTCGTCCATGATCATTGCGTCATCCTTTCCAGCGCGCAACCAGGCGCGCGTCTTATTCCTTGGGTGTGTCAACCGGATAAGCATGGTTCATGGCTGGGGGTCATCCTTTCGGCGGTGTGCTTCCTCGGGATCGAGCCTGGCGATCACCTTGCCGCCTACCCACGTCCCGAGGCGCGTCATGACGCCGCCGACGAGCGCAGCGATTGCGACCATCGCGATCTTGAGCGCCAGGTCCGCGACCTGTACCTCGAACGCCACGGAAAGCCCGCTGAACGTGGCGACAGCGCCGGCTACCGTGTTTTCCGTGTGAGAGTTCACGTGGCGCTCCTTGTATGAGGTGAGTTCTCAGGACTCTTTCTTCTTCGCGTTGACGACCGAACGAAAGAGATCGATCACCCCGGGGGAGCACAGCGCCCCTGGGGTGAGCACGGATGTCGCCTGCGCCGTCGCTCCGTCCGCGGGGTGCAGGAGCCTAGGCAGCAGCGCAGCATGCTCTCTCTCGTCCAGCTCCACGCACGCACCGAAGTCCGCGGTGAGCTTCCGGCGGAGGTCGTACAGCTCGAACGTGTCGAGGTCCGAGCGCAGGCGCGGGTCGAGGATGATCGTTCGGAAAACCTCGCGGTGCGTGAGCGTGACGGCCTCGCCCTTCGCGTCCTTGACCGGCTCCTCGGTCGATGGGTCGTACAGGGGAAACGGCGCGGAGGGGAGCGTGAACGTGCGGATCATGGGAGTCCTCAGGAGGCGTAGTTATCGAGGTAGCAGGTGCTATCCACGGTGCAAAGAGAGACGTTGGACACGAGGATCGTGATTACGTTTCCCGACGCTGTTGCGGTGACAGTCGGGACCGTGAGGGCCGCTACCGTCGTCTGTGACGTGACGAGCGTGGGCCCTGCGGCGGGAAGCGAGACGGTGCCGGCGATATTTTGATACGCGAGTGTGTAGAGCGCGGTCGACACCTCCCCGACAGCGATTCCGGTGCCCGTCGTCGTCGACCTCGAGACGGCTCGGATCGTCAGGAAGCCGCCGATCCCGCTGACGGTCGTGTACGTCAGGATCGCCGTGGCGGTCGACGTTGAGACCGTCTCGCAAGTCCCGTTCGCCTTGTCGCGTAGCTGAGTCTGGCTGTTGACCGTGCCTGCACTGGAGGCGGGCGCTAGCGTCGTCGGAGCGTATGCCGATGTAGCACCAGTCCACCATTTAAGAGCTTGGCTTGCAGAATACAGCACGCCTCCCGTGCTGACTGCCGTGGTGGGTGCGGTCCCTGCGTTAGCGAGATACACGACACCCACGCCACCACCGAGGGATCCGGTCGCTGAGTTAAGCGCGATAGACCCACCACTGATCGCCGTGAGTCCTGACACGCCGTTAAACGTGCACATGATGGCACCGTCAGGCTCTAGGGTGATTGTGCCTCCGCCGAGAAGCGTGATTCCCTGAGTGCTTTTTAGCGTCAAAAAGGAACCCATCGTGGCACCGACGTTTATCGTATAATTTGACGATGTCGGAGTGCCCTGACCCAGGTAGATTGAGGGGCTATTCGCCAGGGTAACCTGATCCTGAATCGACCAAATGATGTTCCCGCCGCGAGTGACCTGCAGGGCTGCGTTATTTCCCTGGGTTCCCGTGGCGCCAGGCACTGCCAATGCCACAACGAACGATCCTGGCGTGTTATTCGCTGCCGATCCTGTAGCTCCGTTCGGTGCCTGGGGAGTGACCGTGTAGTTGATTGGAGTGGTGCTCGCTGCGGCTGCCGTCTGGGTGACGCCTGAGGCTGTCGCACCCTGCGCTATAGTGATCAGTCCTGTAGTTGCACCGAAGAGAAACTCGCCGCCCTGCGCGGAGACGACCGTAGAGGCGACGGAGCCGGTACCGCTCGCGGTGGCGTCGCCCGTGAGCGCAGTGATCGCGGGCACCGACGCCCATGCCGTCGCGGCACCGCCGGAGCTGATCGTGCAGAGCACCTGGCCGATAGACCCCGCGGCGACGTTGGCGACCGGAAGCGCGCCAGTCACCCACCCGCTTCCGCCACCGAGATTCAGCGCGGCGTATGTGAGCGCAGACGCGCCGGAGACGTAGGCGGCATTGCCTGTCGTGAGCGACCCCGCGGCGGGAACAGACGCGCCGTTCACCTTGACGACCGTCGCGGCGACAGAGCCGGAGCCGGATGCCGTGACGTCGCCCGTGAGCGCGGTGATGCCGCCGCCGCTCGCAGGCTGCCACGAGGCCGTGCCGCCGCCAGCGCTGACCGACGTGAGCACATAGCCGACGGTGCCCGCGACGATATTGAGGACTGGCAGCGAGCCCGTGACGGTCGCTCCGGCCCCCAGGTTGACGGTGACGACGCCCGCGTGGGTGATCGTCGCCGCGCCAGACATCGATGCCCAGACCGGCGCGAGAGTCCCGGAGTTGCTCGTGAGGAGCATCTGGGCGTCGGTGCCTGGCGCGATGTTCAGGGCTGGCAGCGAGCCCGTCACCCACCCAGAGCCGCCACCCAGGTTCAGTGCGGAGTACGTGAGCGCAGACGCGCCGGTGACGTAGGCCGCGTTGCCTGTCACAAGCGAGCCTGCGGCCGGCACCGTCGCGCCGTTCACCCTCACAACCGTTGCGGCCGTGGACCCCGGCCCGGTGGCCGTGACGTCGCCAGTCAGGGCAGTGATCGCCACTGTCGCGGCTGCCGCCCAGGCCATTGCGCTGCCCGTGGATGTCAGGACGTAGCCCGAGGTGCCCAGCGATGCGAGCCCTGTGCCCCCGTTCGCGACCGCGAGCGTCCCTGTCACGTCCACCGATGCGAGATTTACTGCGCGAGCGGCGCTGTCCGTGACGCCGATCGTGACGTGGACGAAGCCCGTCCCGGTCGCGCCGATGCCGCCTGAGATCGTGACGTCGGCGCGACCAAGAGATGGATTGTTCGCGCTAGTGACCGTGACGCCTTGCGCGCCGATCAGGTTGAGTCCGAGCTGCGTTGGCTGCTGGACGCCACCGACGAATAGAGTCTTGATTCCGAGTAGGAACTGGTCGAGCCAAGCCATTACGCGACCCCCTGAATCCAGAAGAGGCGGACGTATCCGGACCCCCCAGCGCCGCCAGCCCCGCCGCTCGGATTGTTCGTGGTGTTATTGCCGCCCGCTCCGCCGCCGCCACCGCCCGCTCCCGAGTTGGCTGCCGCAGCACTCCCGGCGATGCCCGCTCCTCCGGAGCCGCCGGAATTGCCGACTCCGCCAGCGCCTCCCGCCGCTCCCGCCGCGTACCCGCCTCCGCCGCCTCCGCCTCCGCCTCCGCCGGGGTAGCCGCCGCTCGCGACACCCGCGTTCCCAGCGGCCCCACCCGCAGATCCGGAGAGCGACGGCACGCCGGGCCACGACACGTAAGCGACGCTCACCGCGGTCGCAAAGGCATGCCCTCCGGCCCCGGGCACGACGGGGAAGATGGGTACCGTGGTTGTGCTGCTGGTCGGGGCCACGACCCACTGATAGCCGTTATTCGCGAACGGCTGCGGGAACGTCTGCCACGATTCAAGCATTCCGCCGAGCGCGGCAACAAGTCCGGTAGAGGTGCCCGTCTGGTTACCGATATACGAGTTTCCGCCGCATCCGCCGGCCGCTTCGAGGGTCGCGAACGACGGTGAGGCGACGGTGGTTGCGGCGCCGTTCGCCGCGTACCCGGCGTTGGCAGCAGAGCCGCCCGACCCCCCGGCGCTCGCGGCGCCGCCCGCGCCGACAGTGATCGTCAGCGTCTTGCCTGGAGTCACGAGAAGCGGCTGCACGACGATCTGGCCGGCCGCTCCGCCTCCGCCCCCGCAGGACTGGCTAGCGCCGCCCGGAGAGGTCCCGGCCTGACCGCCAGCGCCGCCGCCGCCACCCCCGACCGCGAGCACGAGCACCCACGTAACAGAGGCCGGCACGACCCACGTGCCGGACGCGGCGAAGCCTTTGGACCCGCCCATCTGCTGCATCTGTTGCATCAGGAACTGCGAGCGCGACAGCATGGCTCGCTGGGAGGAGAGCAGGCCCGAGAGCTGCGCAGAGAGCGCGTCACCGTCCGTGGGACAGAGAACCTGCGGGGAGAGCGAGAGGTCAACGACGGTCCCGGTGGAGCTGGACGCGTAGGTCGAGCCCACGAGGTCAAATGTTGTGGCGGAGATGACGTTGATCGCGAACTGGCCGAACGCGACAGACGTCGAAATGAACACCTGATCACCCTGCCCGAACAGGTGCGGCGTGGACGTCGTGACGCGAACGACGCCAGCCACTCCGCTCGACAGTCCGGTCACCGTCGCGCTGAGCGGGGACGTGACATCGGCGGCGTTTCCGTTCTGTACCAGGCTCATGGGTGCCCTCGCATCATGTCACGTTTTCGATCGAGCAATTCGAGTAGCTGCCGGTGCCCTGACAGTAGCAGTCAAACGGACTGGCGATCTGCCTTGTCGGCGCGTAGAGCCCAACGACCGTATGTCCCGAGGGCCCGAAGGTGCCGTCAGGATTGCCGCTCCCCGGCGCGCTGTACGGTGAGTACGCGCTCCCCGGCGCGCCGCTCCCTCCGTCGAACACCACAACGATGTGCTGGTAGAACGTCCCCGCCGACTTCCACGCCTTTGCGAGCGCGCGCAGGCTAGCGATAACGAGCCCACCCGCGACCCCGATCGATGCCGTGCCGAGCCCCCATGAGAGCGAGCCGCCGTTCCCCGCCGTCGTGGGCTGCCAGATGCCGCCGACGTTGCTCCCCGTGTCGAGCGGGGGCGTGCTTGCCTGTCCCTGCCCGAACACGACGCCGGGCGTGCCCCAGACCGGGCCCGGTCCGAGGAAGGGGTACTGCCCAATCGACCACACGAGCGGCCCCGCGTCGCCCGTGTTCCCGAGCGGATTGGCGACCACACACTCTGTCGCGGAGATCACCCGGATGATCGGAAAGGTGCCGTTGTTTCCCGAGTAGATCGAACCGCTCACCGTGACCCACTGGCCCACCTGACCGTTGGTGAGGTTGGCCAGGCCCGTCAGGTGGAACCACGGGGAATTGACCGGCGTACCGCTCGTGGCCGGCACGTAGACGCCCGCCACGGTCTGCCCGGGCACCGTGAAGCACGCGCTCGCGTCGGCCGTCAGCGCCGCCCCCGTGGTCCCCGAGAGGCCGGCGACGGGCACGAGGGACAGGTAGACGATAAGCCAGGCTCGCCACGGGATCGAGTTGCCGTCCCAGTTGAAATTGCCGCCCTGCACTGTGACTTTCGTGGGTGGCGCGAGCAGCGGCGTCGTACCGTAGATCGTGTCCCACGTCGTCACGGTCGCCCAACATCCACCGACGATCGCCAGTTGCGGCAGCGACGCTGTGACGCCCGGTTGCAGGTTCTGTAGGTACGCCTGGAGCTGCTGGAGCACCGCGACCTTCGAGCCAGCGATCCCCCACGCGTTGAAGGATCCGATCAGGCGCTGGACGAAGCTCGCGTTACTCTCTCCGGGTCCCTGCACGAGCTGACGATCGAAGGCGAGGTAGGGTAGCTGACTCGGGTCGCCCTGCCCTGGCAGGCGAATCGTCATCGCCTCGAACGCCTTTTCCACGAGCATGTCACTCATGGTTTGGAGCGCGTACATATAGCGCTCAGCGTTGCCCGTCGTGAGCCACTCGGGCGCGAGCGTGTACCACTGATCGCGGAACTGCCACTTGCTCAGCACGGCGTCAGACTCCGATCACCGTGATAGCTCCTGGCGACGTGAGCGCCTGCCAGGTGTTCGCCGGGAACGGCACCCCCTGCCCGCTCTGCGTGGCCGTCGCCACTCCGTCCGTGATGCTGAGGCTCTGCACGCCCTTCACGTAGCTGGGTTGTCCGACGACGAGGACGCCCGCCTCCTCGAGCGCGGCGAGGATGTCGTCCCAGGCGACGCTGTTCGCCGGCACGGACGACGACGACCCGCCGATCGCGTAGCTCGAAAGCTGCGCGGCGAGCTGCACGGAGACCGCGAGCTGGTACGCGGCCACATATGCCTGGGGGACGATCACGGTGGCGACCGTCGAGATCGGGAGCGCGTTCGCGGACACGGTGGCGGCGGTCGTGTTGTCGGGGACGACGTTGGTCTGGATGAGCACATCGATTGCGCCAAGGTCTCCGCCCTCGATCTGACCGCCGACCGTGTAGGAGGCTGCCGTGCTCGTATTGACCGGAATCGAGAATGTCGAGCCCGTAAGAACGGTGGCGACAAAGTTCCCATTGACGAGCGGCCCGAGCGCTCCGAGGACGCCCGAGATAGCCGCAGTCATCCCCGTGGTGAGGCCGTGGGGAGCGCTGCACGTCACGACCGCGGCGCTCGCGTTGCTGATGCCGGACACCGGGAGCTGCGCGCACCCCGGCGTGACCGCCGCGCCGCGCACCACGGACTCGGGCGTGGAACTCGCGACCACCGTCGTCACCACGCCCGTTGTCGGTGACGCGAACTCCACCGCCACGCACGCGCCGTTCGTGAGCACGTAAGGCGGGGTCTGCGCGGCGAGAAGCTGCCCCGCGGTCTCTGCGAAGTACACGTAGCTCTGCGAGGGACCGTTCGGGCTGCGGTTCGCGAGCGAGAGCACGCATCGGCCCAGTAAGCTCGCGTTGTTTTCCCAGTTGTTTCCAGAGAGGCCGGTCAGGTTGGAGCAGAAGATCCCTGCGTTCTGCGTGACGGTCGTGGTGATCTGTCCGGGCCCCGCGTTGCTCCCGATGCCGGCCACGTCTGCAAGCACGGTCGCGACCGTGCAGAGGTAGACCGTCCCGCCCGAGGTCCAGGTCCCCGAGCTGCCGCCCACCGGGGCGCACGCGAAGGTGGTCGACGTGACCGCCGTGACGAGAACGAACCCGCTCCCCGGTGTCGGGTTGCCCGGAAAGATCGTGACGCCGGTCGACGGAGGAAGGGCGAGATAGATGCTCGCGCCAGGGGCGAGGCCGTGCGGGCTCGTGGTTGTGACGATCGTCGAGGTGGCCCCAACAGCAACGCCCGCGACTTGCCCACCCGACCCCGCGATGGCGCTCGACGGGATCGTGAGGCTCGCCGCGTTCGCGTACGTGGCCGCAGTCAGAGTGTTGGCGACGTGGTACGCGCCCACGGTGTACGTGACCGAGCCCGGCAGGAGGTTGACGATCGCCACTGGCCCGCTCGCTCGCGTCGCCTGGAGGCGGGTCACCGAGTAGACGTTGTTTGCGAGGAGGTCGAGGTAGCCAGGGAGGCCGTTCGGGTTTTGCGCCGGGTTGCTCGGGTCGGGCGTGACCGGGATCGTTACCGTCGTCCCGTTCACTGCGACGAACGTCACCGTGCCGCTCGCGGCCGATTGCAGAAAGCCGCCCTGCGCCATCGTCGAAACGTTGGCGTCGCTCTGGTAGAACGTAACCGCCTGAATGGCGAGGATCGTGCGCTCCGGCGCGCCGCTCTGCCAGCTCGTCGTGGGGAGCTGTACGTCCGCCGCAACGGTGAGCATGACCCCGAGCCACGTACCCGTGCCTGGGTTCAGCGGCACCTGTCCGAAGGGCCCGACGCCGCTCGGCATTGGTGCGAACAGTTGCGAGGTGGTCATGCTCACGGGGACACCAGGAGAAGCTGGACCGTCGCTGCGTTGGCCGCAACCACCATCGTGAACGGCCCTGCCGCCGTCGTGATCTTCGCGCTCACCGTGAGGAGGCCGACGCCGGAGAGAGCGAGAGCGACCACGCACGCGAGCACTCGTTCGTCCTTCTGCGCTTCCGCGGAGAGCTTCTGCTGCGCGTAGGCGAGGTCGCTTGGCCCCATGTCGTCGCCGATCATGTCGGTCACGTTCTCGCCGTAGTTTGGATCGTCGATGAGGCGCCCGCGCGTCGTAGACCACCGACGCAGCACCGCTTCGGCGACCACCTGGAAGCCAGAGGCCATGCTCGCCGGCATCGACAGGTCGCCCGTTGGGGTCGCCCAGCACGTTCCGAAATCGATCGCGGCCTGGGTCATAGCGTGCAGCCTACAGCCCGCCGAAGAAAGCGGCGAGCACCGAAGCAGAGAATGCGTCTGTCGTCGCGAGCACGACGCATGCGCAGTCCGAGCTTGTCGGCGTCGTGCCGTCGCCCCACGTCGAGGCGAGCGCCGTCGTGACCGCGGCCCCGAGGCCCGCGCCCGTGCCCGAGTACGTGTAGCAAAAGAGCTTCGACCACGACATCGCCGCCCCGAGCTGCGCCATGAATCCGGCGCTCGCCTGAATGCTCGCGGCGAGGCTCGCGGTCGCGCTCACGGCAACCCCGATCGCGGGAGGCGCGAGGGCGAGGTCCGCTACGAGCGACGCCTGAAACTTCCCGAGCGCTTCGAGCGTCACGGTAGGGAGCGCGATCGACACCTGCGCGCCGAGCGAGGCGGTGATCGCTGCCTGCGCGGAGAGCTTCGCAGAGATGGCGGCTTCGGCCTGCGCCTCCGCCTTCGCGCACAGCGGCGTCATGTCCGCGACCGCGGAGAGGGTCGCCTGGACGACAAGCCCGGGACCGAACGTGAGCCCGTCGAGAAACTGCGCAAGGCTCGCCTGCGCTCCAGGCGTGACGGCTCCGAGAATGATCGCGTTGCATGCTCCGCTCGTCGGTGCGCCCCCTGGCCATGTCGACGCAAGCTCGGTCGTGAGCGTCGCTCCGAGGCCCGAGCCCGTGCCCTCGTACGTGAACGCGTACGCGCCGATCGACGCGGTGAGGAAGCCGGAGAGCGACAGGCCAAGCTCGAAGTTGAGGAGCAAGGACAGCGAGAGCGAGAACGAGACCTCGAGATTGGCACTCACCGACGCGGTAAAGTTCACCGCGGGGAGCGGGATGGGGGCGATGGTGAGCCCCAGGAGCAGCTCGGTTTCGATCAGCGCGGACAGGTAGAGCGCGGCGGTCGGTGGCGAGATCGTGAGCGAGGCGTTGAGCGCCAGCGCTCCGGACAGATCCGCGCTGAACTGAATCGACGGCAGTCCGATACAGAGCTGCAACTGCGGGCAGAGCAGCGGCAGCGGGAGGGCGCCGACGTACGCGAGCGTCATGCACTGTTCACCTGCTGGCTACCCTGCGTGACGACGCCCGCGATCGGTCCGCCCGCCGTGATGGTGCCGGGCCCCGATGTGGTGAGGATCGGGAGGCCGATCGGCAGAAAGCACTGCACCTGGTCGCCGAGCCTCGCGACAGGGTTCGAGCCACCGAGGAGGTTGACGACCGTGGCCGTGCCGGCGGTCCACACGACAATCGGTTGCGCGGGGTCGCCGTCGAGAAACTGGACGTGCGCGACACCCCCGTTCGGCGGGGTGTACGTGCTCACGCAATCGCTCGTGAGGGGGACATTCTGACATGTCGGCAGGCCCAGCTTTGCGTTGACCGGGGCGAGGTCCACTGTCTTGAGGCTCGGGTTAGAGATCGTGTACGCATACCGCCCGTAGAATCGCGTGGGGGAGACCTGCCGCGCGACGAACGCCGCGAGCGCGTCGAGGAAGCCGGCGGTCCCCGTGAGCACCTCGAGACGGAATTGCCCGTCATCGGTCCACACGTAGTGGACGCCCGCGCTCGTGTAGCTACCGTCAAGCTGCGGCGCAGTGAACGAGCAGCCGGGGAGCCACGAAGCGTAGTCCTCCGTGGCGACGACGATCAGACCTTCGTCCGGCCGCTGGTCGGTCACGGTAAACGGGGTGGCGATCGTCGTAGCGGGCCACGCCGTGAGCTGCGTCACGCCGGCGGTGTCGACGTACCACGACGGGATGACGCCCGTGGCCACGAGCTTCCAGAGGAGGTCGGAGGCCACCGCGTCGCCCGCGACCGTCGTCCATGCGTTGCCCAGTATCGCGTCCGCGGCCACGTTCACGCGCTCTCCGCACGCGAGCGCCACGTCGCGCAGGACGGTCGACATCTTGATGCCGCCGCTACTGCCGTACCCCTGCGCCTGGACGACCGTACGCCACCCGCCAGCGCCGCCGACGAGGCGAGCTCGCGTCTGCCCCCCGTACGTCTCCGAGCGGTAGACGGTGCCTGCGAGCGTCAGGTTGCCGACGACGAGCGCCACGGCGCCCGACAGCGCCGTCGAGCCCGCGAGCTGCACGTCTGCGGTCCAAAGCCCCGCGCTCGGGACGAGGAGCGTGCCCGAGACGATCTGCGCGCCGTTGATCGTAGAGAAGGGGCCGGCCATCAGAACTCGCTCCCGCCGCCGCCCGCGTCGTTGGCGGCGGCGGCTGCGGCCTCCGCAGCCGCGAGCTGCGACTGCGCTGCCGTGATGCGCGGATCTTGCGGCTTCGTCGGAGCGTTCGCGTTCGGGATGTCGGGGCCCGTCGTGGCGACCGTGGCGACGATGCTTGCGGCCGGCGGAGGGCTCCACTCGATGAGCTCCACCATCGCGTGATACATGCCCTTCCCGACGTACTCCGGGCCGCTGTACTCCTCGATCACGACCGCCACGAGGCCGATGGCAGCGAACTGCGGATAGTAGATCGCCAGTCCGTCGGTGGCTGTCGACCCGGGCGGCGTGTAGAGCACGTTCGCGCAGAACGCATCCCACTCCGCAAAGTCCTCGTCCGTGAACAGTTGCGAGACGATCGAGCCCTTGACCGGGGGTGCCGTCTTGCGCGTGAGCGTCGCGCCTGCGGTCCCCTTGCCGCTCTTGATGTCCCAGCCAGTCTTGCGCCTGAACCCGCGCACGCCGCCGACAGGGATGCTTCCCGGAGCCGGCACGCCCGAGAGCCTGTAGGTGAGCCATCCGTTGCGGGGGTTGTCGCTCGGAACGAGCTGCACGAGCGAGAGCGGCGGAAGCTGCGTAGGTGTCGGCGCAGGCATCAGCGTCCCCCTGAGAGCCGGAGCCGCTCGAGGGCGACGGTGAGCCCGGCGACAGACAGCTCCTTCGCGTCAGTCACCCCGTGCGAGCCCTGCACGGTCAGGTGGAGCGTTCCGATCTGCACGCCACCATCCCCGCCACCCTGCGCGGCGGGGCTCACTGCGGCCGAACCTGCGGCACCCAGGCCGCTCCCGGAGAGCATCGCGGTCATGCGCTCGGGAAGGATCATCTCGCCCGGCTTGACCGAGGCGAATCGCTCGCCACTCGCGGGCTGCGTCACGAGGCCACCGAGTGCGTGCGCGGGAGCTTTGCTCGACTCGACACCGCCCACTGCGCCGCCCACTGCGCCGACGATCCCGCCGAGTGCTCCCCCGCCGACGGCGCCATGGAAGCCGCCCGACGCTGCGCCCTCGAACGCACCCATGAGCCCGCGGATGTTCGCGGCGGCACCTCCAGCCGTTCCGGTGATCTCCTCCAACGTCGCAATGATGGGCTGCAAGAACGTGTGCGCCTCGATCGAGTACGTCTCGAGGTTGATGAAAAAGACTTCGCTCTCGGTGATGGCCTCCGCGAAGCCCTTGATGACCGTGTTCGTTCCGGACTGCACGCCGTCCGCGAGCGCCTGTCCGCTGGGCGTCCCCTGGTCGCCGAGCGAGATGACGCTCTTGATTGCGTCGGTGAGTGGGCTCGTGTCGATGCCGTCAAAAAGATGGTGCAGCGTCTCTGTCGCCTTGGTCGCGAGCGTTGAGATCTCGCTCCCCATCGCCGCGAGTGGCCCGGTGCCTCGATCAACGAGGGTCGCTGAGATGGCGTTCCCGAAGTTCTGCGCGTTGAGCGTTCCGCCCTTTAATCCCGCGTCGAGTTGCTGGACGGTGAGCCCGAGCTTTTTTGCAACCGCGTCCGCGCTCGCCCCCGACTCCGCGAGAGCTTTGAGCGGGTCGCGGCCCATCTTGAGCTGATGGTGTCCGGCTACCGCGTCGTGGATCTTCTCCGTCAGCGCGAGGTACGGTCCTGCGTACTCCTGTCCGATCGCCTGCGCGCTCGCGACGGCGAGCACCTGGTGCCGCAGCTCGTCCAGGTTCGTGATCCCGAGCGTCTGGAATTGCTTGGTCCACGTCGCGAGCTGGTCGCGCGACTGCGGCAGCTTGGACGAGAGGTCGTTCAGGAACGCGAGCGTAGGCGCCCCCGCTCCGGGCCCACTCCCCAGCGCGTCGAACGTCGCGACGAGTCGCTCGTTGACGGCGGTGACCTCGAGCGACGTCTTGACGGCAGCCTCGCCGATCTCCAGCGCCATCGCGCCGAAGGCCGCGCCGGCCGCGAGCGCGGCGCCCGCGACCAGACCGAGAGCGACGCCCGCCCCGCCCGCCGTCGCTCCCATACGCGCGAGCGGCGTGTTCGCGTTCTCCACCTGCTCGGTGAGGTCGAAAACGCTCTTGCGGCTCGTGTCGACGAGCGCCTGGTACTTGCGGTGCCCGTCGATGTCGCCGATCGCGTTCGAGCGCGCAAGCTGCGCCTGGTAGCTCGCGAGCGATGCCTTGCTCGCCCCGAGCTGCGTCTCGAGGCGCTTGAGCGAGGACGCTGCGCGCGTGGACGGCGTGCTCACGAAGTCCTCGAGGGAAACGCTGAACTTCAGGCCGTCCATGTTACTTGCGCAGCGCCTCCAGCAAGAGCCGATGTCCCATGAGAGTCTCCGCGGTCAGGATCGCGGCTACCCGTCCGTCCGATGTCAGCTCGCAACCGGTGACGACGTGTCGAAGCCAGTCGCTGAGGCCGTCGGCGTACTCCTCGGGGGCGCGCTCCTGACGCGCACGCCTTTTCCCATCTCGTCGCTGTCCTCCGCTTCCACGAGGCCGGTGAGGACAGAGAAGATCGTCATGAACGCGGGCCCGCTCGTGAACAGCGGGAAGGCGTCGAGGAAGCCGAGGAATGCCATCCTCGCCCGCACCAGATCCTGTTCCCCGTCGAACGCGACGAGGGAGATTTGCGCGATCTGATCGAGCGCGTCGGGCTTCTCTGCGGCCGTGTCCTGCTTCCGTCGGTAGTCGCGCACGTCGAGGCGCGTCGGGCGACGAAAGACAAGCTCGTGCCCTCCGAAGTTGATCGTGCCCGTGCGCCCAACGCGCGCGCGAATGGTCTCGTGATCCTGGTCGCTCAGCGGCATGGTCCACCGTCCGGGGTGAGGGAGGTGGACCGGTTCGCGCGAGCGCTGCCGGTCCAGGCCGTGGGGTCGCCAACTAGCCTATGGCGCTACCCTGCCTCAGAACGGCGTGCCGGTCAACGGGTCCGCGAGGTCGTCAAGCCCGTTGAACTTGATCTTGAGGGGACCGAAATCCATCATGCGCGTGAGCGCCGACGTGCCGGCCTTGTCGTCGCCCTCGTCCGTGTCGAACGTGCAGCCGATGACCTGATCGGTGTACGTCGTGAGGCCCGCGCCGACGTAGGAGATGTAGATCAGGAACGGGATGTCCCCGTAGCCCGGCCCGAGCGTCGTGAGGACGTTGTAGTACCAGTCGAGGTACACCTCGGCAGAGCACTCGTACTCGTTCTCGCCCAGCGTCTTCCCGATCGGGTCGGGCGAGTTGCTCATCGCCTTTTCGCGCTTCCGCTTGCGCGAGCGCTTGATCGACTTGAAGCCGCCGGTGAAGTCGATCCCCGCGATGTTGGCGCGGACGTGACCGAACGAGCGGACGACGCCGTTGGTGAGCGGGACCTGGATCGGGCTGATCTGAGCGGCCATTAGGACGTCCCGTTCTCGATGCTGATGGTTTCGGTCATGGCGTTGACGTAGCCGCGCGGCAGGACGGAGATAACGACCGGGACGATACCGGTGGTCTGCACGTTCGCCGTGGGCGAGATGGTCGCGGTGACCGCGCTGACGAGCGGCGTCTGGATCATTCCCTCGTTGAGCGCTTGCTGGATGTTGCCCTGTACGACGTTGAGCGCCACGGGGTCGAGCGTGCCGGCGCTCGTCGTCAGAAGGTCGTCAGAGACCTCCTCGACGCCCGCGGCGTAGCCGATGTTGCACGCGACGTCGACCACGTTGCGGATCACAAGCTCCGTGATCTGCGAGCCAGGCGCGGAAAGCATCGGCTCCGTGCAGACGAAGAAGCCCGCGCCCTTCTTGGGCCACGTCATCATGCTGCCGATACGCGCCGCGTTGAGGCCCTGAACCACGCGCTCGTCGTGGTAGATGAAGCCGTCCGTGGGGTCGGTCGCGGGGTTCACGAGGATGGTCGCGAGCGGCCCGTCCTTCACGCGGCCCGCGCGGCGCTGGAGCGGAATCTGTGTCCGGCGAACCGCGTGCGACCACGCTCCAGGGCGTCGATAGGCTGGCGTTCCTCCGGCTGCGTTCGCGTACGCGGAGGGCGTGTTGTAGCAGCCCCCGTCCGCAGCGATCCGAGGCTGCGCCGTGAGGCCGCTCGTCGCGGTGGCGAGCGCAGCGATCCACGTTGCTTCCGTCTCTCCGGAGCCGCCCCACGCCACAGGGTTGAGCGTGTCGCGCAGCTCGATGATGGCACCCTCGTACTCGTAGATCGCGGTGCCCGCGTTGATCTGGTTCGCGATCGTCACGATGTCGCTCGTCCCCGAGCCTCCGTGCATCGCGTCGCCGACGATGTGATGCGAGCCGGCGCCGGCGATCCCGTACTGCGACGCCTGCCACGCGGCGTAGGCCGCAGCGACGCCTGCGCCGTTCCACTGCGGGGCGAAGGTCGAGAACTGGTACGTGTCGCCCGCGACGAGTGTGCCCGCGCCGAACGTGAGCTGTACGCCGGTGCCGCCCGCGACGCGCGACGTGAGCGTGCCCGAGCCGAGGTAGAGGACGCCGGTCGTGGCGAGCTGGATGGGCGCGCCGTAGTTGCGTCCCGCGTCGAGCGACACCTGGATGACCGCGCCGAGGGTACCCACCACGCCCGTCGTGAGAACCTTCGCCAGAACGTAGTACGTGTCCCATGCACCGTACGTGGCATCGAGGGCGACCGTGCAGACCGAGGTCGAGCCGCCTGGCGATGTCGGGACGACAGCGGTGGCTGTGCCGTGCGTGACGACCGGGCAGGAGACCGCAACGACGATGTTGCCAGCCGCGCAGACGAGGCCACCTGCCTCAACGAGAGGCCCGCCGACGAACTGGCTCTGGAGGCTCGTCGGGCTCGACGTGGCATACGGCTGGTTCACGACGCCGCCGATCGCGCAGCCGATCTTGAGTTGCACGTTCTGCTGCGGCACCGACAGAGCTGCCGGCGCGCCGTTGTCCTGCACGGTGATGGTGACGGTCGGGATCGCGGGCATGGGTCAAGCCTCCGGCGGGATGACGATGATCGTGGAGTCGCCCGACCCGCCAGCGGCAGGCGTGACGGTAAGTTGCATCGACGTGCCCGAGGGAACGAAGGCGAGCGGGTTCGTGATGACTGGCTGCTGAAACTGGTAGATGAGCCGCGTCTGCTGCCCGCGCTGCGTGAGCGAGCCTGCGCCCTTGACCTGCGACGGCCACGACACGTGGAGCACGTTCACGCCGTCGCCACACGCCTCCCAGGCCACGTTGTAGAGCGTCCACGCAAGGAGCTGCGTCGCGTCGAAGTCGCCGAAGCTGGGCGACGGAGGAACAGCGGCGCCGCTCACGTAGACCTCGAACGTCAGAAAGTCCGTCGCGGCCTGCGGACTCTGCGTCATCGCCTGCTGTTCCGCGGAGCCGCGTTGCTGGCGCGGAGCGGGGCCCAGGCCCGCGTACGGCTCGAAGCCGTATGCCTTGGCGTCTGTCGGAACGAAGACGATGCGCGGGGTCGCCACGGCCTCCGCCATCGCAACGAACTCGCGACCGAGCAGGATGCGGTAGCCCGGGAAGGCGTAATTGATCGTCCCGCCGCCCGCGTATGGGTTCACACCCTGCGATGGGACGGGGTTGCCCTGGGCGTCGTACGTGCCGAGCGAGAGCGTGTTGGCATCGATGGGAGTCAGCTCCCACATCGCATTCGCCTCCACGGTTCCCTGGACACCCTGGACCACCGCGTGCACATTGCGCCCAAGGGGCACTCCATGAGCCGGAGAGGTGACCGTAATCGGCGTCGTCGCCGTCGCGCCCGTAATCGGCGGAAGCGTGAGCGTCGCCTGTCCCGCGTTGAACAGCGCGGCCGTCATGTTGAGCGAGAGGAGCGCCACGAGCCCGCCGATCATCGCGACACCTCGCCCTGCACTGCGTCCTCGATGGCTTCGCGCCAGAGCGCAGGCATGCGGCCCGCGGGCAGGATGGGACGCGCCGGACCCTCGCCTTGCGAGCCCTTCCAGCCGGTCTGATGATCCTCCGCCGGGTGGTCGATGGTCACGCCGACGCCAGCGCCAGAGAGCGGCTTGACGAGCAGGCTTGCGCGCATCTCACCGTAGTCCGTGAGCGGGGGCTCGTGTGTCTGCGAGCGCTTCTCGATCGTCACCGGGGCGAGCGGTTCCCACGCGTTCCCGTACGGGTCCGCGCCGGCCGAGAACTCGTCCTCCAGCAGCTCCTGGAGCCGGCCGGCGACCTTGCGTGCCGCGCGAGCAGGCACGGACGCGAGGTCACGCATGCGCTGGGCGAGCTGGCCCATGCCTGCGATGTTGCCGCTCCACGCCATCAGAAGCCCCCTACGGCAGGCTTGCCGCAGCGCGAGTACTGCTGCCACCCGCGCGGCGGGTCGCTCTGCACCTGCGGCGCGTCGTGGCCTGGGTCGCTGCCGACGGGCACGGACGGCGTGACGTTCGGGTGAAGCGCCTGGCGCTCGATGCGCGGGAAGTAGCCGGGCTCTCGGAACGGCCCCCCGCCGATCGCGATGTAGTAATTTCGCTCGATGTTATTGTCGGTGCCTGCGGCCGGCGCGTAGCCGATCATCGCCGCGAGGTTGTGAATCGCGACGAACGCCGTGTGGCTCGTGATGTCACTCGGCCACGAAAGCAGCGGCATCGCGTAGCGAGCGTTCATGAACGAGTCGGCCGTGTTCGTCGCGTCCGTGCACGCCTGCGTCAACTGGGGGCCCGTCGCCAACGCGAGCAGAGCTGCGGGCGCGTAGGCCGACAGCTGAGCAGGGGTGACGTAGGGGGCTCCGTTGACGCCGGACATCAGATCCTCGTGTTGGGTCCGGCTGCGCCGGGGATGGTGACCGCTGCCGCAACGAGGCCGAGCATTGTCGCGGTGGTGTTCGTGTGGAATCGAGCGATCGGGAAGTCGAGATACTGGCCGGCAATGACCTGCATCGTCACCGGCGCCGACGTCCCGATCTGCGAGCTTGGGCCGTTGAGCGGGTAGAAGACAGCGGTGCCCGCGACGCTGCACACGGCTCCCGCGAACGGCCCTGCCGGATCGGCGCCAGCGATGCCCAGCGTGACCGCTACGGGGTAGTCGTAGAGCCTCGCGCGGACGGTGCTCACGTCAGCCGCTCCGCGCCATCAGCCAGGAGTAGCCCCAGGCCGGCGCAACGCGGTCGTAACCGCCCCACGCGTACCGGTGAGAGTCCCACACGATCGGATCGTTCTCCGCGACGCGCGGGATCGTCTTGGGGGCCTCGCGCACGATCCACTTGACCGGCTTTTCGGAGTGCGAGAGGTCGCCCATGTACCAGCGGGTCGCGTACTGGAGGAAGGGGTTGACGATGACCCGGACGCCGAGCTTGGCGAGGGGGTTGTCTGCCGCGCCGACCTGACCCGTGATGGGAGCGAAGCCGCCCCAGATCGGAGGGGCAACGGTGGCGCTCTTGACCACGAAGTCGGCTTCCACCTCCATCGTCTGCGGCACCATGACGGCATCGGGGATGACGCCTGCGGTTTCTCCGTCCTCGAACGGGATCGAGCGCATGTACGCGCGCATCGTCGTGAACGAGGCGAAGCCGAAGGGGCCGCCGACGACGGTGGACTGGCCAGCCGGCGTGTATCCGCCGATGAAGTCGTTTTGGTACGACCCCGAGGAAAACAGCGTCGAGCCGTTGTTGTACGTCGGGTTGTACAGATTGATCGGGTGGCTGCCGAAGAAGAGCTTGCCGTCCATCCCGCTCTGTCGCGTCGTCGTGGACTGGATGCCGCGCGACTCGAGCATGTCGCGGATCTCGTACTCCGGGTGCCGCTTCCACTGGCGCGCCATCATCGGCAGCATCTGCCAGAAGATCGACATCGCGTTGGGGTCGGAGTCGTCCAGGATGAAACGATCCATGTTGAGCGTCAGCTCGTACGGGATCACTTCGACCTGGTACGTCTGCGGTGCGGGCTCGTACCCCTTGCGCGAGCCGAACCATGGTTGCGGCTTCGGCGTCATCCCGATCCAGCCGTACGACTTGATCGACCCGGCCGTCATGGGGTCGACCTTCGTGTACTGCATGTACGTGAGAGCCGGATCCAGCTCGGTGTAGATGGCACCGACGGTCGTGTCGACCGTCGTGATATACGCCGCGTAGTTGCTCGGAGTCATGTGCCGGGCCCGCCGATCTGGTTGAGCTTGATGGGCCAGTAGTTACTGCCCGGGAGGAAGTTGTTTTGCTGCGAGGGGTCCTGCGGGAACTGAATCCCGAGCTTGGGTCGCGTCCCGCTCGCGCTCGTCGCGCATGCGATCGGGCCCTGCGCGTTCTCTCCACCGTAGTAGACGGTGAGCCCGTTCGTGGCCGCAGAGAGCAGGTCCGCGCCGGTGCCCGACTGGATCAGGAAGGTCCCGGTCCGAACGTCGACCCACACGGATCCGTCCGTAGAGCCGCCGACGATCCCGGGCCCGGTTTGGACGTACGTGCCGCCCGTCGCAGTGGCCACGAGGCCGGCGACAAGATCTGCGTTGCCTGGCGTTGCGGCGTTGCGAAGGTAGCCGGTCGTGGTCGAGCCGGAACCGGACTGGAGCGCGACGCACCCCGGGTAGACGGTCTGCGTCGCGCCGACGCCGTAGGCGACCAGTCTCTGGTTCGCGGGGTCTAACGGCCAACACTGGATGTCTGTCGTTGCGCCAGCCATGATCAGTACCGATCCGATCCGCCGTTTGCGGCTTTGAGGGCTTCGTTGTGTGCTTCGATGTGCGCCTCGACGAGCGTCTTGCGGAACGCCTTGGAGTCACGCAGTCCGCAGTTCGCGACAGCCTGATCGATGATCGCCAGGGTTGCGGCCGGGAGGCTCTGCTCGCTGTTCGCGGCGGTCGCCTTGGGCTTCGCAAGCTCGCCCTCGCTCGTGTAGACCATCGGCTCGCCCTTGCACGCCGTCTCCACGAAGGCGGTGAGCGCAGCGAGCGGCATCGCCTTGATCGCCGTGAGCGCGTGCGGGGCGAAGTAGCGGCCGGCCTTCGCGACGAGCGAGGCCCGCTCGCTCGCGTCCGACTTCGCCTGGAGGCTCGCGACGCTCTTGCCGAGCGTGTCGAGCTGGGCGAACTGCGCCATGATGGCCCCGAGCGCCGCGGTACCTTTGCGGCCGGTGCGGGCTTCGACGATCGACACGATGGCGCTTGCAGACGCCTTCTTCTCGTCCTCGCTCTCCGCCTTCGCCTCCTCCTCGGCCTTCGCGGCTGCCGCCTTCTCCTCGCTCTCCGCCTTCTCCTTCGCGGCTGCCGCCTTGGCCTCCTCGTCGTCCTCGCCGTCCTCGGGCTTGTCGGGATCCTCGCCGTCCTCGTCGTCCCCCTCCTCGGACTTCGTGTGCTCGATGTGCTTCTCCGTCTTCTTGTACGCGTCGAGACGCGCAGCCAGAGACGCGAGCTTCTTGGGGTCCTTCTCCGTGACGATGCGCGCCGAGGTGCGCGCGATCAGGGCGGTGAGCTTCATCGACATGGCGACGTCTCCGGTGGCACGTTTCGTTGATTTCGTGCCACGGCCCAAGGGTGGACCGGCAACGGCCGCGCTGTCAAGGGACTTTGACGCGGTGAGTCGCGACGGGGCAGACATCGCGGCCCGCTTCGGCAGCGCCTGCCCCTGCGCCGCTGCCTCGCGCGACCCGTCATCGGGTTGCAGCGCCAGGAGCAGGTCGTCGAGGCCGATCACCTCGTCCACGAGCCCCTTTCGCTCCGCGTCAGCTCCGAGGAAGATCCCGGCTTGCAGGCCCTCGATGGCAGCCACGGAGACGCCGCGCGCCTTGCTCGCGATCTTGAAAAACGAGGCCGCGAGCTTGTCGACCCGCCCTCGCTCCGCCGCCACCGCAGCGTCTTCGATCGGGCCGTGCAAGTGCCCGTCCGCCTTGCGGGCGCCGGACGTGATCAGCCGCACGTCGTAGCCGTCGTGCTTGTTCTTTGCGGCCTGGGAGATCATCGTCGAGATGACGCCGATGCTTCCAACGACGGCGGACGGCGGGCAGAAGATCCGCCTGCTACCGCAGGCGAGCGCGAAGGCTGCCGAAGCCGCCATCTCGTTGACGAACGTGACGATCTCGATGCCCGAGTCGGCGGAGATCTTCTGGAGCGCGAACACGCACTCGTTGAGCCCCGCGACCACTCCGCCGGGCGAGTCCACACACATGGCGATCTTGCTCGGCGGTGTCGCCTCGACCTCCGGCAGCGGCTGGTAATCGGCCTTGTGCCCGTTCTCCCACTCGTGCCGCTGCTGGGCGCGGCGGTACGATTGCGCGGCGACCTCGCCTGACGCCGCGTCGCGCACGCGCTGAACGATGCTCTCGTAATTGTCGTCCCAGCTGTCCGCGTGATGATCGAGCGCGTTGCGGACGTGCACGACGGCCACCGAGCCGACCATCTCGCTCGGCATTGCTCCGCCACCGAACAGCCAAAACATGCCCTGCGGGCCGTTGCGGATGTTCCCCGGATCCATCGCGAGCATCTCACCCGGACGAACGAACCGTGCCTCTGGTCGCTGCCTCGTCACTGGTCGCCTCCGGGCGCAGGTGTGGCCGGTGTGCCCGCCTCCGCCTCCTTGGGCGGCTGCGTTTTGACGGGCTCCGTGATCTTGAACTTCGGCATCCCGACGAGGCCGAAGTAGTCCTGCCCCCACTCGCGCAGCTCGGCGTCGTCCTGGAACTCGATGCCGCCACGCCGGAGCACCTCGATGCCCTGCCCGAACGAGTAGAGGCGCTTCGAGCGGTCGTTGTAGTCCTCCTGCCCCACCACGTCTTGCCACGTCCACGGCGCAAGGTTCGCGTCGCCGTAGTTGAGATACGCGAACGGCCGCGAGAGCTGCGTGTACTCGCAGAGCTTCCACGAGCGACTATCGAACTTCGTCCCTCCCCGCTCCTTGACCTCGTGCACCTTGGCCGCGCCGTAGCTCCCGCCGCTGACCTCGGTCGTGAGGTTGACCATGAGGATCGCCAGAACGATGGCCATATCACACCGGTCAATCTGCGCAGGGTGGACCTCCCACGCGGTCGACTGCGCCTCGACTAGCTCGTAGTCGTACCCGTCCTTGCCGGACCCGTCGACGCCGCGCGGAACGATCATCGCCGCGTTCGCTCCGACGCCGGATAGCGCCGCCTCGAAGTTCTGCCTCTCCTTCGGGTCTCCAACGATGGGTACATACCCCTTGCGCGTAGGCGATCCGTGGACCTCCCCGAAGCGGGCCATGTCCCTGAATCCGAAGTGACGAAGCGCCCACGGCTCGGTCACCGGGCGGATCGCGCCACGCATCCACCCGCGTTGGTTTCCCCAGGGGGTGAACGACAGCCACTTACCGTTGCCAGGGACAATCTGGACCACGGCGTCGGAGCCGATAGCCATGAATGCTCGCTTGTCCCAATCCCAATACTCGAAGATCGGAGACCACGGATAGAGCACCGGAGCGAACGCGAGTCCAGGCTGAGAGCCCCACACGATTTGCGCGTGAGAGAAGCCCATCATGGTCCCGTAGTCCTGGATCTCTCGCCTGGCGCTCCCGCCGTCGATGCGCGGATACCACTCGCGCCACGCGTCGCATACCTCGCGCGCCGCTTGCGAGTCGTTCGCTGGCTTGAACCGCGTCTCGCACGAGAAAAGCCCCGTGGCCCGCGCGTTGAGTGTGGCAGTCACGCGGTCGTCGCCAAGGATCGCCTCGCAGAGCTGCCCGGACGAGTAGAAGTGCCCCTGCTTGTGGTCGTACAGCGCCGCCCGCATCTGCTCGATGGTCCAGGTATTCTGGATGGTGACGAGCGGCACGTCCTTGTAAACGAGCTTGGCGCGCGCACGTGTGTCAGCGTCCAGCGCGTCGACTTGCAGGCCGGCGAACGCGGGATCGTCGGATCCTTGCCATTCCCCGGACTGCTTGCCCAGATCGTCGAACGTGCGTCCCCCTCGGTCGGGCCCAGGGTCTCGGTCCGAGGGGTAGTCCGGCACGGCTTACTCCGCTGCCTTGTCGCTCTGCGCGGGGGAAGGCGCGGGGGAAGGCGCGGGGGCGTCATCCCACGGCGTCGACCAGCTGTACTGGCCCTCGGGGTCGACGTCGCTGGAGCGGAGGCCGCCCACGCGACACCAGCCGCGGTTGCCGAGGTCGTGTTGCGATGTGATCTGGAGCACCCAGAGCAGGTACTCTTTCGTAAGAACGCGGCCGTTGATGAGCGATTGCACGTCGCAATCCGAGCGCATCATCATCATCTCGCCCGCGGGGTCTGCGACGATCTTGAGGCCGTTCGGGCAGAGGCCGCCGCTGTCCTGGTACTTGAGCAGCTCGCGCGGGTAGACGTACGAGCCAGCGAGGATCGACAGGAAGATCGTTTCGCCGTTCGGTCCGCGCTCGCACCACGCACGCGCCTTCGTGGCCGGCCGGGTCTCGCTGCCGATCAGATCGAGTAGGCGGTGCGCCTTGCTCGGCACCGGGAGTCGCATCTCCGCCTGTCGAGCCGGCGTGATTTTGTCGTCCCACGGCCCCGGCTGCTTCGTGGCCGCCAACCCTTTGAGGAGCATGTCCGCGAAGTCTGCGTCCACCCCGGGCGAGTGGCGCGCGAGGAGCGCAGCGAATTGCTCGTTCGTGAGGTGGACACCAGTGGGCGCGGGCTTCTCTTCGGGCTTGCTCATCCGCCCAAGGTGCCACGCGTGGCACGTATCGCGCAAGTCGTGCTACGCGTGGCGGGTCGCTGCGGCCTGCGCGGAGAAGCCAGTGTAGCTCTGTCCGAGCGTCTTGGGTGCGCCGGCAGCGGCGCCGCCGAGCGCGCCGTCGCACATGCTCACGAGGGCGTCCACCTCGTCGTCCCCTTCGTCGTGGTCGTTCCCCCGAAAGCACCCGAGCCGGTGGATGAAGCCGCGAAGCCACGGGGCGGTGGCGGGGCAGAGGATGTCGCCGTCGTTCCACCGCTTGATCGTTCGCTGCGCCCGCACCAGCTTATTGTATCGCGCGGGGAGCGGCAGGACGTGTAGCCCGCGCTCTCGAAGGAGCGACACCATGCCCTTCTCGGGGCCGGACATGTAGCTGTAGATTGCAGCGGTCGGCTGCCCTTCCGGCTGCCATCGCGACTGCATCGCCCGCATGGTCGACTCGATCAGGTGGGCGTCGAGCTTGTGGCGCTGGACGTCGAGCACGTAGACCTTGCCCCCCATGACCTTCGCCGCGACCATCGCGAACCAGTCGGAGCTTGCTCCCGACGTGAACGCGAGGTCCGCGCCGTAGGCCATCCGGTAGCTCCAGTCGGGGAGCGTCGTGGGCGCGTAGGTCGCCTCGCGAAAGAGGTCCGAGCCGATCGGCTTCGGATCGTTCTGCCACTGCGCCCACCAGAGCCGCTCGCCCGGGTCCGTCTCGCGCAACGCGGCGCGGATCCGATCCATCTCCTCGAGGGTGCGGACCTCCGGAGCGAGCGCAATGCCGGCCTCGCTGACGGCTCGCTTGTGGACGTAGGTCCACTCCTCGGCCGTGCGCGTCAGGCGCCGCCCGATGGCGTCGTCGACATGGAAGCGAGACATGACGAGCACGCACGAGCCGCCTCGCGAGAGGCGCATGGTGTAGTGCTCAATCGTCTTGTCCACGGTCTCCCGCACTTCGGGACGGTCGCACTCGTGGTCCGACTCGAACGGGTCATCCACGATCAGCACGTCCACGTCAGCGCCGAGCCGCGACTGCTGCGCGCTCATGACGTCGCACCCGCCGTGACCGTCCTCGGTGCGCCACGACTCGATGAGGTCGAAGTCCTTGTGCACCTTGACGCCCTGGCGCTTGCAGAGATCGCGCAGCTCCTTGCCGATCTCGCGTGCACGGCCGATCGAATAGGTCATGTAGATGACGCGCAACGACGGGTCGCGACGGAGCCAGAGCGCCACGGCCGCGAGCACGGTCGACGTCTTGTAGTGCCGGATCGGCACTCCGACGCACACCCGCAACCCGCCGCGCGGAGCCACCTCGAGAAGCTCCACCAGCTCTTGCAGGTGGTACGGCGTTCGCCACTTCGGATCGCACGTCTCGACCCACTCCATGAGGCCCGGGAAGCCCCCGGTGAGGGGAGTCGAGGCGCCGCGCTGCCTCTCTCGTGCCGCGCGCAGCGCCTCCGGTAGCTCGACGGTCACCCGGGCAGAGTACCTCTACCGCGGTCCCATGTCCCGCGCAGAGTAAGCCTTGCTGCCCGCGTGCATGATGAGCCCGCCCCGCGCGAGCACGTAGACCTTGCCGCCCGTGTCGCGCCAGCGCTTGCAGAACGAGTAGTCCTCGCTCGCGAGGTAGTTACGCGTGCCCGCACTCGCGTAGACCTGCCCGAATAGATTCGCGACCTCGTGGTCGTGCGGCAGATCCCAGTAGCGCGGCGCGACGAGATCCTCGAAGGACAGCTCGTTGAGCTGCCTCAGTGCTCGCGTCGAGGTCATCGTGAAGCCGAACCCGACCGAGTGAGTCTCCGCGAAGCCGTGCGCGTCCGGCTCCGAGGTCACGCCCTGGTGCACCCACTGCGTCGGCGTTCGCTTGCGCGTGTAGGGTGCAGCCACCACGTCGTGACCGCTGTCAAGGAGCGCCTGGACGACCGCCGCGCCTTGCGCGTCGTCCTCCGGGAAGTTGTCGCTGTCGAGCCAGAGAACGTGCGTCACTGCGGGGAAGTCGCGCAACACCATCCCCGCGGCGCGATTGCGGGCTCGCACGACGTCGCACGCGAACAGCGCTGTACCGTCCAGCACGTCGGCGGACATGTGTCGCTCGAGGTACCGAACGAATCGATGGTAGCCCAGGGTGACGGTTGCGGTGAGGAGGTCGCCCCCGTCAAACGGAGTGGCGATCATGAGCTTGTGGGCCGTCATGCGTACCTCCACCAGTGGCCGGAGTGGCCGATCGGCAGCCAGATCTTGAGATGGCCGGTCGGCACCTCGAGAGCGTTCGCGGCCCACGCGAGGAGCGTCCAGTCAACGAGCCCGCGCCTCACTCGCACACCCAGTCCACGCACCGCTGAGGGAGCCAGCAGGCGGCGAGTCCGTCGCTCCACCGCAGCGTGAACGCGTCCTCGTTGTGCTCCCAGTGGTAGCCCACGACGTCACCGACCGCGAAGCCGAACGGCACTTCGTGTCCGTGCAGTAGCCCTGGCGGACCGAGCGCGAGCACGATGCCGCGGTGCGTCTTGATGTCGCGCTGTCCGGGCTCGGGCGTCCAGAGCACGGCCGACCGGACATCGGCGCCCAGCTCGCGCACGACGACCTGGCCGCGCATCGGACGGATGCGAGCCGGGACGGTCTGACGCTGCATGCCGGCGAGAGCCGCGAGCGTCACGCCGACCACCCAAACTCTCGCCCCACCAACCCCCGCAACACCGTGCGCTCGTCGCACGACGCCCGCTCACACAGCCCCGCCAGCTCCACCTGCGTCACTCTCACCATCGGTCCACCTCCAGCCCCATCCGTACTACCCCACGCCCG
>Ga0302267_10001256_pt1 | contig 32533 bp, 28 predicted proteins | sample III_Bog_E1_3_FD_194555 | JGI IMG/M metagenome (GOLD analysis project Ga0302267, IMG submission 194555) | Peat permafrost microbial communities from Stordalen Mire near Abisko, Sweden - III_Bog_E1_3 | ecosystem: Environmental > Terrestrial > Soil > Wetlands > Peat | place: Sweden: Abisko...
GGGCCTCAAAGCGACGCTGGCCAAGGCTGGCTTCACCTGCTAGCAGATTGCAAGCTCGGACTCACTCTGACTAGCCACGATAACTGGGTGCCCCATCCATGCGCAGTCTCACCGCGCATGGGTGGGAAACCAACGAACCTCACCCCGCCGCTCCACCTCTGCCAAAAATTCCCGCCTCTCCCAAATTTCGGCGAAATAGTTGCCAGATTCACAGAACGCAACGCGTACCAGACATAGATTTGCTTTCTTTCGCCGGATCGGTAAAAATTGGCGGAACTTGGAAACCCTTCCCGGAACTGCATGGAACGTGTCGTAGTTACTCAGGACGAGATTGCCCAGTCCGGCCTGCCGGCTGAAGAAGTCAGCGGCGCGCCCATCAAACTGCCGCCGCCCATTCCCTTGTGGGCCAGAGTTTTCCTCGCTCCATTCGTTCTGGTTTTGCCGCTGCTCTGCCTCGTTACCCTTATTCTGCGCATCGCCACGCGCACCCAGACCACCGGTTACCGCCTGGCCTGGGTCTCCTACCTTTCCACGCTACTCGCCATCAGTGGTGTTCTCACCTCCATTGCCACTGTGGTTCTGTTCAGCGCGGGCCCCACGCCGCTTTCGGCCAGCCAGGGCTTGAGCGAACTCGACAGCCGCACCTCCTTTCCCGCGCTCCCTGAAGCCGGCCAGATGACAGCCGAAGAGGTCTCCGCCGATCTCAAGCCGCTCGTCACCGTAATCACTCCCGTGCACCAGAACCGCTTCTTTCACGTCGAGGAACCCTCCAACGCGCTCGGCGCTGGAGTCCTGCTCCAGGCCACGCCGAAGGGTTATCTGATCGCTACCGCGCGCCACGTCGTCGAAGGCGAGGGCGGTACGGCCGATATTCAGCGTGCGCTGGTCGCTTCCATCTCCGGCGTCTGGGCCGGGGCAGATGTGGTCGCCCAGCACCAGACCCTCGACCTGCTGCTGCTCTGGCTGCCGCGCACCGAGGGCAAGGCCGCATTTGTTCTGCCCGTGGCTCCGCTGAAGCAGGTCATCGATGGCGAGCCCATTTCGGTCATCGGCCATCCCCAGGGCCTGCGTTATACCCTCAGCACCGGCATCGTCTCGCGCAAGGATCAGGATGTTCTGCAGCTCTCGGCTCCCGTCAGTCCAGGGAACAGTGGTGGGCCCGTCTTTGACAGTCACGGTAGGCTGGCGGGCATTGTCACTTCCATGGTCGATAAGAACCACAGCCCCAACGCCGAAAACCTGAACTTTGCCGTCCGTGCCGACGCCTTGCTCGACAGCGCCAACTGGAAGTTCTTCGGCAAAGGACAAAGTGAACTGGCCTCATTTCAGCAGGCGCAAAACGCGCTTCCGGCCCAGGAAGGGGAGCCTCATGCCCACAATTAACGTCACCGTCTACGACTCCACAGAGAACAAGCGCGTGCCGGTCGAGTTGCCCGACGATGCGCCGGCCAACAAGATCATTGCCGTGCTGGTGCAAAAGCTCCGCCTGCCCACCAACGGCCCTGACGGCGCGCCGCTCAGCTACAAATTCCACCACAAAAACTCGGGCCGCCAGGTGCAGGACTCTCAGACCCTCGCCGAAGCCCAGGTGCATGAAGGCGACATCCTGCGCCTCCAGCCGGAAATCACCGCCGGAAGCAGATAAGGCCTCAGCAGCGATGGATACTGTCTCCCATCTCGATCTCACCGAGGACCGTTACAGCCGCTTGCGCCTGATTCCCTGGTGGGACCAGGAGCGGCTGGCATCCTGTCGCGTGCTGGTCGTGGGAGCCGGAGCGCTCGGCAACGAGATTCTCAAGAATCTGGCTCTGCTCGGCGTCCGCCGCGTCGTCGTTGTCGATCAAGACCGGATAGAGATCACCAACCTCTCCCGCTCGGTGCTCTTTCGCGGCGCTGACGTGGGCGAGTGGAAGGCCGATGCTGCCGCCCGTGCCTATCGCGAACTTGCCGAGGGCGCTGAAGTGCTGCCGCTCAACGCCAACATTGTGCAGGACTGCGGACTGGGCCTCTTTCTCTGGGCTGACGTCATCCTGGCCGGTCTCGACAATCGCGAAGCACGTTTGTGGATCAACCGCGCCGCCTGGAAGGTGAACCGTCCTTGGATCGACGGCGCTATCGAGGGCATCAACGGCGTGGCACGCGTCTTCCTCCCCGGCCAGCCGCCCTGCTACGAGTGCACGCTGGGCGAAGTCGATTGGGCCATCCTCGAAAAACGCATGTCCTGCAATCTACTCGCCCATCGCAGCGACGCGGAGGGCAAGGTTCCCACCACGCCCACCATCTCCTCCATCATCGCCGGCATCGAGGTGCAGGAAGCCCTCAAGCTGGTCCACGGTCTTCCCGTTCTTGCCAGTCGCGGCTACATCTTCGAGGGGCTCAACCATAGCTCGTACACGGTGGAATACACCGAAAACCCCGACTGCATGAGCCACTACACGCTGCCTGAGATTGTGCGGCTCCCAGAGACCTCCACCGCCCTCACGCTCGAAGCGCTGCTCGCTCGCGCGCGCAACGATCTGGGCGCCAGCGAGGTTGTCCTCGAGTTCAGCCGCGACGTGATTCATCGCCTCGTTTGTCCGCGCTGCGGCGCTGTGGAAGAGCGCTTCGTTCCCCTGGGCCGCATCCATTACGAGGAAGGCGCCTGCGCCTGCGATGGCCAGCCGCGCGTGGTTGAAACTATCCACGGCTACACGGGCACTGAGCCCTGGGGCAGCCGCCGTCTCAGTGAACTAGGCTTGCCCGCCTTCGACATTTTCACAGCGCGTAGCGCCCAGCGCGAAATCGGCTACCTGCTCGCCGGCGACGCTGCCACGGTCCTTGGTCCGCTGGCAGAGGAAAGGAGCGCCAAGCCATGAAGCGTGAAGCCAAAGCAGCGCCGCGAATCGAACTGCGCATCGGCTGCGAAACCGCGCGGCAGATTCGCCAGCACGCGCGCGGCTCCAGCAAAATCGAGGTCTGCGGTGTGCTTATCGGCAGTGAGGAAGGCGGCGTAACCGTAGTTCGCGCCTGCATCTCCGGCGTTGGCGCAGAGCAGGGCGGCTCCCACGTCACCTTCACCCAAGACACCTGGGAGCATATCTACCGCATCAAGGATCGCGACTATCCCGATGAGCGAATCGTCGGCTGGTACCACTCGCATCCCGGCTTCGGCGTCTTCCTCTCCGACCACGACACCTTCATCCACAAGAACTTCTTCTCCGCGCCCAATCAGGTGGCCTGGGTCTACGATCCGCACTCGGATGAAGAAGGCTGCTTCGGCTGGCGTGGTGACTCCATCGAGCGCCTCGAACGCATCGTCTTTCTTGACGAGAAAGGCGGCGAGGGCGCTGGTGAAACCGGCAAGCCCGAGCCGCTGCTGAACGGTAATGACAGCCCTGCACCCGAGGGCGATTCAGCAAAAAGCCAAGGCGGAAGCCTGCTCGATTACGCATTCACCATCTTCAGTTATCTGGCGCTCTTTCTGGCCGGATTCATGCTTGCCTATTTCCTTTTTCCGCGCCTTGTTCCGGTTCCAGTGCCCGTCGATCCGAGTACAGGGATGCCGCTGATGGTCGCGCCCTCGCAAAATGCCGCGCCGCAATCGCAGCAGCCAGCCGCTGCGCAGCCCCCCACCGCACCTTCGGCGGCCTCGCCGCAAGCCCCAGCCCAGGGCGCGAAAGGCAAACCATGACAGACGGCAAGCCACAGGATGGCATTCGCATCACCCTCGACGACCTGGCCAGCGTTCAGGTGACGGAGAGCATTCCGTCGCCGGTGCTCATTCCGGCAGCACCCGGCAGCCACTCGTACGGCAACCTTCGCGATGCCGCTATGCCGGTCCCGGAAATCGCTCCCCAGCGCGGAAGCATCTTCCTTCAGGGATGGTTCTATCTCGGTACGGCTGGCTTGCTCGGCGCGCTGGCCGGTTGGGCCATCTGCGAACCCGGCTTTCTCGACGGACGCCAGGGCCTTCACTGGGGCAATCTGCTCATGGTTCCAGCCATGGTCGCCATGATGACGCTCGGCTACGGCGTGGCGGAAAGCATCGTCGAACGTTCCCTCCAGAAGGCGCTCATCCGCGCCGCCATGGCTTTGCCTCTGGGGCTCTTCCTCGGCTTCCTGTTTTCCTTCCTCGCAGACATCGTCTTCGCCATCGGGCAAGCTATCTGCGGTGAGCTTGGAGCGCAGAGCTTCAGGAACCCCAGCTTCTGGATCGCCCGCGCCCTGGCCTGGACGGTCTTCGGCATCGTGGGCGGCTTGGTCTACGGCATCGTCGGCCAGTCGTTCAAGAAAGGCAAGTGGGGCGTTCTGGGCGGTATGCTCGGCGCCGGCATCGGCGGCCTGCTCTTCGATCCCATCAATATGTGGACCGGAGCCACCAGCGCCGCCCTCAGCCGCGCGGTAGGCTTCGCCATCGTTGGCGCTACCACTGGAATCCTCATGGGGGTGGTCGAAAGCGCCCTCAAGGATCGCTGGCTCTATGTCGTCTCCGGCCCGCTGGCTGGCAAGCAGTTCATTCTCTACAAGCCGCAGACCTCCATCGGCAGTGACCAGCAGTCTGACATCTATCTCTTCAAAGATCCGTCGATCCTGCCCTCACATGCCCTGCTCGTCGCCAATGGTGCTCGGCTTACCGTACAGGCGCGCGGGCCCGTGCTTGTCTCCGGTGTTCCCGTCGCCAACCGCGTGCTGCTCGATGGCGACGTCGTGCAGATTGGCCGCTACTCCTTCCGCTACAAGGAGAAGTCACGCTCATGAGCGCTGCCATCTGTCCCTATTGCCGAACGCCGGTTGAGGAATCCGAAGCGGTAGTCTGCCAGGGTTGTGGTACGCCGCACCATGCTGACTGCCTGGAAGAAAATGGCGGCTGCACGGTCTTCGGATGCAGTCAGGCTCCGCCGCCCGAACCCAAAATGAGCATTGGCGCTCCCGATCTGCAAGCCGCCGCGCCCATGGACCTGCCGCCCTACCCGCCGCTCCCGCCCGGAATGCAGCCGCCTTACGCAGCGGCGACTGGACCCTTGCCTCCGCCTCCACCGCCCATTCAGCAAGCGCCGCTCTTGACTCCCACCGATCGGCCGCTCTTCGCCTCCCTCGGTTACGGCAGTCCGGTGCCTTTGCCACCGACGCCCATCCCGCACCCCGGCCCTTACATGCCGCCGCAGATGCCCGGCTGGCCGTACGGAGCAAATCCGTATCTGCCGGCCAAGAATCGCACCACCTACCTGGTCCTCGGCATCCTTCTCGGCGCTCTCGGCGTACACAACTTCTACGCCGGCTACATCAAGAAGGGTCTGCTTCAACTGGCTCTCACAGTTTTCACGCTCGGATTCGGGGGCTTCATGACCTGGATCTGGGCCGTGATCGACATTTGCACCGTAACCACCGACAACGACGGAATTCCATTCAGATCCTAAGATCCTGGGGAGGACGACCTTATGTATCACATCAAACGCGGTGAACAGCAATTTGGTCCCTACAGCCTCACAGACCTGCAAAAGTATGTGCAATCCGGCAACGTAGTGCTCGACGATCTGGCACAGGGCGAGGGCATGGACACCTGGGTTCCTGTCTCTCAGGTTCTCGGCTTCATTCCCACGGCCGCGCCGGTTGTCATTGACGCGGCACAACAGGGTTTCGGCGCTCCATCGGTCCCCCTGCCGCCAAATCTGCCCTGGCCAGTCTTGCTGGTCAACTATCTCTACTGGATTCCCGGCATCGGAATTCTGGTCTCCATCTTTGTCATTGTCTGGAGCTTCATTCTGGCCAATTGGGCCCGCAAGCTCTCGGGCAAGAACACGGCGTTGGTGCTCATGGCCATGCTCCCAGTCGGCGCGCTTTCGGGAGGCATTGCCATGGGAATGGGCAAAACTACAGGAAGCGCAGGACTCGTTGCTCTGGGCGGAATTCTGGTGCTGGCGGCATGTATCTGCATGGTCGTCGCCGTCTTCAGTATTCGCAGCGCAGTGGAAGACTACTACAACAGCGTGGAGAACATCGGCATCACATTGAACGGTGTCATGACCTTTTTCTTCGGCATCATCTACCTCCAGTACCACGTCAACCGCCTCGCCCGCTGGAAGCGGACCGGCGATCTGTCCTGAGCCAGCAAGGAAACGGCAATGCCCTCACCACGCACACGCAGACTCACTCTCGACGCGGAATCCATCCGCGCACGCCTGGCTGGCTGGCCGCTGATCGAGATCGGAGGCACTGCCGGCATCCCGCCGGAGGTCTATCGCTTCACTTACCATGTGCGCGGGCTCTACGTAGATGCTGCAGGCAACATCCTTGAGCGCTCCACGCACATGCTTGAGGTCAATCTCTCGCTGGGCTATCCGCGCCGCGCACCGCAGTGCCGGATGCTCACGCCAGTCTTCCATCCCAACTTTGACGACGCATCGGTCTGCATCGGCGACTTCTGGGCGGCATCGGAAGGCCTCGACGATCTGGTCATCCGCATCGGTCGCATGATCGCCTACCAGGAGTACAACGTCAAGAGCCCGCTCAACGGGCTCGCCGCTCGCTGGGCCGCGCAGAACGCGCATCTGCTACCCGTCGATCCGCGCCCCATCGCCCCACCGCTGCCTGCCGAAACTGCCACGCCAGACACAGAGGCCGCCCTGCAAGCCGCGCTGCCCGAGCCTCCTCCGCCAGCGCCACCGCAGGCCGAGCCCACTTCCATATCCGAGACGCCAAAAGACGAAGACGACCCCTGGAACGAGAAAATCGTCATCACTACCTGAAGAAGCTCTGCGTAAGTCAAGGTCTTGATAGGGCTCGGCTTCATAGCCTGCCCTGAACGTAGCCGAAGAGTATCGCAAAGAGCAAAAAATCAACGCGGGCTTTAGAGCATTTTTGCTTTTCCTGTAGACTTCCGTGCCCCATCCATTTCGCAGGTTTTATCGCGAAATGGGTGGGATACCGATAGAATTTTGTCTATACAATTTCCTGAACTGCTTTAGCTGCAAAAACAAGATGCGGCGAGTATCCACCCCACGGACGAAGACCTGACCGTGGGGACTCCCGAGGGTGGGGCGCCTGAAGCTCTATTCCGAGCGGAACGGGGAGTTTAGCCGGGCGCGGATCGGGAAGAGTTCCTGCAGGTGGGAAACCTGTTGAAGACACCTGCCGCAGCTCACAGAGCGCGGCCTGCATCCACGACTACACTGGACGAGATTGAACGGCACAGGCGCATGGATGCAGGCGCGCGCCCAAGGGAGAATCGTCCGATGGATACAGCATTGCCGCTGGTTGCGGTAGAGCTTACGGGCAGCGTTGGCGTCATCACACTGAACAATGTGCAGAAGCGCAACGCGCTGAGTTCCGAGCTGATTGAACAGCTATGCGCGGCGCTGGAGCAGATGCGCGACAAGGCGGCGCGGGTGGTGGTGTTGCGCGCACCGGCCGGGGTGAAGGTGTTTTCTGCCGGGCACGACGTTTGCGAGCTGCCCACCAACGGGCGCGACCCGCTTACCTACAACGATCCACTGCGCCGGGTGATCCGCGAGATCGAGATGTTTCCCGCGCCGGTGATCGCCATGATTGAAGGCAGCGTGTGGGGCGGCGCCTGCGAGCTGGTGATGAGTTGCGATCTGATTGTGGCTGCCGACAACGCTACCTTTGCCGTGACGCCCGCCAAGCTGGGCGTGCCCTACAACATCTCTGGCGTGCAGAACTTCCTGAATGCCGGCGGCAGGTCGCTGTGCAAGGAGATGCTGTTTACCGCGCAGCCGATGCCGGTGGCGCGGCTGGTGGAGCGCGGGCTGGTGTGCGCCGCGGTGCCGTGCGCAGAGCTGGAAGCGCACACGCAGGCCTTGGCGGCGCAGATTGCGATGAACTCGCCGATGGTGATCGCGCTGCTCAAAGAGGAGCTGCGCCTGCTCTCGATCCGCCACAACCTGGGCCCGGAGACCTTCGAGCGCGTACAGGCCATCCGCCGCGAAGTGTACGACAGCGAGGATTACCAGGAAGGCATCCGCGCCTTCTTCGAGCGCAGACTGCCGGAGTTCAAGGGGATGTGAAGAAGGCAGCTGCTAGCTTCTAGCTGCCAGCTACTTCTTCTGTGAGCGCGGGATTCTCTGCCTTTTTCAGCACAAGAGCTTCGGGTGCCCCATCCATTTCCGCAGCTTCATCGAGGAAATGGGTGGGATAGCAGAACTCTCGCCCTCCACCTGCGCAACAAAAGAAACGGTTCGCTCTCTCGAAAGAAACAAGATTGTAAGTTGTTGAAAAATTAGTAATTTATGTAGAATTTATACCACCCTTCGCAAAATACGCGAAGGGTGGGGCACCCTACATAAGTTTGATGGCATAAGTCGCAAAGAGCAACCGCAGATCCTTCGACTCACCACCCCCAGGCTGAAGAGAACGCCTGGGGCTCCGTTCGCTCAGGATGACTGCCATCATTTTGTTATGAACTTCAGGGGCAGGACCCTAGAGCGGTTCCCGAAATCACGTAGACGCGAACGTTTTTGGTATCCCACCCCTTCCGCAGAAAGGAAGCGGAAAGAATGGGATAGCAGAACTCTTGCCTTTACCTGTGCAACAAATGAAACGGCCCGCTTTCTCGAAAGAGAGAACGGACCGTTGTTGCATTGCCCGCAACTTCTAGCCGATGGTGAGGCGAAGGCCAGAGGCATGCGGAACGGTGATGGTGAGCTTGCCGCCGCTGACGTGCAGAGGCTTGGCATCGGTGGCGATGCGGGTTTCGCGGCTGTCGAGCGAGGGCGCGGTCATCCGCTCCACCTCGGCTTTGTGCGCTGTGCTGCTGTCGCAGTCCACGGTTAGCGTAATATCCTTGCCGGCATCCTTGTTGAGCACGATCAGCGCGAGCTTGCCGTCGCTGAGCTTGGCTGCATAAGCCGAAGCGTCTACACCGGCGGCTTGCAGCGTCGCGGTCAGGTCGGTCTTCAGGAAGGTAGCGTTGCTGAACTCACCGGCAAACTTCAGTCCCCAGGCCACGGGCTGCAGCTTGTAGTCCGTGCCAAAGGTGCCGATGGGCGTATAGAAGGGATGCGGGTGGGTGGCGATCTGCTCGTCGGTTGAGCCCTGCTGCTTCAGTAGTACATCGCCGGGTAGGAAGCCGCCGACGGAGTTGGCAACCGACTTGCCGGTGCCGCCGTGCAGGTTGATGCCGGAGTAGTTGTTGCTGGCCAGCAGCAGCGAGTAATCCGCCGACCAGAGGGCCGCGGCAAAGACATCGGAGACGCCTGGCTTGCCGCCGCGATAACAGGTGTTGCCCTCGGTCATGCGTACGCGCACGCCCATCTTGGCCGCCGCGCCGGTGGCTCTGTCTGCGGTCCGCTGCACCCGCTGCATGGTTTCCGGCTTGAGCAGGTTGGGGATGTTGACTTCGGGGTTGGTGGCTGGGCCTCCGAAGTAGTGGTGATGGCTGAGGGTGGTGACGTGGGGCGGATTCTGGACGGAGGGCCAGAGGTCGGCGATCTCTGGCAGCCAGCCCACGTTGGTGGCCACGTCGGGTAGGCCGAAACGGGCATCGGGCACGCGGGCCGTGATGGCGCGGGCGATGGAGAGCCACTCGTCGAGATAGGTTTTCGAGGACCAGGTTTTGGGATCGCGCAGATGGCGGTCAAACATGTCCACTTCGTTGCCGATCTGGAAGTATTGCAGGCTCGATCCGAGGGTTTTGGCCACACACGTAGCCTCTTCAGCGGCACGCTCGGGGGTGTTGGTGCCCATGCCGATGCCGTAGAGGCAGGTCCAGCCGGTGGCCTTGAGAAAGGCGGCCAGATTGCGTACGGCCTCAGGCGTAACGGAGTAGTACTGCGCTTTGGGCTCGCCGGCCACCTCGCGCGTGACAGGGTGCACGGGCTCGGGAGCGTCCGGCGTGGGCTTCCAGTAGCCGAACTCGCTGGTGTTGCCGCCGAGGCGCAGGACGCCGTGCGCGGAGAGCTGTTTGAAGGCATTGACCAGGCCGGTGTTGGCGGGGGAAAAGAAATCGGGTTCGGTGAGCTGCTGGACCTCGTAACTGAGGCCGACGAAATCTTGCGGCATGTGCGCGCCGGTGGCCTGGGCGGAGAGAACCAGGGTGGCCTGGGCGGAGGAGCTGCCCTGGGCGTGCAGGCGAACAGCGACCGTGGCCAGCGCGGCCGTGGTCAGAAAAGTGCGGCGGGATTGAGTGGTCATTGGGTAGTTTCCTTCGAGTCGCGAAACATTGCCCACAAGTATAGGATGGCGAGGCCACTGCTGGCAGTGAGCGCATCTGGAGTTCTGGCGATACGGATTCGCTGCGAGGCCTCAACGGCCATCTGGTATGTCTCCACATAGGCCATGGTTTTTGAGGAGTATTCGGCAACGTTAACGAAACAGGGCAGAAATACAGGGAGGTTATCCCGTGCTCCATTTTGCCGGCTCTGGCGCGTTAAGGCTTTCAGTGGAGCAGCGTGCAAATGCTATCCTAGCGGGGTTGGAAGAGCACATACGGTAACGCCGCAGTGGACTGCGGCAGGAGGCGAAAGACGATGGCGAGTTTGACAGTGGAAGCGGCTGAGTTGGCATACAAGGTAGCCGATATGGCTTTGGCCGGCTGGGGCCGCAAGGAGATCGACATTGCCGAGCAGGAGATGCCGGGCCTGATGTCGATCCGCAACAAGTATGCGGCGGCTAAGCCGCTGGCGGGCGTGCGCATCACCGGGTCGCTGCACATGACCATCCAGACCGCGGTGCTGATTGAGACGTTGACCAGCCTGGGCGCCGATGTGCGCTGGGCCAGCTGCAACATCTTCTCCACGCAGGACCATGCGGCGGCTGCCATTGCCGCCACCGGCGTGCCGGTGTTCGCGTGGAAGGGCGAGTCGCTGGAAGAGTACTGGTGGTGCACCTATCAGGCGCTGGCGCACAAGGGCGGCAAGGGACCGGAACTGGTTGTTGACGATGGCGGCGACGTGACGCTGCTCATCCACAAGGGTTTCGAGCTTGAGAACGGCGACGGCTGGGTGAACACGCCCGGCGAAAGCCACGAAGAACAGGTGATCAAAGACCTGCTCAAGAAGGTTTATGCCGAGGACCCGCAGCACTGGCACAAGGTTGTGGCGGCATGGCGCGGCGTTTCGGAAGAGACCACCACGGGCGTGCACCGGCTCTACAAGATGATGGAGACCGGCAAGCTGCTGGTACCGGCCATCAACGTGAACGACTCGGTGACCAAGAGCAAGTTTGACAACCTCTACGGCTGCCGCGAGTCGCTGGCGGACGGCATCAAGCGCGCCACCGACGTGATGGTGGCGGGCAAGATTGCGGTCATCTGCGGCTACGGCGATGTGGGCAAGGGCTGCGCGCAGTCTCTGCGTGGCATGGGTGCGCGCTGCGTGATCACGGAAATCGATCCGATCAACGCGCTGCAGGCGGCCATGGAAGGCTACGAAGTTACCACCGTTGAAGACACGCTGGGACGCGGCGACATCTACGTGACCACCACCGGCAACGTGGACATCATCACTCTCGCGCACATGAAGGGCATGAAGGATCAGGCGATTGTCTGCAACATCGGCCACTTCGACAACGAAATCCAGATGGACCCGCTCAACAATGAGCCTGGCGTGACCAAGCTGAACATCAAGCCGCAGGTGGACTTCTACAAGTTCCCCGATGGCCACGGCATCTTCATTCTGGCCGAGGGCCGGCTGGTGAATCTGGGCTGTGCGACGGGCCATCCGAGCTTTGTGATGAGCAACAGCTTTGCCAACCAGACCCTGGCGCAGCTGGACCTGTGGGCGCATAAGGACAGCTACAAGGTGGGCGTGTACGTGCTGCCGAAGAAGCTGGACGAGGAAGTAGCGCGGCTGCATCTGGGGAAGATCGGCGTGAAGCTGACCACGCTCACGAAGAAGCAGGCGGACTACATCGGCGTACCGGTCGAGGGCCCGTACAAGGCGGAGACCTACCGCTACTAAACACGACGAAAGCAAGAGGAGCGGCGGCGTCGAAAGGCGCTGCCGCTTTTCATTTTTTGCTGTCAGGCTGTCCACTGCACGGGGTTTGCTGTAAGCTGTCGGCGGGAGAAGAACGTGCTGGGAAAACTGGAACTGATCGTGGGGCCGATGCGCTCGAACAAGACGGCGGAGCTGCTGCGCCGGATCGAGACGCGGCGGCAGTACGCCAAGCAGTACGTGCTACTGCTGAAGCCGAGCGACGACACCAAGGCGGCGGCGGGCGTGGTGGAGAGCCGCAATCGCCAGGGCTGCGGCAAGATGGAGGCGGTCGAGTTCCGCTCCTCCGATCCGTGGTCGGTGTTGCCGGTGCTGGCCTCGACCGAGCAGGCCATTGGCAAGCGCGTGGAGTGCATTGCCATTGATGAGGGGCAATTTGTCGCCGATCTTTTCCTGTTCACCAAGCGGCTGCTGGAGATGGGCTACGACGTGATGGTGTCTGGCTTGGAGCTGGATTTTCGCGGCCTTCCCTTCGGCGAGATGCTGGAGCTGAATTGGCTGGTGCGCACCTACGCGGGCAACATCACGGAGTTGGTGGCGTATTGCAGTTGTGGAGCCAAGGCGCTGTATCCGCAGCGGCTGATCGACGGCCAGCCAGCGCCGTATGAGAGCCCCATCATCATGGCCGGGGATAACTACGAGCCGAGGTGCGGGGAGCACTTTGTGTTGCCGGGAAAACCGCATTAGGACTGAGGGAATAGGGAATAGGACCACGATCACTACCACGTGACTCAGAACTTCCCAGATCTCAGAATCGAGACCTGGGAACCCAGAGTTTGTTGGCTGGTTCGATTGTCTAGCTTGCCGCCTGCCCTTCGAAATGCGCTTCGATCTCTTCGAGGGTTTTTCCTTTTGTCTCGGGCAGGAAGGAAAGAGCGATCAGGAAGTAGACGATGGTGAAGGCGGCGAAGAGGAAGAACATCGATGAGTAGCCCCAGCGTCCGACGAAGGGCAGGAAGATTCCTGCCAGTGTGGCGGAGAGCAACTGATTGAGCACGAGGGCAATGCTCATGCCGTTCGACCGGATGCGGGTGGGCATGAGCTCACTGAGCGCGAGCCAGACCACTACGCCGGGGCCAAAGGCGTAGCAGGCGATGAAGCAGTAGAGGCCGAACGCTACTAGCCAGCCGTGGTGCTTGCTGGGAATCTGGGCGACGATGGCCTTCTGAATACGCAGCGGTGCGGTGCGCGCCTGGTCGAGGTTGGCGAACGGGTTCTTGAAGATGGCTTCGATGCGGTTGGCGGGAACGCAGGCTTCGCGGCTCATCTCGATGGGCGCGGCGGCGGTGTCGTCAGAGCGGACGGAGTTGGTGGCGGCGATGAAGTCGCCGTAGGAGTAGATGACGGTGAGCCCGGCGTGGCTGGCGTCGATGCTGCCAGATGGGCCGAGCAGCTTCACGGCCTGTTCGCGGTCGAACTTGAGGCTGAGTTGCTGGTCGGGGCCGACGAGCGACTGCACGGTTTGCGCGGCGTCCACGGTGTGCTTCTCAGAGCGCATGAACAACAGGCCCACACCTACCAGCGAGACGATGATGCCGCCGGTGCCGAGGATGATGAGGAAGCGGCGTCCGGCGCGGTCAACAAACTGCATACCGACCATGGTCAGCACGAAGTTGACAGTGGTGAACAGCACGTAGCCCCAGTGCGCGGCCAGGTCGGAGAGTCCGCTTTGCAGCAGGATGCCGGTGTTGTAGCCAATGATGGAGTTGATGCCCGTGCCCTGGTTGAGGAACAGGATGGTGCAGGCTAGGATGAAGGGGATCAGGTACTTGCGGCGCAGGAGCGAGTCGCTGGTTTTTGCGCCGGTGGTGGGGTTTTTGGCGGCCTGGGCCACGGCCTCCATCTCGGCAAGCTCGATGGCGGTCTGCTCGGGGGTGCGCGAACGCAGCAGCGCGATGCGAGCTTTTTCCACCTGCCCCTTGCGGAAGAGCCAGCGCGGCGACTCGGAGACGAAGAGGCTGCCCAGTACGAAGATCAAACCGGGAGGCAGGGAGACCCAGAAGATGCTGCGCCAGGCGAGGTCTTTGAAGTGGTAGAGCGCTTCGGGCGAGGCGGTGCGGGCCACAAAGGCCACGCGGTAGCTGAAGTAGACGCCGATAAGCGCGGCGACCACAATGCCCAGCGTCAGTAGCCACTGGAAGACTCCGGTGCCTTTGCCGCGGTTGGACGCGCCCAGGCATTCGGCCAGATAGAGCGGGACCACGATGCCGATGAGCCCGCCGCTGATGCCCTGCAACAGACGGCCGGCCAGCAGCGGGCCAAAGCCCGAGGCCAGCGCGATGATGGGGATGCTGGCGACGAAGACCAGGCCGGAGAGAATCATCAGCCGTTTGCGGCCCATCCAATCTGCCAGCAGGCCGGCGAAGAGCGTGGAGAAGACGCTGCCGAGCAGCACCGCGGCCACAATGTCACTGAGCAAATCGGGGCTGAGGTGGCTGGTGGCTTCCAGATAGGGATAGGCGCTGCCAATGATGCCTACGTCGATGCCGTAGAGCAGGCCCCCGAGGCCGGCAACCAGGAGCAGGAAGGCGTTATAGCGTCGGAGAGCGGCGGAGCCGGATTCGGCAGGGCTGGATGCGGTCATGGGAAGCACCTTTCGTAGATATTGACGGGCGGCCGGACGGGAAATAGATGCGTCAGGCCGGAAAACTATGTAGTCACCAAGGTAGCAGCGAATCGGGGTGCCTTACAATGATCGCATTGGGTCAAAATGCTCACATTTTTGAACTGAAGGTGGGGACTATGACGAATTTTGGAGTTGCTTTGGGAAAGATTTGCGTTGCCATACTGGCTACGGGGCTGTGTGCGGCAGCCGTGGCCCAGCCGAAGCTGTTGCCTGCGCCGCGTGAGGCGCACTGGGGGCAGGATACGCCCTTGCCCGATCGGATTGCCGTCATCGTGCCGGGTCGCGACGCGGATGACCTGTTTGCGGCGAAGGACTTGCAGGAGTTTTTGGGCCAGGCGCCGGCTTCAAAAGGTGCTGCGGCGAAGGGAACCTCAGCCAAAGCGGCTGCGCCGGGCGCTTATCGCGTAGTGCTGCTGCGCGCCGATGCGGCAGAGGCCAAGGCCGTGCTGGCGCGGCTGAAGCTGAGCTTTGACGCCGCCATGCAGCCTGAAGGCTATGTGCTGGCTGTTGAGCCGAAGCAGACCACCATTGTGGGCGCAAGCGGCGCGGGCGTCTTTTACGGCGTGCAGAGCTTCAAGCAACTGCTGCCGCTGACCAGCGAGCCGCGCGTGCTTGCCGCCGGTACGGTACGCGACTGGCCGGCGATGCGCTATCGCGGCGTGGACGACGATCTTTCGCGCGGGCCGTTCCCTACGCTCGCCTTTCAGAAGCATCAAATCCAGGTGATTGCGGCGTACAAGGGCAACATCTACTCGCCGTACTTCGAGCACACGCTCCAGTATCCGAACCAGCCGCTGGCCGCGCCTCCGGGTAGCTCCATGTCGCCGGCCGACGTGAAGGAGCTGGTGGAGTTTGCGCGGCCGTATCATGTGACGATCATTCCCGAGCAGGAGGCCTTTGGGCACCTGCACCACGTGCTGAAGTACGAGCTTTACCAGGACATGGCGGAGACGCCGCATGGGCACGTACTGGCACCGGGGCAGGCCGGCACCATGCCGCTCATCAAGGATTGGTTCACGCAGATTGCGGCCGAGTTTCCATCTCCGTTCATGCACATTGGCGCGGACGAAACCTGGGATCTTGGCGTTGGACGCACCCGCGAAGCAGTGGATCAGAAGGGCTACGGACCGGTTTACGTCGAGTTCCTGAAGCAGATCCACGACGAGTTAGCTCCGCTGCACAAGCGGCTGTTGTTTTGGGGCGACATTGGCACCGACGATCCGAATGCGGTGGCCGGGTTGCCCAAGGACATGATCGCCGTGCCCTGGACCTACGGCCGGTCCAGCGGGTTCACCAAAATGATTGAGCCCTTTGCCAAGGCGGGCATTGAGACGTGGGTTGCGCCGGGCGACTCGAACTGGAACCAGGTGTATCCGGTGGCGAAGGTTGGGCTGTGGAACATCCAGGGCTTTGCGCGCGAAGGCCAGCAGATGGGCTCCACAGGCCTGCTGAACACGGTGTGGAACGACGACGGCGAAGGCTTGTTCAACCAGGACTGGTACGGCGTGCTGTTCGGACCGGTGGCCGCGTGGCAACCGGGCGAGAGCCCCATTCCGGACTACCAAGACGCGTATGGACAGAGCTTCCATGGCGACGCTACCGGCAAGATCAACGAAGCGCAGAAGGAGCTGATGGCCGCCGAAGAGGCGTTGGCCGAGGCCAAGCTGGATCTGAACAGCGACAGCATCTTCTGGCTCGATCCGTGGAGCGAGCAGGGGAAGGCCGCATCGGAGAAGCTGCTACCGGTGGCTCCGGAATTGCGCAAGCACGCCGAGCGGGCCATTGTGCTGCTCTATCAGGCGCAGACGGCCAATCCCGCGTTGCGCAACCAGGATGCACTGGTCGCCATGGATTTGGGCGCACGCCGTCTTGATCTGATCGGGATGAAGTTCGAGCTGGCCGACGAGATGGCCAGGGGGTATGCGCAGGCCTACGCGCAGCAGAAGACAAAACCCATGGCCAAGAACGTTCATGCGGGGCTCTACCAGTCGACGGGAGCCAATGGCCGCTGCCAGGACCTGCGCGATGCCTTCACGGCGATCAAGGACGAGTACAGCCAGGTTTGGCTGGGCGAGAACCGCCCCTACTGGCTGGGCAATGTGACGGTGCGCTACGACCTGGAGGTGCAGAAGTGGGTGGCGCGCGGCGAGGCCTTCCATCAGGCGATTTATCTGCTGCAGACGGGTAAGGGACTGCCCGCACCGGAGACGCTGGGCTTGCCAAAAGCAGAACGCTGAAGATAGCTTCACAGGGTAACGGGCTGGAGGGCGCGCACGGTGCGGCTTTCCAGCCCGTTTTTTGTGAGCTGAAAACAGAGTCTGGGTCGGTATTGTTTCTGTGAGAGAAAGTTGCAGATACTGTGTAAGCAACCAGATACGTGGCAGCGAGAAAATTTGCAGAGAGAGAGCGCGCGCATTGCACACTAGGATCATGCTCAACTTCGACGCCCGGCGCAAGCTGCCAACACTGCTGCTGATCGATGACGATCTAGTCAGCCGTGAGGTGACCGCGACGGTGTTGACCATGAACGGCTATAACGTGCACACAGCCGAGGGCGGCGCTGCGGCCACCGCCATGCTGGATGCGGCCGAGTGCAAGCCAGACGTGATTCTCATGGATGCGCAGATGCCGGGGTTGAACGGTGTGGCGCTGCTTGCCGCGCTTCGCCAGCGCGTGCAGGCCAGCATTTACGCGATCAGCGCCAGCCGCCTGCCGGATGAGCTAGCCGAGGCCGCCGACGGATTTCTTGTGAAGCCGTTCAATACCGAGGCGCTGGAACATTTGCTAAGCACGCGCAAGAGCCCCGCACCGGCCACCGGGACGGGATTGCTGGAGCCCACTTCTCCGGTGGTAAATGCGGAAACACTGGCCCAGTTGCGTGTGATGATGTCCGCGGCTGCGGTGCACGAAATCTACATGGCCGTGGTGGCCGATCTCGAAAAGCGGATGAAGATGCTGGAGGGCGCGATTGGACGCAGCGACATGGTGGAGATCCGGCGCATCGGCCACGCCATCAAGGGCGGCTGCGGCATGGTCGGCGCCATGCAGGCCGCGCGCATTGGCGCGTTGTTCGAGGAGGCCTCGTATCTCGCCGACGGTAACCAGTTGGATAACAGCATGGCTCTCCTTCGCGAATTGCGCTCTGCCACCCACAAGCTGGAGCGTATGCTGGAGAATGAGTTGCAGGCCTGAACTCGGTCTGCCCCCCGGAGGCAAGTCGCGAACATGGATCGCCTGATTCGCATTGTGTTAGCGGATGACCATCCGGTTGTCCGTATCGGTGTGAGCAACATGCTGACGGAGGCGGACGGCTTCTCGGTGGTCGGTGAGGCCACTGACGGTGACGAGGCCATTACCCAGACGCTGGAGTTGCAGCCGGACATTCTTCTGCTGGATTTGCAGATGCCGCGCCTGCCCGGTCTGGAGGCCATGCGGGCCATCATGAGTGGGCCGTCAACGGCCAAGATTCTGCTGCTGACCTCGACCATCACCACGCAACAGATTATCGAAGCGCTGCACATTGGCGCGCGCGGCATTGTGCTGAAGGATGCCCTGGCCAGCCACCTGCAAACAGCCATTCGCACGGTTGCATCGGGTGATTACTGGATCGGCGGCAAGCGCGTGGTGAACCTGGTCTCAGCCCTGCACGACCTGATGCAACAGGCGGCCGTGCCGCAGCGCAAGACCTATGGACTGACGCCGCGCGAGCTCGATGTTGTGGGCTGCATTGTGGAGGGCTGCTCGAATCGCGACATCGCGCAGCAGTTCACGCTGAGCGAGGAGACGGTGAAGCGCCACCTCTCGAACATCTTCGACAAGACAGGCGTATCCACGCGGCTGGAGCTGGCGCTGTTTGCCATTGCGCATCAGTTGATCGAGCCGAAGTAGTTTCCTGCTTGGCAAGCCGGTGCGCCGGTTTCGCAACCAATTACCGTCTGCAAGAAAGCGGCCTTCCACACATGTGGAAGGCCGCTTCAGTTTGGCGCCAAGTGAGGATCAGGCACGTGCGAACGAATACACCAGTTTGCCTTTCAGTAGCGGCTGGCGCGTGTTCAATAGCACGCGATGGATGGCCTCGCCCCAGTCTTCGCGAAGGCTTGGATCGGTGATCTCGATCTTTTCCACCTTGGCGGTGAGCTGAGCGTCGTCGAAGGAGAGCTTCGCATCAGCGCCCGTTCCGGAGACAAGCTTGAGAGTTACCGCTCCTGCCGCGGCCGTGGGAATGCGCGGCGTCATCACTGTGAGCGTGATCGGTTCGGCGCGTTCGAGCTCGAAGGCATCCTCAATCTCCACGCGGTTGGTCTTGCGTTCCAGCGTAACTGTGCGCACCCAGGTCTTGATGCCGGCCTCCTTCGGATAGGCCTTGGTAAGGTCGAACGAGACCGTGGCGCGCTCGTCGCTGGTTGAGTACTTGCGCGCGGTGGCCTCGAAGTCAACGCCGTTGTGCTGCATGACGCCGCCCACCGTGGGCAGATTGTGGAAGGCCGACTGCATGGTCCAGATGGTGTAACGCTCGGGCGAGAAGGTTTTGGCGGTGTAGGTTTCAACGCCCACGTCAATGGCCACCGGCTCGCCGTCCTGATAGATGACAAAGTTGCCGGTGTCGTTGTGGCTGTGGCTGCGGCCGTTGTTGGAGGCCAGCACGGCCACATACATGCCGTCAGTCGAGCCGGCCCGCTCGCGCGCGGTCATCAGTCCAAACTCCGGGTACCATGCGTCGCGCACCAGCACATCTTCCTGCCGTGCTGCGCGTACTTCGCTCGCATTTAGCACCGCGGGCAGCGAACGCGTGAGGCTGATCAGCTTTACTTCCATGGCGCGCTTCAGGCCTTCGCCCTGGGCATTCCAGCCGTCTTTGGCTGCGTAGTACGCGCCAAAGGCCATCAGTTGCTCGTCGTGCACGGCCTTGCCAAAGCGGTAGAGAATATCGCCTGAGGGCGCGGCCTTGCCATGCACGTCGCCGTAGTCCACATAGTCGTCGTGTGCGATGTGCACATTCAAAATGAAGCGGCCCATGGCGTCGAGGAACGGATTGGCGAAGATGTTGGTGGAGCGGCCAGTCGCGGATTCGAGCGCATCGATCACCTCGAACAGGCACATCACCGAGCGGCTGAAGTAGCCGGGGCCTTCTTCCTCGGCGGCATCGGCCCAGAAGTCGTTGATGTAGGTGTCTACGCTGCGGGTGATGCGGATGGCCTCAGCCACGCGCAGCTTCGGGTCTTCTTCGAGCAGCAGGTTGGTGACGAGCAGGTTGGAGTTGATCCACGGGCACCAGTTGTTGAGCCGATGCTCCTGCTTGGGTCCGCCCAGGCCCATCCAGGTAAAGTCATTGCGTTCGCGCGCGGGCTTCAACATGCGGCGCTCGGTTTCCACGCGGATGCGCTGGTTGATGAGCGGCGAAACCTGTTCGAGCTGCGCGCCCAGCAGATAGTTGGTCCAGGCCAGCAGTTGCGCGGTCTCGGCAGAGAACAATTCAATGATGGGCTCGGTTACATCGGGCAGGCCGACGCCGGCCTTTTGCGCGGCCATGTGCGCGGGCGCGCCCCAGAAGCTCTCTTCGCAGATAAGCCAGACGCCGTTGGCGATCTCGTCGGTGAAGCGGCCCTTGCCTTCAAAGCACTCGGCCAGAATCAGCCGCTGCAGCATGGCGCGGCGGCCAAAGCTGTCAGCCTCGTAGCGCGAGCGGTTGCCGTTGCGGCGGAAGTCGAGGAAGCGAACGGCGAGTATTGCTTTCCATCCAGCCTTGAGGTCGTCTTCAGCGCGGGCGATGACGGCTGTGCGAAGGTCCTCGGGCACGGCGAGCCAGGCCGAGCGCTCGTCGCATTTCGGATACGGATGCCATGCGCCGAAGGCGGCCAGCTTGCTCTCAAGCATCGCCTCGGTATAGGTGCTGCTGAGTAGATTGTGCGGGGCAACCAGAGCGGCTGCGTCGGGCAAAGCGCTCATGGAGCGAAGAAGGTTGTGTTGACTGGCCAAGGCAACGGAACCTGCAAGAAAGTGGCGGCGATTCATGGTGTGTGTCCCCTCCGGGGCCGGTGAAGCGGTTCTGGCGTAACAGCGCGTACAATTCGCAGAGGCGGCAGAACCCTTTCCGGAACCGCCAAAAGTATACGCGCGCTGAGGGAAGAGGGGCTAGTGAATTTGTAGGGTTGTCATACGAGTCGGAGCATGTCCTCTTCCGATGTGCAAGATTCCGATGTGCAAGAGGCGAAGGTTGTCTGTCGTAGTACGAATCTTAAAATCGTGCTATTCTTGTTTTTCCCCTAAAAATGAGGATAACTGAGGTGCGTCCATGGGCATTCTGAGCAGGATCGGCATTGCGCTGGATTCGGATCTGCTGGAGCGGTTTGATCGCTCCATTGCGCACAGCGGTTACACCAATCGCTCGGAGGCCTTTCGCGACCTGATTCGCGACCGGCTGGTGGGCGAGCAGACGGCTGCGCCCGACGCGACCGTGGTGGGCACCGTAACCCTGATCTACGACCACCATGCGCACGGCGTGAGCGAGAAGCTGACTGACTTGCAGCATGCGCACCATGAGTTGATTGTCTCCACCAGTCATGCCCATCTGGATCACGACTCGTGCCTGGAAGTGTTGATCGTGCATGGCAAGGCGCGCGCAGTGGGGCAGTTTGCCGACCGGTTGATCGGGCTCAAGGGCGTGCAGCACGGCCGCCTGGTGATGACGGTGCCGGCGCACGCGCTGGAGCAAGGCAAGGCCGGAAAAAAGCACACTCATAAACACTGAAGCAGGAGCGAACGCCTGTAAAGAATAGAGAGACTGGTTTGAGGGTTGGTAGCACAAATCTAAAAGTTGTAGCACTCGCGGCGATTGGCCTGTTCTGCGCAATCGCACTTGCGGCGCAGGCCGCGGTTGCGCGTCTTCATGGCATGGTGCTCGATCCTGCGGGAAGGCCGGTGGCGGGCGCGCGTGTGGAGTTTGCGTGCGCGGAGGCAGTGCGGCAGGCGCTTATCGGCGGAGACGATGGCGGCTTTGCGGTTGCGCTTCCGGCGGGGAGCGCGTGCACGGCGCGGGTGATGGCAGCGGGGTTTGCGCCCGTGACGCGCAAGGTTGAGATCGATGCGGCCACCGCGAACCTGATACTGCGGCTGGAGCAGGTGAGCGCCGCAGCCGTGAATGTGATCGTGATGGGCGACGTGACGGACGTGCAACTGGACTCGCCCGATCCTTCGCAGAAAGTGATGGTGCGCGAGCAACTGTTGGACGCAAATCCCGGGCGGCCGGGTGCGCCGATCTCGATTCCCGGATTGCCCATCGAGACCGCGGCGGGCGGCATCAAAGCGCCGCAGTATTTTGTGCCGGGCGTGGCCGGGGATCATGGCGAGCCGATTGCGCAGTACATTGCGGTGGGCGGTTATCTGGTGACCAACAACCTTTCAGCCAACGCGCACGGCAATGGCTACGCGGACCCCAATATCTACGTCTCCGGCGCGCTGGGCAGCGTGACCACCGACGGCGGCGCGTTCAATGTGCTCGAGGGCAATCATGCGCTGAACCTGGCGGCTACCTATGGACCGCTGGCGCAGATGAGCCGTTTTCTTACCCTCACCGGAGACTATCGCGACCTGGACGTGACGGCCGGCTACGCGCCCAGAGACGCAACGAAAAAGGCATGGGTGGCTATCGAAGCCAACTACGGCAACGGCCTGCTCAAGGACATGGAGCACCGGCGGATGATGAAGCTGAATGCGCAGCGCATCGTCGAGGCTGGCCGCCACGAGATCACGCTGTTCGGCATTGGCTACTGGGGCGTTTCGCACGAAGGCAACCTGGTGCCCATCGGATTTGGCCGCCAGGTGGGCGACACGCTCGATCCGCGCCAGAAAGACCAGACGCACACGGGACTGGTGGCCGCTGATGATCGCTGGAGGCTTGATGGAAGCGATGAGTTGGCCTTCTCCGGCTTCTTTCGCACCTACAATCTTGCGCTGTTTTCAAACTTCGGCGAAGGGTTGATCCGGCAGAGCGAGTTTCGTACTGTGGAAGGCGCGGAGGTGCGCGAGACGCACTCCTTCAAGCCGTGGTTGCAAGGCATGGCTGGCCTCGACTACCACGAGGATGACATCCACAACGACGATCTGGACAACTATCCACTGTCAGACGCGAAGGCCTACGGCTCCTTTGTGCCAGTGCTCGGCAACAATGTGACGATCCGCGATTTGACGCCGTATGCGGCGCTGCACGGCGAGCTGGGTAAACACGTGCGCATCTATGGCGGCCTGCGGCCCGATACCGTGGAGTTGAAGAATGTGGACAAAATGAAATCCACCGATTCGTTCGACAAGTGGAGCACGTTTCTGGCGCCGAAGGGGACCGTGGCCTGGACACCGGGAGCTGGCCGCGCACGGTGGTTGCCTTCGGCTTCGTTTAGTGTGGGCCAGGCGTTTTTCACCGAAGATCCGCGCACGGCAGTGAACAAGTCTGCCGCGCCGCAGACGGCTTCGCCCTTCGAGCGCTCGCACTCCGTGCAACTGGTGCTGGAGAAGCAAGCGGCGGCCACCGATGTGCGCGTGACCCTGGGCCACACCACGACCACAGAGACGCTGGGCAAGATCGACCCCGACAATGGCTCGCAGCAGCCGTTGGGACCGGGAAAGCTGAATTTTCTGACGGCCAGCGCGCGCCACCGGTTCAGCGGCTACGGCAGCTTGCAGGCGATCTTCTCGAAGGCCGATGCGCGCCTGCTGGGCGACAGTTACGGAGATACGCCGCAGATTACACCGGAGGCGCCACGCACCATCTTCGACGCGCTGGCCACGTTGGACAAGCTGCCGGGTGGCATTCATGCGCGGGCCGAGTATGAGTACGTGGGCCACAAGCTGCTGGATAAGCCAAACGCGTGGAACGGTTCGACGCAGATGGAGGCCATTGCGGTGGGCGAGACGCGGCTGGCGGTGGTGCGGACGCTGCTGAACGGGCGACTGGAAGTGGGCGCGAACGGAATGCTGGCGCGCGGCTACACGGGCCAAACCACGGAGACGATTGCGCCACTGGCTTCAGGCGCGCCGTGGCAGGTGGGAGACGGGGTTCCGAGCTGCCCGGCGGGGTCGGGTCCGAGTGGTCTCGCAAACGACTTTGACTGCGGGGCGACAGTTTCCACGTTGACCGGCAAACCCGTGGCGCGGGAGTGGGCGGTGGGTATCCGGATGGTTTCGTTTGTGGGCGGGTCGGTTTCGTGGCGGTTTGGGAGTATTGATCCGGCCCTTCAATAGTGGTGTCCGCCACACAGATGGTCATTTAACCAATTTGAAGGGTACGGGCTTTAGCCCCCGAGGGAACACTTGCTTGGTTAACCAACTCATAAACGCCCGAAGATAAGGGATGTTATTTCCGGCGGACACCAATAGTGTGTAGGCTTCCCACCCATTTCGCGATAAAACCTGCGAAATGGATGGGGCACGGTGTATCAATACTCTGGGGCCGGATCAGTAATGCAGAGGCAGCCGTCGCGAAGGGTTACTTTATGCTTGCGGTGGCGCGCTTGAAGGCGGCTTTGCGCGCAGGCAAGGTGCCGCGCGGGAAGGCGGTGGATTGGCGCACTACTAAGCGGGTTTCAATGTGCCACTCTTTTTGCGCGGCCTTGGGATGGTCGGGCTCGATGCCGGCGCGCAGACCCTGAATGGCGGCCGCGGCCAGATCCTTGCAAGACATCTGCACGGTGGTGAGCGGCGGCAGGATGAACTGCGCCAGATGGATGTCGTCAAAGCCCACCACCGAGATGTCGTCGGGCACCTTGTGAGTGGTGCGATGCAGCGCATGGAGCGCGCCGATGGCGGTCATGTCGTTAGAGCAGACCACGGCGGTGGGCAGTTCGTCGAGCGCGATGAGCTTTTCCATGGCGGTGATGCCGCCCTCCATGGTGTGGTCGCCTTCGACGATGTGGCGGGTAGGGACACTGAGACCTAGCTCGGCAATGGAAGCGCGGAAGGCGTCGCGGCGGGCTAGCGCCGAGCGCAGCGCGAGCGGTCCGGTGATGAAGGCCATGGAGCGGTGGCCAAGCGCGGCCAGGTGCTGCACGGCCTCGCGAATGCCCTCGGCGTAGTTGACCTTGAGGATGCGCACGTTGGGAAGGCGAGGTCCGGCGTCAACAAAGACAAGCGGAAACTGCGTAGCCACGAGCCGGTCGATCAACTCTTCTTCAATGCCGAAGGTCATCACGGCCACGCCATCGACCGAGCGCTGCAACATGCGGCGGACCAGCGACTCAGTGCGTACGGCGTCGTAGTTGGTGGAGCCGATCATCACCTCGTAGCCCTGGGCGACGGCCATGCTTTCAAACTCTTGCACCAGCTCCGGAAAGAAGGGGTTGGTGATCTCAGAGACGATGAGGCCGAGGATGCGGCTGCGCCCGGAGACGAGCGTGCGCGCCTGCGGATTGGGAACGTAGCCAACCTCTTCGACAGCCTTCCAGACGCGCTTGGCCAGCTCCGGATCGACCGTTGTGATGCGGTTGACGGTGCGCGAAACGGTGGCGATGGAGACGCGTGCGCGCTTGGCGACATCGCGGATGGAGACAGCGGCACGGCGGCGGTTGGAGGACTGCTTGCGGGTTGGGCTCATCGATTAGTGATTCTACGCTTTTCCAGCTGTTTCTCAAGATGCTAATTGTGAACAGCAGCAGCCTCTGAGGCGCATGGATTGCACAAATGCGCGGCAGGTGGCTGGAACGGAGCGTAGATGCGGGTGGTCCATCGGGGGGGCTTGGCGGAAATCGTTTCCCGGAATCGGGAAACGATTTCCGCCAGAAATACCGGAAGTAATTCGATTGAGTAAGAATCGGCTTGCTTCAGGGGTGGTTCTGGCCACCGGCGGCGACATCCAGCGCGTGGCTGAGCAAGGGCAGAATGGAGGCAAGGCTTTCCGTTGCACCCTTCCGGCTGCCGGGCAGGTTCACGATGAGCGCGCCATTCCGCATACCGGCAACGCCTCGGGAGAGCCACGCGAAGGGAGTGGTCTTTGCTCCCAGCGTGCGCATGGCTTCAGCCAGTCCCGGAGCTTCGCGTTGGAGCACGCGGCGAGTGGCCTCGGGTGTGCAATCGCGTGGACCCATGCCGGTGCCGCCGGCGGTGAGAACCAGCGCCGCGCCTCGCTCTGCAAACTCGATGAGTCGGGCGGAGATCAGGTCTTCTTCATCGGGCGCCAGCGCAGTGGCGACTTCCGCGGCTGGCCATTGCGTGCGCAGCAGCTCGACGACGGCAGGGCCCGCAGTGTCAGCCTGCAGGCCCTGGGAGCAGCGATCGGAGACGGTGAGGACGGCTAGCAGCATCGACTACTCCGCCGGAACCATCTTGATGGTGCGTAGCCAGCGTTCCACGTCTTTGGGCCAGTTGGCGGCGGAGTGGCCGGTGGCGCGCAGGCCGTAGCCGTGGCCACCGTCGGCGTAGATGTGCAGTTCGGCCGGCACCTTGGCGACCTTCAACTGTTGAAAGTAGACCAGCGCATTCTCAACGTGCACCGGATCGTCCTCAGCCTGCATGACGAAGGTGGGCGGCGTGGATGCAGAGGGATGAATGTCAGCATTGGGCGCGAAGTTCTGGTCGGTGAGCGCCAGATAGCCGGGATAGAGGACCACGGAGAAATCTGGCCGGCAACTGAGCTTGTCAGCCGCGTCGATGGGGTCGTAAAGCCTGTGATCGTTGATGTTGGCAATGGCCGCGGAGAGATGGCCGCCGGCGGAAAAGCCGAGCGTGCCGATGCGGTTGGGGTCGATGCTCCACTCGGCGGCGTGCTGGCGGACCAGGCCCATGGCGCGCTGTGCATCCTGCAAGGCGGCGGGCGACTTTGGATAGGGGCCGGTGTTGGGCACGCGGTACTTGAGCAGCACGCAGGTGACGCCGAAGGAGTTGAGCCAGTCGCAGACTTCGGTGCCCTCAAGATCGATGGCGAGGATGCGGTAACCGCCGCCGGGGAAGACCACCACGGCCGCGCCATTGGCGTTGCCTTTGGGCTTGTAAAGCGTGAGCGTGGGCTTGACCACGTTGCCGATGCGGATGGCGGGGCGACCCGCGATGATGTTGTCCTTGGGCGTGGTCATGTTGGCTTCGGGCCCAAGATCGGTAGGCGCGCCGGGCGCAGCCGCCGGCCACACCGGAATGGTGAGGCGGTCGGGCGCGGGAGGCCACGCGGGAGACTGGGCAACGGCAGTGGCGGCAAGCGTGACAGAGGCAAGCATCAGAAGCAGATTCCTTTTCATGTGCAGCAGACCTCGGCAAAAGTGTTCGCGAGCGATGATTGCAGCCGAGGCGCTGCGGGTGCAAATGGAAAGAGGACAGAGTTTGAGCAAGGTGCAACACAAAGGCCGCTCCGGTGGGGAGCGGCCTTTGTTGAATTTTCAATGCATCATCAGCCTTGTGCGACGGGCGTCTGTTCCAGCACAGGCTTGGGCTTGGGTGGTTCCTTCTTGGAAGGGGCGATAATCGCATGCAGGATGGTGCCTTCCATGCGGGGCATGAACTCCACCACGCCGGTCTCGCCGATGTCCTGGATGAGGCGGTTGATGATGTTGTAGCCGAGGTCGCGGTGAGCCATCTGGCGGCCGCGGAAGCGGAGGCTGGCCTTTACCTTGTCCCCATCGTTCAAGAAGCGAACGGCCTGGTTCTTCTTGGTCTGGTAGTCGTGCTCGTCCACGGTGACCGAGAACTTGACTTCCTTGACGGTGATGACCTTCTGCTTCTTCTTGGCTGCGCGTTCGCTCTTTTCCTTCTCGTAGAGGTAGCGGCCGTAGTCCTGAATGCGGCAGACCGGAGGCATGGCGTTGGGCGACACCTCCACCAGATCGAGGGTCCGCTCGCGGGCGATGCGCAGTGCCTCGTAAGGCACCATGATCCCGAGCTGCTCGCCGTTTTCGTCGATTACGCGGACTTCGCGCGCGCGAATGCGGTCGTTGATGCGGATGAAAGACTTGGCCGAACGTTTGTCGAGTGCGATGGTTCTCCTCCAGTATGTGTGCGGATCAGATTCCGACGCGAGGCTCAGACTCATCTCGAGCGACCCCGCCAAAGGAACAGCGCAGACCCGTCAACGCACCCTGAGTATAGCATTGGCCGGATGCCCGTGAACAAAGGGTTTTCCGGGGAAGGCCTGCAATATCAACCGGAATGGGCCAGCAGGCAGGCCTCCGCCGGGCTTAGTACTGCAGTTGCAGATACGAAATTTGGAGGGAGCAGGAGCCCTCAGACCCCTGAAGAATGGCTGAATCAGGAGGGCCTTTAGGCCCGGATCGAACCAGCCCGCGATAACTGCGACTGTAGTATTAGGCCGAATCCGATCCAGAATCCCGCCGGCTGACGGGCATCCAGAAGCCAGGGGTCGGCGACCCCTGCCGCGTGTTGCCTGGCAGGCCAAAGAGCGAGCCACAAGGACGGCGCGCAATCAGGATTGATTGGTGGAAGCTCCTCCAGGTACAAATTTACGGCAATATTAGTATATAAAGGTAGAAAAAATGGTAGAATTACACCATGGCGTTGAGCATTAAATCCGCTGAAGCTGAGAAGAAAATCCGGACGCTGGCTGCCCTGACCGGCGAGTCACTGACTGCGGCTGTGTTGCGGGCCGTGGATGAGAGCCTGGAGAAGGAGCGGCGGCGGAAGCTGAATCAGGAGTTCCTGCTGGAAGAGATTCGTGCTATCAGCCGCCGTTGTGCTGCGCTACCGACGCTCGATACGCGCAGCGAGGATGAGATTCTGGGTTATGACGAGAATGGAATTCCGTCATGATTGTTGACGCATCGGCATTGGTGGCCATTCTGCTGGAGGAACCGGAAGGACATCTGCTGGATAGGGCCATTCTGGCGGCTGAAACGCGCAGTATGTCTGCGGCTTCGCTCTTGGAGGCTTCGATGGTTGTGTCCTCGCGCAAAGGTGAAGCAGCGCTGGTGGATCTCGATCTGCAGATCTACCGTTTCGGAATTCGCGTTGTGTCGTTCACCGAGTCCCAAGCACGCATTGCCCGCGAGGCCTTCCGCCGGTACGGCAAGGGGCGACACCCTGCGCAGTTGAACTTTGGCGGCTGCATGAGCTATGCGCTGGCCAAAGAGACCGGCGAGGAGTTGCTGTTCAAGGGCGCCGACTTCGGGCAGACGGATATTGCCGTTGCGGCCTACTGAGGCTTCTGCGCTCGCAAAGCGCCATTGCCGGCCCTTGAATAGTGTGCAGGCCTCCCACCCATTTCGCGAAAAAGCTTGCGCAATGGATGGGGCCCGGTGCTTCTGTTTGCGAGCCGGAGCAATGGCCTCAGACGGCCTGGGCTTCAAGTTCGCCCGAACTGCTCAATCCGGTTACGCGAACGGAGACCACCTGGTTGGCAGGGTGCGCGCCAACCAGTTCCACGGCCAGAAAATTGTCAGTGAGCGCAGTCGAGCGGCCACGTGCAGCAAGCTCTGGCGGGGTGTGCAGGCTGAGCGCCGGCAGCAGGTGGCCGACGAACTGCCGCCGGTGCGTCTGAGACTTCTCCTCGGCCAGAGCGCGCAGGACGGCCATGCGCTCTTCCACGACGGTAGCGGCTACAGGCGCTGCCGCGTGCAATGCCTCGCCCGGCGTTCCGGGTCGCGCGGAAAACGGAAACAGATGCAGATAACCAAAGGGCAGTTCACGCACCAGCGCACAGGTCTGTTCAAACTCGGCTTCGGTCTCGCCAGGGAAGCCTACCATCACGTCCGCACCCAGGGTGAGCGCGGGTCCGGCGGCCTTCAGCAGCGCCTCCACCTTGGCTGCGTAGTGCCATGGCCGGTAGCGGCGATGCATGCGGCGCAGCACCGCGTCAGAGCCCGATTGCAAGGGCAGGTGCGCATGGCGAGCCAGCCGCGTGCCGCCAAACTCGGCCAGCAGCGCGATCAGCTCCGCGTCCCAGTCCATGGGCTCAATGGAGCTGAGCCGCAGGCGTGGGAGCGCGGTTGCGGTGAGCAGTTGGCGCACCAGCCGGGCCAGGGTGGAAGGCGCAGCCAGATCGCGGCCCCAGCGACCCAGGTTGATGCCCGACAACACCAGTTCGTTGCCGCCCGCAGCCGCAAATCCCTCCACCTGCCGCAGAACCACAGCGTGAGGCAAGCTTTTGGAAGGGCCGCGCGTGGAAGGAATCACGCAGAAGGTGCAGCGATTGCCGCATCCCTCCTGAATCTTCAGGTTGGGCCGGGTCTGCGCACCAGCCACCACCTGCTCATCTTCAAGAAACGAGTGTGCAAACCTGTCGTCCGCCAGCACCACCACCACCTGCGGTGGGGCCAACTGCGCTGACGCGCTCCAGGGTTTCTGCTGAAAAGTGACTTTTTCAGCGAGCGCGATGTGCACCAGTTCCGGTGCAGTTTGTGGTTCGACCGGATTCAGTAGACCGTGCACAAGTTGCGGAGCCAGCGCCTTGTGGCTGTTGCCCACCACTGCTGCCACGCCAGCCATTTCGGCCAGTTCCTGTGGTGCGCGCTGGGCGTAGCAGCCGGTAACAACAATGCGGGCTTGCGGATTGCGGCGATGGGTGCGGCGGATAAAGGCCCGAGCGGCGCGATCGGCCTCGGCGGTCACGCTGCAGGTGTTGACCACCACCACGTCGGCCTCCGCGGCCTGTTGCAGGCAATGCCCGGCTGCGCGCAGCTGTGCAGCCACGGCCTCGCCGTCGGCGCGTGCGGCACGGCAACCGAAGTTTTCAATGTGAAACTCCGCCACAGCACCAGTGTAGTTCCGAGGATTGGAAGTAATCGAATTGGAAACTATTTATAAACCGAAATGATGCATGTTTCCGGTATACTGTGGCCTGACCACTCTAACCTGATAGGTCGGCCCTCCGAACGATGCCAGAATCAGCCAAAATCAGCGTCTCCGACGCTCCGGACGATCTCGACCGGACAAGTACGCGGCATATTCTTAGCTTTGTCTACTTCACTTTCATCTGCTACATGTCCATCGGCCTGCCACTGGCCGTGCTGCCGCCCTTCGTGCATTTGAAGATGGGCTATAGCGCCATGCTGGCCGGGCTGGTGATCTCCACGCAATATATTGCCACGCTGGCCAGCCGTCCGTGGGCCGGGCGCATCAGCGACCGCCTGGGCGCCAAGGTCTCAGTGTTGTGGGGCATGGTGGGTTGCACGGCCAGCGGAGTGCTGCTGGTGGCTGCCGCCGCGCTGCACCAGATCCACTGGCTCAGCTTCTGGGTGTTGATCCTGAGCCGTCTGGCGCTGGGCGTGGGCGAGAGCCTGGGCTCAACCGGTTCCACGCTGTGGGGCATTACCAGCGCCGGGCAGGAGAGCACGGCCAAGGTGATCTCGTTCAACGGCATCAGCACCTACGGCGCCATGGCCATCGGTGCGCCGCTGGGTGTGGTCCTCGACCAGTTCTGGGGACTGGGCTCACTGGGCATCTTCACCATCCTGATTGGCGCGGTGAGCCTGGTGCTGGCCTGGCGCAAGGAGCCGGTGCCCGTGATGGCAGGCGAGCATCTGCCCTTTGCCCATGTCATGGGCCGCGTGGCGCCGCATGGCATGGCGCTGGCGCTGGGCGGGGTTTGCTACTCGGTGCTGGCCACCTTTATCACGCTGTTCTACGCCTGCCAGCATTGGAATGGCGCGGCCCTCTGCCTTACCGCTTTCGGCGTGGCTTTCATCATCGCCCGCCTGCTTTTTATCCAGACCATAGGCCGCTTTGGCGGATTCCCGATGGCGATTGTGTGCCTGTCGGTGGAGTCATTTGGAATGCTGCTGCTGTGGCAGGCGCATTCGCCGTGGATGGCGATGGCAGGCGCAGCCTTCGGTGGCTTCGGCTTCTCGCTGGTGTTTCCGTCCATCGGCGTGGAAGCGGTGGAGCGTGTCTCGGAGCAGAATCGCGGCACGGCGCTGGGCGTTTACACTGCCTTCTCCGACGTTTCCTTCTTCATGGTTGGCCCGGTCGCCGGAGCCATCATTGGCTGGTTCGGCTACTCCAGTGTGTTCTTGTTCGCGCTCATCTGCGTGCTCACTGCGTTGGGCATCGTGATTGTGCTGCTCCAGGCCAATGGCCGGCATCGGCCAGAAGCCTAGCCAAACTCAATGCCAGCACGGATCGCGCGGGCGGGGGAGATTGCGCTGGAAATGCTTTAGGGACAGGCAGGGATTCAATCAGATAAGAATCTTGCAAGTGATAATCGCACTTTTTCCGGGTTTTTCAGGCCACATTCCCAAATAACCTTACAGCTCCATCCAAGTCTTTTCAAAAGTGCAGATGTCCTTCGATCTCTTATTCGGTTTCCGTCGATCTTTCTGGTCCAGTATTCGCGATTATGGATCGGCACACGATTACCACGCGCGCAACTATGGCCGTGCCAGAAACATCCGTGTACAAAGATAACTTTTCGTAGTCTCGGAAAGACAAGGTCAGGTTTGCCGGGTAGGTCGTCGCGATGGAGCCGAAAGCGGAAACCAAGGCGGTGCACTATCGAACGCACAGTCATTTCCGGCCCAGTGTCCTTAGACTTGACGGCTCGCATGGTAGCGCTTCTGAGTTTGGCGTCTTCTATCAATGGTGTATGGCGATTTTCAGACTTGGGTCCGTCTCGATACTGTCGATGATTGTGTTGTATCGCTCAACCATCTCCTCTGTGACTATTCTCCGTCCTGTCGCTTTGAATTTACCAAGCTCGTAGAGATTCAGCGCCACGAATTGTTCGATCTCGAAAACGTCCAGTCGATCTGCAATTCCGGCATTAGCCGCGAGACCCTCTGCCACCGTTACGCCTTTTTGTAGAGTCACGATGATAGGCCGGAATCCAGCATCCAAGTTCACTTGGCAGTGTCCAATGAGGGCTTCGCCGGGTGATGTTGTCACGTGGATTGCTACGTCTCCGAGCAAGAAGTCTCCTGCCCGGTCTGTTTGGCTGTCGGATGTTGTGAAACTGAAATGGTCTAGTGCCATTTCGCTACCAGACATTGCGCATTCGAGTTTTGCACCTACGAGATGCTGGAGAACGGCTCCTGCGTAGTTCACATCCCCTGCGATT
>Ga0302267_10001258_pt1 | contig 32518 bp, 30 predicted proteins | sample III_Bog_E1_3_FD_194555 | JGI IMG/M metagenome (GOLD analysis project Ga0302267, IMG submission 194555) | Peat permafrost microbial communities from Stordalen Mire near Abisko, Sweden - III_Bog_E1_3 | ecosystem: Environmental > Terrestrial > Soil > Wetlands > Peat | place: Sweden: Abisko...
CGGATTTGGTTTGGTCAAAATCGCCAACTTGCTCTGAGCCTCCCTAAAAGGCGAAAGTAAACACAGTATGTCACAGGCATTCCGTTCGACGAATGTGCTGACCGCCGATGGACTGAGATCCGCCACGCTGCTTGTCGAGGGCGAGCGCATCGCAGAGGTGCGTGCCTGGGACGACGTCCCGGCCGGCATTCCGCTGCGCGATTTCGGCGATCTCATTGTTCTTCCCGGCCTCGTCGACTCGCACGTTCACATCAACGACCCCGGCCGCGACTGGGAAGGATTTTCAACAGCCACACAGGCCGCGGCCTCCGGCGGCGTCACCACGCTCGTCGACATGCCCCTGAACTGCATCCCGGAAACAACGAATGTAGAGGCACTTGAAGCCAAGCGCACCGCCGCAAACAGCCACGCCTGGGTCGACTGGGCTGCCTGGGGCGGCGTGGTTCCCGGTAACGCCGATTCCCTGCTTCCGCTCGCCGACGCAGGCGTTCCCGGCTTCAAATGCTTCCTCATCCACTCCGGAATCGACGGCTTTCAGGCTGTCAATGAAGCCGACCTGCGACCTGCGCTTGCGAAGTTGAGGGGCACCGGCCTTCCACTGCTGGCCCACGCCGAGATAGCCGGTCCGGTTGATAAGGCAACTGCAGCGCTCAATGCAAGCGACGCGGACTGGCGCAGATATTCCACTTACCTTGCCTCGCGGCCGGACGAAGCGGAGCTCGAAGCGATTGCCCTGCTCATTCGTCTTGCGGAGGAATTCGACACGCCGATCCACATCGTGCACCTGGCTACGGCGAAGGCTTTGCCCCTGATAAGCGATGCGCGCAAACGCGGCGTGCCCATCACGGTAGAAACCTGCGTGCATTACCTCTGGTTCGCCGCCGAAGAGATCCCCGACGGCGCAACGGAGTTCAAGTGCGCTCCGCCCATCCGCAGCGCGGCGAACCGCGAAAGCTTGTGGATCGGCCTTCAATTCGGCCTTATCGACTTGGTTGCAACCGACCACTCTCCCTGCCCGTCAGCTATGAAAGGCCGCGATGCAGGCTTATGGAATCAGGGGTGGGGCGGCATTGCAAGCCTTGGCTTCGCGTTGCCGGTGATGTGGACGGCGATCGAGCGGCGCGGGATCAACCTGAATGAGGGAATGCAACAAATCGCATCATGGATGGCCGCCAGCCCTGCACATCTCGCTGGTCTTACCGGCCGCAAAGGCGCTCTCATTCCCGGCGCCGACGCGGACTTCGCCGTTTTTGATCCCCATGCAGTCTGGACAGTCGCCGAGAAGCATCTCCACTTCCGCCACAAACTCTCGCCTTATCTTGGCGCCGAACTCCACGGCCGCGTTGAGGAAACCTGGCTGCGCGGCGAACAAATCTTCTGCATCAACAAGTATGCCAGCCCATTCATCGGCGCTCCGCGCGGCAAAGAACTCACCAGAAAGCCGGTCCTCCCATGACGGACCGCGCCGCGCGCGCCATCGCCGAATGCCGCCTCATCGCCACCATGACCGAGGAACCCGGGCGAATCACCCGCCGCTTCCTCACCCCTCCCATGCATGCCGTACACGCTCATCTCCGCGCGCGCATGGAGGCGCTCGGCATGACCGTATACGTGGACGCTGCAGGCAATCTGCGCGGCCTTTGGCAACCAACAGGCGCAGGCCCACGACGCCTCGTACTCGGGTCACATATTGATACAGTCCCCGACGCAGGCGCATTCGACGGCGTCCTCGGCGTCACCATCGCTCTTGAATGGGTCGCCCTCGCGCAGGAACTCGCTCTTCCGCTCGCAATCGAAGTTATCGCATTCTCCGAAGAAGAGGGCGTGCGCTACGGCCTGCCCTATCTCGGAAGCCGCGCCGTTGCTGGCCGCTTCGATCCCGCCCTGCTCGTTCTTAACGACACCGAAGGAATCACTGTTGATGCAGCGCTGCGCGGGTTCGGTCTCGATCCGGACCGCATCGACCAGGCCGTACTTAGCCCCGAGGCCGCATGCTTTGTCGAGGTCCATATCGAGCAGGGCCCGCTGCTTGAGGCTGAAAACCTGAGCGTCGCCGCCGTTACTGCGATCGTTGGCCAAAGCCGGCTCACCCTCACCTTTACCGGACACGCCAACCACGCTGGAACAGCACCGATGCATCTGCGACGCGACGCGCTGGCCGCGGCTGCCGAGTGGATCTCAGCGGTCGAGGCTCTCGCGCAACACACTGAGGGTCTCGCCGCAACCGTAGGCCGCATCGGTGTGGAACCCAACGTGGGCAACGTGGTTCCCGGCGTCGCACGCGTAAGTCTCGATGTCCGCCATGCGCGAGATGCAGTTCGCAATGCGGCAGTGGAGGAACTGCTCACGAAGGCGGAAGCCATCGCCACGCGCCGCGGCCTTACACTCACCCGCGCGGGCCAACTGGAACAACCCGCCGTACCCATGGACGAGCGGCTCACTTCCTTCCTCGTCGATGCCATTGAGGTCGCCGGCTTTCCCGTAAAAAGTATGCCAAGTGGCGCGGGTCACGATGCCATTGTGATGGCCGGACGCCTGCCCACCGCAATGCTCTTCCTCCGCAGCCCAGGCGGAATCAGCCACCACCCGGATGAAGCGGTCCTCGAGCAAGACGTGGAAGCATCGCTCGTGGTCGCCCGCCACTTTCTCCAACGCCTTGCCCGCGATATTGGGTAGAATGCCGAAACGAGGTCAAAATTGCATCACCTGGGACTCACGCGAAGCAGCCTGAAGCACGATCACCTTCTGCAAACGCCAGACACGTTCATCCGCACACCGTTGCCCGGCGCGGCGGGAGTGGAGTTCATCGTCCACGTTGGCCCGCGCCTGGGCGCTCGTTTCACCCAGATGACCGCGGAATTCATCGCAGGGGGAGAGCTTGGCCCTACGCCGGCACAGCGCTTCCTCTATATCCTCGACGGTGAAGTCGAGGTAACCGCCAACGGCCAGACCCACCTGCTCGGCCCCGGCAGTTTTGCCTTTGTCCCCTCAGGCGCGCCACACACCGTCCGCGCATTCTCTGCCGCCCGCGCCGCGCTTATTGAGAAGATCTACGAGCCCTTTCCCGGCGACGAAGCGCAGACGCCGGAGTTTCGCATTGGCAACGAGGGTTCCATTACTTCTGTCCCACTCATGGGCGATGACGCACTGCGCGTCCGCTCGCTGATGCCCGACGGCCCTGCGTACGATTTCGCCGTCAACACCATGACTTACGATCCGGGCGCGGCGCTCGGTATGGTCGAAATTCACGTGATGGAGCATGGCCTGCTGATGCTCGAAGGCGGCGGAATCTATCGGCTTGGCGACGCCTGGTATCCGGTTGCGGCGGGCGACTTCATCTGGATGGGCCCATATTGTCCGCAGTGGTTTGGCGCGCTCGGCAAGCGGCCCGCAAAATATCTGATTTACAAAGACTGGCGCAGGCACCCGCTCGGAGGATGACGAACATGACCACAGAATCACTTATCGTTCCCAAAGTCGAAATCGACACTCTTTGCGAGGAACTCGCCGCACTTGCGCTCATCTCCGAACACGAGCCTCCTGTGGTCACGCGCGTTGTTTTCAATGAGGCCGATCTGCGCGCCCGCGCCTACGTCAAGACCCTTTGCGAAGAATCCTGGCTCACCATCACAGAAGATGCCATCGGCAACACCTTCGCCCGCTGGCATGGCTCCGAGCCTGATCTGGCGCCCATTGCCACCGGCTCGCACATCGATGCCATTCCCAACGCCGGCTCCTACGACGGCACAGTCGGCGTGCTCGGCGGTCTTGAAGCCATTCGCTCGCTGCAGCGCGCTGGCTTCCATCCCCGTCGTTCCATTGAGCTGATCATTTTTACTGCCGAGGAACCCACCCGCTTCGGCATTGGATGCCTGGGCAGCCGCATGATCGGTAACGTGCTCTCTCCCGACGCGGCGAGAGCGCTCCGAGACAAACAGGACCAAACCCTGGACCAGTTGCGCAAGGAAGCGGGATTCGCGGGCCCGCTGGAGTCCATCGCGCTCCCTGTCGGCCGGTTCCATCAGTTTGTCGAGTTGCACATTGAGCAAGGCCCGCTGCTTGAGCAGGAAGGGATCGACGTGGGCCTCGTCACCCACATCGCCGCCCCTGCCAGCATGCGGATTGAGATTGAAGGCGAAGGCGGGCACGCCGGCGGCAAGCTCATGCCCGGCCGCAAAGACGCGCTGGCGGCCGCGGCCGAGCTGATTCTCGCCATTGAAGCGGCCGCCAAATCCACTGGCGACATCTCTACGGTTGCCACGGTCGGCGTTTGCGATGTTTTTCCCGGCGCCGTCAACAGCATCCCTTCGCGCGTGAAGCTTGAAACGGACATCCGCGACATTGACGGCCCGCGCCGCGACAGCGTAATTACGGCCATCAAGGAAGCCTGCACTGAAATCGCATTGAAACGCGGCGTCGTCATCACCACCGACATGGTCAACGCCGACCCGCCCACCACTTGCGACCCCGCAATCCTCGACGCCATGGAGGCTTCCGCAATCGACGCGGGCCGCACTTACAAGCGCATGGTGGCTCGGGCCTATCACGATTCTTCTTTCATGGCCTGCATCGCGCCTGTCGCAATGTTATTCATTCCCTGCCGCGGCGGAGTGAGCCATCGACCCGACGAATACGCCTCACCGGAGTGGATCGGAAGCGGCGTAGAAGTGCTGGCTCGCACGCTGGCCCGGCTGGCAAGCTGACTGCCGCGCTTTGCTCCGCTGCCCGCTCCGTTGTATGCTAGGCCTCAACCCGTAAGACGAACGCGGCTTTCCCTACCATGGACACGATCGAGAAAACTCGCATCGTTGGCGCTCCCGTCCTCCGCAAGGAAGGCGTGGACAAATTGCTGGGCCGCGCCCGCTATGTCGACGACATTGAGCGCGAAGGCATGTGGTTCGGCCTCACGGTCCGAAGCACGATCCCGCGCGGATTTATTCGCTCCATCAAATTCGACCGCCGCATCGACTGGAGCGAGTTCACCGTAGTTACCGCTGCCGATATTCCGGGTAAGAATCACGTGCATCTCATCATCGCCGACCAGCCGGTTCTCGCCGACGGCGTCGTCAATCATTGCGATGAGCCCATCCTTCTGATCGCCCACCCTGACAAGCACAAGCTCCGCGAGGCCGCTTCCGCAGTTCATATCGAATGCGATCCTCTACCGCCTGTCTTCACCATCGATGAAAGCGAGCGCCAGGAAACGATCGTGTGGGGCGCAGACAATCTGATCAAGAGCTTCCTGCTTGAAAAGGGGGATGTGGACTCCGCATGGTCCAACGCCGCACACATTGTTGAAGGCGAATATCGGACCGGCGCGCAAGAGCACCTCTACATCGAGAACAACGGCATGATCGCCGAATGGAACCCTGAAACTGGCATCACCGTCTGGGGTTCGCTGCAATGCCCCTACTATGTGCACAAGTCGCTGCTGGCGGTTTTCGATCTGCCTGAAGACAAGGTCCGTGTTATCCAGACTGAGACAGGCGGCGCGTTCGGCGGTAAGGAAGATTACCCGTCGACGCTCGCTTCACACGCGGCGTTGCTCGCATTCAAATCAGGTCACATCGTGAAGATGGTCTACGACCGCATGGAAGACCTGGCTGCCACCACCAAGCGCCATCCATCGCGCGTACGCCATCGCACCGCCGTTGACAGCACCGGCAAGCTGCTCGCCTTGGACATTGAAGTCGCCACCGACGGCGGAGCATACGCGACTCTATCTTCCACGGTCCTCTCGCGCGCAACCCTTCATTCGCCCGGCCCGTATGTCTGCCCCAATGTCCGCGTGCGCGCTCATGCATGGGCCACCAACACGGTTCCCTACGGCGCGTTCCGCGGATTCGGCGCACCACAGTCCATCTTCGCAATTGAGCGTCACATGGATGAAATCGCCGCCGTCGTTGGTATCGACCCGGTTAACCTCCGCCGCATAAACTTTCTCCATGACGGCGACACCACCGCAACCGAGCAGGTGATGCGCGACCCCGTCATCCTCGACAAGCTGCTCGATCGCGCCCTCGCCGAGAGCGATTACTACGCGAAGCGCAAAAAGTTCGTGCAGGAAAATCAATCCAGCCCCATCAAGCGCGGCCTCGGCATTGCGTCCTTCTTTCATGGCTCCGGCTTCACCGGCTCCGGTGAGCGCTATCTCAATTCGCTCGCCGGCATCGATGTAATCCCCGAAGGCAAAGTGCGCATTCTGGTAGCCAACACCGAATTCGGCCAGGGCACCAACACCGTTCTCTCGCAGATTGCCGCCGAAGCTCTCAGCCTCGGCTACGACGACATCATCGTCGCCCAGCCCGATACTTCTGTGGTGCCCAACAGCGGCCCCACCGTTGCCTCGCGCACCACCATGGTCGTTGGCCATCTCATCGAGCGCGCCGGCACGCAGCTCCTCACCATGCTCCGCGAACACGCAGGCCTCGGCGAACTCTTCACGCCCGAAGAATTCTTCGCCGCCTGCGAGCAATACCGCGCCGTCCACGGCAAGGTCGAATCCCTCTGCCGCTACGAAGCACCCCCCGGTATTTTCTGGGACGACAAGACCTATCACGGCGAAGCCTACCCCGCCTATGTATGGTCCGTGCAGGTTGCCCAGGTCGCCGTCGACACCGTCACCTACTCCGCGGAAGTCGAGGACTTCTGGTCCGTGCAGGAAGTTGGCCGCGTCCTCAATCCCATCCTTGCCGGCGGCCAGATTGAGGGAGGCATCGCCCAGGCAATCGGTTACGCGCTCTATGAGAAAGTGATGCTGCAGAATGGCCACATGGCCAACAACCAGATGACCAACTACATTATGCCCACTGCTGAAGACGTGCCTCCCATCCACGTTTACTTTGAGCAGATTCCCTTTCGTTATGGAGGCTTTGGCGCCAAGGGCATTGGCGAGTTGCCTCATGACGGGCCAGCCCCCGCAATTCTGAATGCCATTCGCGACGCGACCGGCGTCGGCTTCAACACCATCCCTCTGCTGCCCGAAGATCTCTTCATCGAACTCTCTGTGCGTGAACCGCAGGTGGAGACAGCGCCTGTATGACTGCCGACTGTGCCACAATCCGCTTCACCGTAAACGGCCAGGATGTTGCGGTCGAAACTTTGCCGATGAAGCGCCTGCTCGATGTGCTGCGCGAAGATCTCCACCTCACCGGCACCAAGGAAGGATGCGGCGAAGGCGAGTGCGGATCGTGCTCCGTACGTATGAATGGCGAACTCGTCAATAGCTGCCTTGTGCCCGTGCTGCAAGCCGAAGGCGCGTGCATCCAGACCGTCGAAGGTCTCGCAATCAATGGTGAATTGCATCCGCTGCAGAAGGCGTTCCTCCAATGCGGAGGCGCGCAGTGCGGCATCTGTACCCCGGGCATGTTGATGGCGGCTACTCAACTGCTGGCCATCAATCCCCACCCCTCGATGCCGGAAATCCGCGAAGGGCTCGCAGGCAACCTCTGCCGCTGCACGGGGTTCACCCGCATCTTCGAATCCGTGGTCGCCGCTGCCTCCGCTGCCACTATCAATGATCAGGCCGACCATGCGCGGTAACCCCAACGCGCACCAACTCATCGCGCCCGGCAGCTTGTCCGCTGTGCTCGAACTCATGGCCTCCGCACCCGGTGAGTGGACACCCATCGCCGGCGGCACTGAGCTCATGGTGGCCCATGCGGCTGGGAGGCTTAGTCAAGCAAAATTGGTCAGCTTATGGGGAATCCCCGACCTGCGTTTTATAACCGGCAATCCAGACACAATTGTCTTAGGTGCAGCCACAACTTTTCGCGATCTGCGCCTCCATGCAGGAATAGCGACTCACCTGCCGCTGCTTGCAACGTCCGCAAGTTGGATCGGCTCCATCGCCAACCAGAGCCGCGCTACCATCGGTGGCAATCTTGTCAATGGATCGCCTGCCGCCGACTCTTCACCGGCCCTGCTTGTCTATGACGCGGAGATTGAACTCGTCTCCGTTCGCGGCAAGCGACGCGTCCCCTATGCGCAGTTCCACACCGGCTACAAGCGCAATATCATGGCGCCCGACGAACTGCTCTACGCAGTGCATCTCCCCCTCCGCTTCGCCCACCACCGCCAATATTTGCGCAAGGTAGGCACGCGCCGCGCGATGGCAATCTCGAAGGTCGCACTGGCCGCAACCGCTCTGCATGAAGATGGGTTCATCCGCGAGATTCGCATTGCTGCTGCAAGCCTCACGGCCTTCCCCACGCGCCTCTATCAGGCGGAATCTGCTCTGCTCGGACAACGCATCGGCCCGCATGCAATCCGGTCCGCCCGTACTGCTTTGCTCGCTGAAGCAAAGCCCATTGACGACATCCGCTCCACAGCCGAGTACCGTATCCGCGTTGCCGCCAATCTGCTAGAGGAGTTTTTGAAAGACCTGCAATCAGCGGAGACTGCCGCATGAACGCAACCCTCAGAGCCTGGAACGTAGCCGACCCCGCCACGGCGCTCGACGCCATGATCGCCTGCTGTGCTGCGCGACGTTGGGCCGCTGCGATGGTTGCGCTCCGCCCCATCACCGGCGTTTTGGATTTGAGTGAAGCCGCGGACCGCATCTGGGCCACCATGGAAGAGTCCGACTGGATGGAGGCCTTCGCGGCACATCCCCGCATTGGCGACCGCAAGCCCGCACACGCAACAGCCAAATCCGCCGCATGGTCCACGCAGGAACAATCGTCAACCAACGAGGCCGCAGAAAAAGTGCTTGAGGATCTGGCACAAGGCAATGCACTGTACGAACAACGCTTCGGCTTCACTTACATCGTCTGCGCCACGGGCAAAAGCGCCGACGAAATGCTCGCAATCCTGCAGCGCCGACTCAACAGCGACCGCGCCACTGAGTTGCGCGAAGCCGCCGAACAGCAACGCCAGATTACGCAAATCCGTCTGGGAAAGTGGCTTATAGAATGAGTGCCATCACAACGCATGTTCTGGACGCTGTTCTGGGCAAGCCCGCCGCGGGCATCAGAGTGACGCTGGAGATGTGGGAGAACGAAACGTGGGAGCCTGCTGCTGCGAGCGCGACCGACGCCGATGGACGTTGCCGCGACTTGACGCAGGACGCAGACGCAGGTCTTTATCGGCTTACCTTCGCCACTGGAGCTTACCTGACCCGCATGGGCCGCAACAGCATCTATCCCGAGATATCCATCACTCTCATCTGCGATGGAGTGGCGCATTACCACCTGCCGCTTCTGTTAAGTGACAACAGCTACACAACCTATCGAGGAAGCTGACGCCATGGCAAGATTGGGATCAAATCGCTACGGAAAGTCGCGCGTCCGTCTGTCGCGGATCACGCGCAACGGAGATCATCACGAGTTCCAGGAGTGGACCGTGCGCGTATTGCTTGAGGGCGACTTCGAGACCAGCTTTACTGAGGCGGATAACAGCAAGATTCTGCCCACGGACACGATGAAGAACACAGTCTACTTTGTAGCCCGCGGATCAAAGGCCGCGACCATCGAGGAGTTTGCAACCGAACTCGGCGACCATCTGCTCTCCAACAACCCGCAGGTCAGCGGAGCGCTGATTGAGATAGAGGAGAAGGCCTGGGAGCGTCTCGTCGTCGATGGCGCGCCCGAGCCGACGACTTTCAAGCTCGGCGGCCCTGAAGTGCATACTGTACGCGCCGTGCGCGACCAGGGACGCGAATGGTCCATTCGGTCTGGCATCGACGGCCTCACCATTCTCAAGACCACCAAGTCCGCCTTCACCGGCTACATCAAAGACAAGCTGACTACGCTAAAACCCGCAACCGATCGCATCTTCGGCACTCGCGCGACCGCGACATGGGAGTATTCAACCAGTTCGCCTGATTTCGAAAAGGTTCGCGCTCGTATCATCGCCGCCCTGCTCAAGGAGTTCGCCGCGCATCACAGCATGAGCGTGCAACACACGCTCTTCGACATGGGAAAGGCGGCACTCGAAGCCGCTCCGGAGATTGCAAGCATCACGCTCACGATGCCCAACCTGCATCACCTGCTCGCCGACCTGACTCCATTCAGCCAGGACAATCCCAACCACATCTTCGTGCCCATCGACGAGCCGCACGGCTACATCGAAGCCACCATTGAACGATAAGAAATGCCCGATGGGAATTACTGCAACTGCTCCAGGTCGTCGGGCTGGTCGATATCCACCTCGCCCCCTTCAAATGGAAGCGTAATCAGCGGGCACGGCGGACGCATCAGCAACGAACGCGCTCCCTTGTCGCCCCTCAGAGCAAGCAGATCCGGAAACGCCTCGCGCGGAAACACCGCGGGAATTCCACGCACGCCTGCGTAGGTCGAAGCCACGATGGAAGCCTCGCCCTGCACAGCGAATATCTCAATCAATCCGCGCAAATGCTCTGCACTCAAACGAGGCTGATCGCACGCTAATATCAAAACTCCTCGCGCAACTCCATCTATAGCCTTCACTCCCGCGTGAATCGAGCTTGCAATTCCCTGTTCCCACTCGTGGTTCACTACCACGGTCGCACGATCTGCCGGAATACACGCGCCGATCAACTCCGCTTGTGCACCAACGACAACCAGCACCGGTGCAGCGCCGGCCTCACGCGCCAGCCTTACCGAACGCGCCAGCAGCGTTTCCCCATCCAGCATCAGCAATTGCTTCGGCTGCCCCAACCGCCGGCTCGCTCCCGCTGCCAGCACTATCGCTGCAACAATGCCCTTCACGGCTGTCCTTCAGTATCCGGCTGCAGCACGATCAGCAGCACGAAACCCACTACCACGAACATGCGAAACGCGGCCTCCTGCCCGTTCCACGTGTGTGACTGCCACATCAGGAACCACTCCGCGCCCACGGAAAGAAACGCCACCAACCACATCAGCAACGAAAGCGTAAGCGCCATCACCGGCACGCCCTTGGCGGCGTTGAATGCCTTCGCAGGCAACCTGAGTGTACGGAAAAGCCGAACAACGCCCCACCACAGCAAGATCGTTGTAACAATCTCCCACGCAATAATGCTTACGTAAAACGCCATCTGCAACACCGGCGATGGAATCGCGCGCCACATCCCATGGTTGCCAGGAAAGGTCGAGTCCATGGCCAGCACATGGTGCACAAACTCGTAGTTCGAGTCGAAGTCCGTGAGGTTGTTGAACACAACGAGGGAGTAAAAAAGCGCAATCCCTGCAAGTAACAGCAATTTCGCGGCGCGCGTAATCATGGCTCATGCTAGCTCGGCGCCATCCAATTCCCCAAGAACAATTCCGTCCGCGCATGCTACATTCAAAAGCAAATGACGCCGACTTCATCCCCTGAAGACAACCTCGCGGCCATCGGGCTCACGCTCCCCAGCCTGCCTGCTCCGGGCGGCAATTACGTCTCCGCCAAGCGGGTCGGCGCCGTCGTCTACTTGTCCGGCGTCATCTCCACCGGCCCCGACGGCATCATCACCGGAACCGCTGGCATCGATCGCACCGTTGAAGAAGGCTACGCAGCGGCCGCAGCCTGCGCGCTCACCCAGCTAGCCGTTCTCAAGCGGGAGCTCGGCTCCCTCGATCGCATAGTTGAAGTCGTTACAGTCAATGGCTACGTCAATGCTGCTGCGGGATTTGCCGACTCACCCGCAATCATCAACGGCGCTTCTGATCTGCTGGTTCAAGTCTTTGGCGACGCAGGCCGCCATGTGCGTGCTGCTGTGGGTGTAAGCGCCTTGCCGCGCAACGCTCTTGTCGAGTTACAAATGACCGTGAGGGTTGCAGAATCATGACCGAACACATCCTCTCCTCCGACCCCACTCACTCGGTCTGGGACCGCTCCATTCCGCCGCGTCTGCATATCCAATCCGGCGACCAGGTTGCCTTCGAATGTGTCGATGCCAGCGGGGGGCAGGTGCGCCCCGGCATGACTACCGAACAGTATCTGGCCATCGACCGCACACGCATTCACGCCCTTACTGGGCCAATCTGGGTCGAAGGCGCGGAACCGGGGGACGTCCTTGAGATCGACGTGCTTTCAACGCGACACGCCGATTGGGGATGGTCCAGCGTGATTGAAGGCCTCGGCTTCCTCAAAGATCGCTTCCGTGAGCCCTACCTCTTTCACTGGCAACTGGAAGGCGAATCCACTGCGTCCCTCGCGCCCGCGGTGGTTCCGTTGCGCCCCTTTCTCGGCGTCATGGGAGTGGCCCGCGCGGAAGACGGCAAGTTCCGCACCCGCCCGCCAGGCCCATTCGGCGGCAATCTCGACGTGCGCGAACTGTGCGCCGGCTCCCGCCTTTATCTCCCCGTCTACAACCCCGGCGCGCTTTTCAGTTGCGGAGACGGCCACGCCGCCCAGGGTGATGGCGAGGTCTGCATCAACGGCATCGAGTGCCCGCTCGACGTCACCCTGCGTTTCCATCTCCACAAGCACCAACCGCTTGCCAGTCCGCTCATCGAGTCCAGCGAGGCCGCCGCACCCGACTCTCCAGCCAACGCCTGGGTGGTTGTAGAAACAGGAACCGACCTTGCCGACACGGCTCGCGCCGCCACCAGCCGCATGGTCGACCTGCTCGTCAGCCGCTGGGGCTTCTCTCCGGTGCACGCCTACATCCTCTGCAGTGTTGCTTTGAGACTTCGCCTCAGCCAGGTGGTCAACGAACCCGTCTACACCGTCAGTGGCGCTATAGCAAAACAGATTCTTCCCCATCGCAAGCTCTTCCCGTTCCAATGATCATCCCAAATGACCATCAACGATCCTGAAGTCGTAGCCGAACTCGCCGCCCTCTATCCGCGCTATGAACATGCGCTTGTGACGAACAATGTGGAAATACTCGTCGAAATGTTCTGGGCTGGTCCTCAGGTCATGCGCTTCGGCGTGACCGAGAATCTCTACGGCCCGGAAGAGCTCGAAGCATTTCGCAAGAATCGTCCGGGATCTAACTTAGCCCGCAACGTCATCCGCCTCGACATTGTCACCTTTGGCCGCGATTTCGCCAGTATTACACTCGAATTCGAGCGCGCGTCGGCATCCGGAACAGTTCGCGGCCGACAGAGCCAGGTCTGGACCCGCCTCCCGGAAGGCTGGCGAATTGTCCAGGCCCACGTCTCGCTATTGCCTTCAGCATGAGCATTTCCCGCCCGAGTTTGCCTCTCCGGAAACGGCAAATCTTTAGACGATTTTTATGCGAAAGTAGATATTCTAACCACACCCCGTAGTACAAAACGGCCCTAATCAGACCGAAAACGAGCCCGACTCGTATAGCGCAGTTGTTTTTCTGATTTTTGAAACATTCCAAATCTTGTTTCAAGCGTTTTTTGACAGATCAAAAAACCTATGGGGAAGACTTTACTTTTCGAGGCCCGCCACTTGAGGTATTCCATGCGTACTTTCTCCTCTCTGCTCTCCCGGCTGTTTGCTATCGCTGCAGTCGCTGCGCTGTGTTGTTCTCCCCTGTTTGCACAGCAGACACTCGGTGGCATTTCCGGCGCCGTCAGTGATGCATCCGGAGGCGTGATTCCAAACGCCAAGGTGACAATCACCGACGAACAGACCTCGCTCTCGCGCAGCACTGTGACCAACGGCTCCGGTGAATACTCCTTCGTCAATCTACCCATCGGCACCTATACCCTTACCTATACCGCCGACGGATTCGACGTACAGAAAACGCAGCACATCACGGTCGTAGGCAATCGTACGGGCACAGTAAACGCCGCCCTCAAAATCGGGCAGACCTCAACCACAGTCGAAGTGGAAGCCGCACCGATGATGAATGTTGCCGACACCACCAACGGCTACGTCATGGAAAGCGCGGAAATTGAATCCGTGCCGCTCCCCACCGGCAGCTTCACCGGCCTCGCCACGCAGTCCACAGGTGTCACAGCAGAGCTGAGCAGCGGAACCGGCGCAAACTCCGGTCTCGGCAACGCACCCATCTGGGCCAACGGCCAGCGCGATACTTCCAACTCATTCCTGCTGAATGGCGTCGACGCCAGCAACCTTTTCAATGGCAAAAGTACCAGCCAGGTTGGCTCTGCACGTGTCGTCAACTCAACCGGCGTGCAGACCAGCCCTGGCGGCGGCGGCGGCGTCATCCAGTCCGCGGCTTCCGTTTACCTCTCCATCGGCAATGCCATCCCGACACCGGCCCCGGAATTCATCGCCGAAGTCCGCGTCAATGCCTCCATGTACGACGCGACCCAGGGCTCTACATCCGGCGCGCACATCGACCTCAGTACCGCCTCGGGCACCAACATCTGGCATGGCACCGCTTACGCCCATCGCGGCACTAACTGGATTAACGCGGCCCCGTTCTTTTTCAATCAGGATCCCGACGTTCCGGCCGCCAGCAAGGTACCGGATTTGCACCGCTACATCCTTGGGGGCACCTTCGGCGGTCCCATCATCAAGGACAAGCTCTTCGGCTTCGTCGGCTATCAGCACCTGCACGTGGCAGACGCCGAACTCGGCGACTCGTTCCTCGATGTGCCCATCGGCCTCAGCGATGACCGCTCTGCCAATGGAATTGCGAATCTCGCCAACAATTCATTTGGCACCAGCCTGACCAGCGCCAACGTCGACCCGCTTGCGCTCATTCTGTTCAACTCGCCCTCGCTTCCCGGCGAGCCGGGCAAGTGGCTTATCCCCAACGATGCGCTCAACGGCACAGCGCCCACCATCTCTCACCTCGACAATTCCTTTATCCCGGGAGCAGCCCGCTTTACCGCCGATCTTGGCGTAGCGGACCTGGACTGGAACGCAACCAAGAAAGATACGCTCGCACTCAAGTACTTCTACCAGCACGATCCCACCATTGCGCCCTATGCGTACTCCAGCGTCCCCGGATTTCCTGAGCACCTCGACTCCGGCTCTCAGGTTGCGGCCATCACCAACACGTTTATCGTGAAGTCCAACCTCAGTACGACTCAGACTCTGGGCATCATCCGCGAAAAGAACTGGGCTGACAATCAGCAGGCCTTTGGTCCCGGATCCATCCCTGGAGGCGCAGCAGGTACCGGATCCATGAACATGTTCGGCTCCAGCTACTTCCCGGGCATTTCGGTCGTAAACATCCTGGGCAACTTTCAGCCAAGCGGCGTCAGCAGTGTTTACATGAACATCGGCCCCAATGCTGAATCGCAATCCTCCAACACGGGAGTCTTCCAAAACCGCCTCGCCCCCCGCGGTGACGCCATTTGGATTCTTGGCAAGCACACCATCAGCTTCGGCGCCAGCTACACCTATTCACAACTCAATACCATTGACAAGCGCACCGGTACCGGCACCGTCGCTTCGGACGACTTCAGCCAGTTTGTGCAGGGGTTCGTCACCCCCGGCAGCTCTTCCACGGCGTTTTATGTAAGCTCGTTCCTGCAGGGCGATGCCAGCCGCTACTATCGCTCCAACCAGCTTGGTACTTACGTGTCGGACAAGTTCCAGATCACCCCAACTCTATCGCTCACCGCCGGCGTGCGCTATGACTGGGACGGCGGCCTGACGGAAAAGTACGGACGCATTTTCAACTTCGACTCCAGCCTCTACAGCTACAGTGTGGGATCTGACACCATTAACAACTCCGGCCTCATCATCGCCGGTAATAACACCAATGGGACCAAGGGTGTCAGCAACACGACCCTCACCGGCCGCCAATGGGGCATCGGTCCCCGCATCGGCGCTGCGTGGGCGCCCTCAATGAACCACAACAAGGTTGTGTTCCGCACCGGCGCTGGAATGTACTATGACCGCGGCGAACTGTTTAGCTATTTCTCGCCCGGCTATGCCATCGGCACCGTTCCCGGCGGTCCGTTCGGCGTCAATCAGCAGCTTCCTTTTGTCAACGCTTCAACCTGCCCCGCATCGTCTCAATCGCTATACGAGTACTACCTTCCCACCTGCGGCGGCAACGGCGGGTTCGGTCCGCCAACGGGGCCTCCGACTGCGGAAACCGGCAATCTTGAGAATCCCTATGGAACGTCCCTTGAATATGCCGCACCCGTCAATCCCAAGTCCTCCGATCTCAACAACTATCTGCCCAACGCCTGCAGTATCGTGAACTATGGGTTCGGTGGCATACCCGGCGTCTGCGCCAGTACACCGAACACGGAGGCGACAAACAACGGCCAGCCGATTTCTCTCGGCGTCTACGACCGCAAGAACAAGTTGCCTTACACCATCAACTACACCTTTGACATGCAATGGCAGCCGCGTCCCGATCTCGCCATCGAACTCGGCTACGTCGGCAATGTGGGCCGCCACCAGGTCATTCCGGTGCCCTTCAATCAGCCGAATATTGTCTCCACGGCGAATCCAGCACTTCCAGGCAGCCCCTATCAGCAGAACTACAGCTACGGCTACACCGTGGAAAGCGCTGGCACTGACAGTTGCTACGGAGCCGGCAATTACGGACCGCTTGTTCTGCCGGACGGCAGTTGCTACCAGGCAAATGATGAGGGTGGAAACGTCGACCTCCGCGTTCCCTACATCGGATATGCGGCTGAGTCAATCGATTACAAGGCCGCCGGCGTCGATGCCTACAACGCCCTGCAGGCACACATTGAAAAGCGTATGAGCAAGGGCTTCCAGATGGGTGCGTCCTACACCTTCTCTCATGCTCTCGACGAGCAGAGCGGCCTGGGTCTCTTTTACAACGGCAACAATGCCCTCAACCTTCGCAGCGGTTACGGCTCGTCCGACTTCGACCGGAAGAGCATCTTCAGCACCAACTACATCTATCAGGTTCCAGACTTCGCCAATAAGCACACACTCGCAGGCAAGTTCATCGACGGTTGGTCTCTCGTGGGTCTCGCGGTCATCCAGAGCGGCCAGCCCTACAGCATCATCGATTTCTCCGGCTCGGTGGGCAGCATCTTCTACTCCACCTACAACGGCATCACCAACCCCATCGTCCCGCTTGCTTCGGGATGCACGGCCAAGTCCGCACTCACCGGCCACTCCGGCGCATGGACCCCCGCCGGTGCACCGCCAGCCTTGAACGCCGCCTGCTTCACACTTCCAATCCTTCAGGCCGGCGGACTGGGCGGCGCCATCCCCGCTTCCGATCCTTTTGAATCCGGCTTCACTACCGGACAGCGCAACATTTTCCGGCAATCCGCACAGAAGCGCGCTGACGCCTCGGTGGTGAAGATGATTCCCATCAGCGAGCGGTTTAACCTCAAGTACACCTTCGACGTCTACAACGTCACTAACACTACAAGCCTCGACATCCCCGGCAACGAAGTATCGCAGAACGCATACTACAACGCATTCCCTGCAGAAGGAACGCCAGTGCTGCCCACCGGTTGCGGCACGCCCGGCGCTACCAACAACTTCTATAGCTGCCCTTCTGGCCTAGGCATTGTTCAACACACCATCGGTGCCCCAAGGCAAATTCAGATGTCCCTGCATCTCGATTTCTAACTCCATCGCACCCTCAACAAAAAGGGAGGCCGCAATCAGCGGTCTCCCTTTTTGTTGTCCATCTGCAATTCTCTTATTCGAACAGTGTTACGGTCAATTGCTTCACCGGTGCCATCAGGAATGCTTTCTCAAGGCTCTTTGAGTCGGCAAAAAACTTCCCTTCCACATGCCGTGCGGGAAATGTAAAACTCATCTCGGGCTTTGCAAACGGCCAGGGCTCCAAACGAAAATGGCGCGGCCCAATCGGATGCACTTCCACCTCGGAAGCGCCGCCCCCATTCAGCGGCAGTGGATGCAGCAGATGTGCCTCCGATCCGAAAGCCACACATGTTAGCAGCGAAAGATTGTCGCACGCCTGCAAGAGCCTGAAGTGTTCCGTGATCGTCTCGTCACTCTTGTCCTTCGGCCGCAGCGAGACGTCCAAAGCAATCGCTGCCTTCAGTTCCCCCTGGTATGCCCGCAGCTTCTCCAAAAACTCATCCAGCAACACGAGGCCATCCGGCGCGATCGTCGAGCGGTCCGCGTGCGCGGTCAGCAGGTTATACGTGTGCATCGAAATCAACAGCCCGGCGTAAGCATCCTCCTCCGCAATCACCCGCACCGCGCGATCGCGCACCGCCAGGTACTCTGCCAGGTCAATCTCTTCAAACGCGGAATACTTCCCCACCAGCTCAATCGAGAACGCAGACGGCCGTCCCTGCCGAGTAACTGATGGATGCGCATCGCGCGCCGCCCATCCATCATCGTGGCACGCAATCCCCTTCAGCACACGCGCACGCGGCTCCGGCTTGCGGAATCGCGCATTGCCCCACCCTGCGGCAAACTCACCCGCCAGCCGCGCATGATCGGGATGCGTAATCAGCCACCACCCGGTCTTCGATTCCATCCGTAACATCCGCTATCTCCCTAATCCGCCGTCTGGGCTCGGCTCGACTCATGCCAGTTATGCAACGCCAGCCATTCCACAAACATCACGATAAAAAAGAATGCAAACCCAAGCACCGTCGCGGCCAGCACCAGGGCAAACATGTAACTCGTCTCCATCTGATTATTCGCATAAGTGATCGCATAACCCAACCCGCCCACACCCACTTGCGTGGAACCGGCAAACAACTCACCCGTCAGTGCTCCTATTACGCTAATGCCAGAAGATATTCGAATGCCCGTGAAAAGATTGGGCAGCGCATTCGGCAGACGCAGCTTGAACAGGATCTGCGCCGGGGTCGCCTTGTACATCAGAAACAAATCAACCAGGTTCGCATCCACGCTTATCAATCCCTGCGTAGTGTTGGCGATTATTGGCGCAAGGCAAATGATGAATGTCACGATGGTCACCGAAAAGATCCCAGCTCCCGCCCACAGGATGACCGGGGGAGCCAGGGCCACAATCGGCACTGTCTGCAGCAGAAGTGTGTACGGATAAACCAGTTGCCGCAGCCAGCGCCACTGCGCAAACAGCATGGCCACCGCCACGCCAACAACAATACTGGCAGCAAGCCCACCCACTGCCTCTTCCGTAGTAATCAGCAGCGAGTTCAATAGCGACGGATACCGATCCGCGAGCGCGTGCGCTACCACCAGCGGCCCGGGAAGAATATAAACCGGCACATGATTGAGACTTACCACGGCCTGCCACAAGCCCAGCAGGCACGTGAGCACGATCAAGCTGTTCAATGCCAGCAGGGCCTGTTTCTTCATCCCTGGTACACTCCTCGCAGCAGTCGCGATGCCCGTGTCACCTGCTCTTCAAACGCCTTCGACATCCGCGTCTCCGCTGTTCTGGGCCAAGGTAGATCCACTTCGACCGTGTGTGCCACCCGACCCGGATGCGCCGCCAGAATCACAACGCGCGTCGACAAAAACACAGCCTCCGCCACTGAGTGCGTCACAAACAGGACAGTCCATTTCTGCTCGCTGTATAGCCGCAGCAATTCCTCATTTAACCGGTCCCGGGTCATCTCATCCAACGCTGCAAACGGTTCGTCCATCAGCAAAATCCGCGGCCGGCTCACCAGCGCGCGTGCAATCGAAGCGCGCATCCTCATCCCGCCCGAAAGCTGCCGCGGATAGCGCTTTGCCACCTGTCCAAGTCCCACCAGGTCCAGCATCTTCGCCACGCGCTCCGTGCGAAGAGTACGCGCAGCATGCTCAAGTTCCATCCCCAGGCCGACGTTTTGCTCCACGGTTCTCCACGGCAATAACGTCGCGTCCTGAAAGATAAAACTCATCAGTTCGCGCGCATTCACAGGCGTCATCCCGTTCACCTGCACCTGTCCCTCAGTTACCGGGCTCAGCCCTGAAACCAGCTTCAGCAGTGTCGATTTGCCGCATCCCGAGGGGCCAAGGAATGTCACAAACTCGCCGCGTTCCACCGTGAGCGAAATATCCTCTAGCGCAACCGCCGCGTTCCTGAAGCGTTTGCTCACGCCCTCAATCGCAATCTCCGGAACGGTTCTGTTGATCGCGGTCACCAACCCGGTTCTCCCTTCAACGGGAGAAAGAGCGCCGAGGGATACGCATCCGTGTGCAGGACCTGCTGTGTCGACCGTCCCCAGTTCCAGTTATCAGCAAGCTGCGCCGGGACGTCTGTTGAAGGGTTGCGATCATATAGTGGAAATGCCGAACTTGCAATCTCCAGCCGCAGCCGATCTCCCTTCGCAAGGACAAACGAAACCGGCTCCAACGTAAACTCCCACGCATGAACCTCATCCGCCGCGTAACCCTTCTCGCGAAACAGCCAATCGCTGCGCGCAATTCCAATCGAAACAAACTCCGCGCGGCCGCCCTTGGTCACCCGCACCAGCTTTGCGGTAAAGTCCGCATGCGCCGCGGATGCTGCAGCATACAACACGATTCGTGGTTGTCCGAAGATTGCCACCTCGTCCCCCGCAACATCCGACGTATACACCAGCAGGTTGTTGCCCAACTCCAGCGCAGCCTGGTCGAATGCACCGCTCAACGCCTGCGGACCACCCGGCGCAGTCACCGGAACCTCTGGGTCATACACAAACACATCGCGCGGCTCTTCCGCGTCAGGCGTCGCTCCTGTAAGAACCCCATCGCCCTTGCGCGAATTGGCATTGCCGCGGCTGTGCAGATACAGCGGATAATCTGCATCCAGCGGCCATTCGCCCGCGCTCCGCCACGCGTTTGCGCCCAACGCAAAGTGCCGCACCCGCGGCTCGTCGCTGAACGTGTCCGCGTCCTTCAGCCAATGATCGAACCACTTCAACAGCAGCGCATCGGTATTCAGGTTTGCCGCATCGCCCAACTGCGTATCACCCACGCGATCTCCCCACGGAATATGCACCCATGGCCCGGCAACCAGGTATTGATTCTGCCGCGCAAACTCGCTGCCGGCATGCTTCCGCAGCGCAAGGTATCCCGCAATCGAGCCCTCAAGATACGTATCGAACCAGCCCGCAATATGCAGCGCCGGAACGCAAATCTTATCCAGCCGCGTGCTCACGTCCATCTCCGTCCAATACTTGCCCGCCTCCCGATGATTAAACCAGTCACGTACATAACCAGGCAGCGCCGGGTCCGCAATTGCCGGATGTTCCCCATAAAGCACGTGCCCAGCCTGCGCCCGCACATTCGCCCACGCCGCCTCAAGCCTGTCGCTCGCCTCGCGTAATCCAAGCCGCCGCGCATCTTCGCGCAACATCTGTATACCCCATCCAAGACTCGAGCTCAGCCGCAGCGCGCCCTGATGATAGAACCATCCATGGTACAGATCCACCGCCGTCATGTGCGGAGCAATGCACTGCAATCCTTCTGGTTGTTCAGCGGCGACGAGCAACTGCGTCGCACCCTGGTATGAGAACCCATACATGCCAATGCGTCCATTCGACGCCGCATGTTGGCGCAGCCACGCAATCGTCTCAGCCCCATCGCGTCCTTCACTGCGGAACGGATAGAACGCCCCCTCCGAGCCTCCGCGCCCGCGCACATCCTGAATCGCCACATGATAACCGTGCCGCGCAAACTCGACCGGATGCGCATACACCACCGTCGACGCAATATCACGTCCATAAGGCTGCCGCATCAACAGCGTTGGCCATGGACCTTCGCCTTCGGGATAATAATGATCGGAAACGAGGGTGGTCCCATCGCTGAGCCGGCACTTCACGCCGCGCTCCAGACGAACCCCGTTTCCGCAATTAATCAAGCCTGTCCCCACGCCCAAGTCCGCACTCACGCCCCATGTCTCGGCTCAAAGTTGTACATCTCCACCAGGATCTCAGCGATCCGCGCCGCCGCTTCATTCGACCACTGCTCGCCATGCTCCGCCGTAGCCGCCGTTGGATCGCCCATCACCCCGCTCGGCGCAATGTCTTTCGTGAGCCATGCAAAATTTGCCGCCGAGCCCTCGGGCTTCAGCAGTTCCGGCTGATCCACGCGCGCAATGTAATTCGACGTGTACTCGTCCGTGTGCACAAGCTCCGGAGTCCCATGCAAAAGAAACGCAGTCTCAATTTCGCCCGCATGAAATCCATACGTGCGTTCCTGCTTGCTCACGCCCTCAAACGCTGCCCCTGGAGAACCAAACAAACTGAATGTCCGCAGACCAAACTCCGCCCTCAAATCGCGCGCCAGCACATCCACCAACGAAGTGTTCCCGCCATGTGTGTTGTAAAGCACAACTTTCTTGAACCCACTTGCCGCAATGCTCGCGCCCAGGTCGCGCACCACCGCCATAAACGTTTGCGCGCTCACTGACATCGTTCCAGGAAAACCCATATGCTCATTGCTCTTGCCATAACACACCGGCGGCAACGCATAAACAGGCAACTCCCCCGGCACCTGTGCCAGCGCCTTGCCCAGAAGCAGATTGTTGATCAACGTATCCGTAGCCAGCGGCAAATGATGCCCATGCTGTTCAATCGCCGCCGTCGGAAGCACCAGCAGTGTCGTTGCGCGCGGCAACGCGTCCACCTGCTTCCACGTCAGGTAAGCAAAGTTGCGCGCGTCCGGAATCCATGTCTTCATTGCGTCACGCCTTCCCTGCGAAAGCTGATCATCTTCCCCGGATTCAGCAGCCCCCGCGGATCGTACTTCTGTTTCGCCAGCAATTGAATGTTGTCCGCACGGAATCGCCCGCCATCCTCCACATAATTCACATGCGGATTCGCCACAAACACCCCGATCGCCCTGCAATAATCAATCATCTCGTTCAATCGCTTTTCACTCGCAAACCGCACCACTGGAATCGCCCCGGGAATCACAACACCCTCCCCAGTTTTCATAAACTCAATGTGAAACAAAATCTCCTCACCGAATCGCTCTCGCAGCAACCTGAATTGCTCCTCGCATTCGGTCGGTGAGAATCCGCATTGCAGGTAGGTATAGGCGGGATCAGCCTTCATCGCCCACAGCGTTGTGTGGTTCCACGTGTAATCGCTCAGCAGCGGCTGCGTGCGCGGTCCATCATAAGGTCCGCTGAATGTCACCTCGCCGCCAGCCAGCCCTGCAGCCGCGCTCAAGGCCCCCACCTGGTCGGTTGCAATCATCATCAACGCCAGCGCCTTGCCCGTCCGCACCACCTGCTTCACCGGCATAAAAAATGAAGGAATGGGCCACTCGAAGACTGTCGCCAGCCGCTTCGTCCAGGTCCCATCCACGGCAATGGATTGCGTAAACCGGAATGCCTGCTCATACGTATCGAACGCCGCCGTCCACTGCGTCCACTCAACAGCCGGCGTCAGCGCAAACCATATTCTAGTAATCACTCCATTGGTGCCCCACGCGTGCAGAATCTCATGTACCGCCTCGCCTTCATGCAGCACCACACGCGGATCTTCTTCCATCGTCGCCACTTCGATTGCGCGTACCGTATCGAAGTCGCGCAACCCGCCATGAGCAACTGAACCAATGCCTCCCGAACCGCCCGCCAGGAATCCGCCAATCGAAGCCTTGGCAAGCGTTGAAGGATACATGCGCAGTTCCCACCCCTTTTTGCGCGACTCGGTCTCAATCGCACCCAGCCGCACTCCGGGCTGGCATACAGCCACGCCATCCGCGGTAATTTCTTCGAGCTTATCCATCAGCGAAAGGTCGAGCACAATGCCACGCTCCAGCGGCACGCACTGCCCATAGTTCCCCGTGCCCGCGCCACGCACCGTTACCGGCACGCCATGTTTTCCCGCATAGCGCAAGACTGCCAGCACCTCGTCCGTGCTCGCGGGCTGCACTGCAACTTCGCATACTTTGTCCACCAGCAGCGGCTTCAGCACCGGCGAATACCAATAGAAATCGTGCGACAACCGGTCCAGCACCTGAGGCGCAGTCAACACCCGCGCTGCATCGCCAATCAACTCGGCCAATCCTGCTGCAAGTCCTTCCGGCACGGCGGCAACCTCTCGTGTGTCACTTGCGCTTGCGGGTTTGCCACAGGCGGAAAGCCCGCAGCATCTGGGGATGAGTAAAAAGAGCATAGCATTCGTCGCGCATCAACGGGCCATCAATAACACAGTGCATATCGCTGCGCGCAGCCACTTCTGTTGCGGGAATTTGTATCTGGTTGCAGTGCCGGTTCGCGTCCTCAATCGTCGCCCCATACACCACGCGATCAAGCCCCGCCCACAGCGCTGTGCTCATGCACATGGGACATGGTTCGCACGTTGTGTAGAGCGTATATCCAGCCAGCGAAATCTGCTTCAGCCGCTTCGTCGCCGTCCGGATCGCGCGCACTTCGGCATGCGCGCTGGGATCGTTTTCCTGCTTCACGGCGTTCAACGCGCGCAGCAATACAACTCCTGTTTTTGTATCAACGATCGACGCGCCGAACGGTCGCGGGCTTTCCGTCTGCATCGATCGCGCCGTGAACGCAACCAGCGCCAACATGCGTTCGATGTCAAGGCCTGGACCACTCGCAGCGGTCTGCTTCCCGTTTCGCGCCTTCTTATCTTTGGAGGGAATTCCCATACTCGAACTTAGCATGGTCGGCCTTTAAATCGCCTAAATTCGGACTTCGAAATTCCCTGCTTTACACTCCCCGTACAATCTCTCTATGACCACGTCTCCGTGGACCATCCGCAGCCTTCAATCCGCCCTGGCTAGCCGCTCTGTGCGACCCTCTGAATTGGCCGCACAGGCACTCGACCGCTCCAATGCGAACGCCGGCCACAACACTTATTTGTGGCGGGATCCGGCATGGACCCTGGCGGAAGCAGCCCGTGCCGAAGTCGCGCCACGCCCCTTTGGGGGCGACGGAGGCGATCATCTGTGGGGCCTGCCTATATCCGTCAAAGACTGCTTCGATCTGGCCGGCGCCCCCACCAGTTGCGGCGTCAAGTTTTATCGAGATCTGAACGGACCCGCGTCCCGTGACTCATGGCTTGTGAAGCGATTGCGAGCCGCCGGAGCTATCATCACCGGCAAAACCCACCTCCATCCGCTGGCCTACGGCATCACCGGCGAGAACCCAGATTTCGGCGATTGCGTGCAGCCCGGCAATCCCACGGCGCTCACCGGCGGCTCATCCTCCGGCGCAGCAGCCAGCGTCCTGGAAGGGTCCGCCGTAGCCGCAATCGGCACAGACACCGGAGGGTCCATCCGCGTACCCGCCGCACTCTGCGGTCTCGTCGGCTATCGCGCCTCGCATGGCTGCGGCAACTGGCGCGGCGCAGCCCACCTCGCCCAATCCTTCGACACCATGGGCTGGCTCTTTCGCGATCTTCAAGACGGTCCCATCCTCGCAAGCCTTTTCGCCCCGCCCCTCACGAAGCCGCCTCGCAAATTCAAACGGATTGCCGTAATCGACGACGCCTTCCTCCACGACTGCGAACCAGCCATCATCGCCAGCCTGTACGACACCCTACGCGAGCTCGAGTCCCTCGAGTTAATCTCGATCACCAGCCTTCACGGCCGCGTTCCTAAATTCGAACGATTCCAACTTGAATCCTCAACTGTCAACGTCGACTGGTGGGCCGGCTCATTCGATATCTTCGCCCCCATCCAGGCCTGGGAAGCAGCCCGCATTCACGCCGGCCACTTCGAACATTTCGAGCCCTCCATCCGCGAACGTCTCGAGTGGGGCGCACGCATCACGCACGATGAAATCACCACCCTTCGCCAGGGCCATGCAGCCTTCCGCCAGCGCATGGACGAACTCTTCACCGAGCATGACCTGCTTCTCATGCCCGCCGCGCCCGTCTCCATCCTCCCCGCAGGCGCAGACCACAGCCAGACCCGCGGCCGTCTTCTCCGCTACACAACACCCTTCAGCCTGGCCGGCGTTCCCGTTGTCACCATCCCCTGCAAACATGGTGGAATGCAGCTCGCCGCCGCCCGTGGCAACGACGTAGCGCTCCTTCAGCTAGCCGCACAACTCGGCGCGCAGCGAAAGAACCAAGCCGCAAAGCCCAACCCGTGATACCGTTCATTGCAAGCTCCTCTTTCTTTCTCTAAATACACTCCTGAGATCAGCCCGAGGTCACCTTTGCGATCCAATAGTCTCCTACCTCATTCCGCACTCCTTATCCTGTTCGCCTTCGCGCTCGCCGTCTCCGGCTGCCACAGCAATCAGCCCGCTGCAAACAACGGCCTCACGCCAGTTCGCCTGCAGCTCGATTGGTATCCGCAGCCAGAACACGGCGGCTTTTTCGCAGCCCAACTCCTCGGCTATTACAAAGCGGAAGGTCTCGACGTAACCCTGCTTCCCTTGCCCCAATACGGCAGCGCCGTCCAGCTCGTCTCTACCGGCAAAGCCGACTTCGGCTTAGGCTCAAGTGACGCCATTCTTGAATGGAATGCGAATGGTCTTCCCGTCGTCGCCGTCTCCGCAACCATGCAGCACGACCCCCAGGCCATCATGGTCCACGGCAACTCGCCTATCCACGACTTCAAAGATCTTGAAGGCCACACTGTCGCCGCTCAAACCGGTGCAACCTGGCTCAAGTACGTCATCTCCCGCTACAACCTGCACCAGGTTCGCCAGGTTCCATCAACTCTCTCCATCGCCAACTTCCTCGCCGACCCCAACTACGTGCAGCAGATCTTTGTCACCAGCGAGCCTTTCCTCGCCAAGCAGGCCGGCGCAGACGTGCGCACGCTCCTCATCAGCTCCTCTGGCTACGACCCTTATCGCGTCACGTTCACAACGCGCGACTTCGCCGCTCAGCATCCTGACGTGGTGGCCAAATTCGTTCGAGCCAGCATTCGCGGTTGGCAGGCCTATCTCAGCGACCCAGCTGCCACCAACGCTTTACTGCTCAAGCTCAACCCCGCCCTCAATCCGGCACAGGAGGCATACACCACCCAGGCCCTGCGCGATGGCGGCTTCATTACCGGCAGCAATCCCGCCGCGCCCCAAACCGGCCACATGTCCGCCGACCGCTGGCAGGCAACTTATCAGCAACTCAAATCGCTTGGCATCCTGCAAAGCCCCGTTGACCCAACCACGGCTTACTCTCTACAGTTCGTCCAGTAACTCGAAACTACGGCTTGGGCGACATATTTAGAATCAAATCTGGATCAAATTGCAATAGACAATTCGTATCCCTATCGAATACGATTCCCCTTTCTCGGCTGTTTGCCGTCATACTCATTCGTATCTGAACAGCGCCAAAGATCTTCAGGGTATAAACCATGATGAATGCCAATCCCGCAGACCCCAGCTCCTCCCATCCGCAATCCGCAGACCTGGCCCAGGCCTTTCAAGCTCTCGACAGTTTGCAGATCGAAATTCCCTCCTGGGGATTTGCGAATACCGGCACGCGCTTCGGCAAGTTCGTCCAGGCTGCCGCCGCAACTACCATCGAGGAAAAGTTCGCCGACGCAGCCGAGGTCAATCGCCTCACGGGTGTCACCCCCACGCTCGCGCTGCACGTCCTCTGGGATCTCCCCAACGGCATCGGCGACGTCGCCGAGGTCAAGAACCTCGAAGAGGTATACCGAATCCGCGCCGGCTCCATCAATCCCAATCTCTTTCAGGACCAGGAATACAAGTTCGGCTCCCTCTGCAATCCCTCCGCCGAAATCCGCGAGCAGGCCATCGCCCACGTCCTCGATTCCATCGAAATTTCAAAGAAGCTGGGTTCTCGCGATCTTTCCCTCTGGCTCCCCGACGGCTCCAACTATCCCGGCACGCAGAACATGCGCAAACGCATTGGATGGCTTGAAGACGCCCTGCGCCGCGCCCACGACCACCTCGCTCCAGGCCAGCAACTGCTCATCGAATACAAGCCGTTCGAGCCCGCCTTCTACCACACCGATATTGCCGACTGGGGCATGTCCTCGCACCTCGCCCGCCAGGCCGGCCCGCAAGCTCGCGTCCTTGTCGACACCGGCCATCACTACTCATCCCAGAACATCGAGCAGATCGTCGCCTGGCTCCTGCATACCGGCCTCCTCGGCGGCTTCCATTTCAACGACCGCCGCTATGCCGACGACGACCTCACCCTCGGCTCCATCGATCCCTACCAGATCTTCCGCATCTTCCATGAGATCCATTCCGCATCCGATGAAGGCCTTACCCACGACATCGCCTTCATGATCGACCAGAGCCATAACCTCAAAGGCAAAGTTGAAGCCATGGTCCAGACTGTTGTCACCGCCCAGGATCTCTGGCTCAAAGCCGCGCTCGTCGATCGCGAACAACTAGCCACGCTCCAAACCTCCTGCGACCTAGTCGCCGCTGAGGAGCTCTACCGCGGTGCGTTCTGGCGCGATGTTCGCCCCCTCACTGCCGCCTGGCGAGAAGCCCGCGGTCTGCCCGCCGATCCACTAGCCGCCTTGCGCGCCAGTGGCTACGTCGAGCGCATCAGCCGCGAACGCGGAAGCCGTGGCGCAGTCGTTAACAGCTACGCCTGAGAGCGGTTATTCTTATCAACAACCTGCTGTTCATTCGAAACTGTCTCCGGAGGCACGCGGTTTGCCCAAGGCAAAAATCAAGCGGCTGTATCTGATTCCCATCCTCTCCAAGGCGCTCGATGTACTCGAGCTGCTTGAGCAGAGCAATGCCCCGGTCACGCTCGAAGACGTCTACCAGAAATCCGAGATATCCAAAACCAGCGTCTACCGCATTCTCAAGACCCTCGTCCACCGCGGTTACGTTGCCCAGGCGCAGAACGGCACCTACCGTCTCGTCTCCCGTCCGCGCCGCCTGCGATTCGGTTTTGCCGCCCAATCTGCGGAAATGCCCTTCTCCGTCGCCGTTGCTCAAAGCGTTGTTGCCGCGGCCGCCGCGTCGGGCGTCGAGCTCCTTATCCTCGACAACCGCTACGACCCCGACGTCGCCATCCAGAACGCCGAGGAGTTCGTCGCCAAGCGCGTCGACCTCGTCCTCGAGTTCCAGGTCGAAGAGCGCGTAGCTCCGCGCGTCGCCCATATCTTCAAGAAAGCCGACATCCCTCTCGTCGCCATCGACATTCCGCACCCCAACGCAACCTACTTCGGCGTCGATAACTTCGAAGTTGGATTTGAAGCCGGATCCATGCTCGCCCAGCATGCCCTGCGCAAGTGGAAAGGCAAAGTCGACTGGGTCCTCGGCGTCGGATTCTCTGAGGCCGGCAGCTTTGTCCAGAGCCGCATCAGCGGCGCATTCGACGGCATTCGTGCCCGCCTCCCCGAGCTAACCCCCGATCGCTTCATCCAGCTCGATGGCCGCGGTATGCGCCAACCCAGCCAACTCGCCATCTCCGATGTGCTTCGCGGCCGCCGCAAGGGGGAGCGGTTCCTCGTCGCAGCCGCGACAGACTCCAGTGCCCTCGGTGTTCTTGACGCGATCCGTGCAGCCGGACGGGAGCAGGACTTCGCCGTTGTCGGCCAGGATTGCATCCCCGAAGCCATTGAAGAAATGCGCTCCGGCAAAAGCGCCCTCGTCGGCTCTATCTCGCACGAAGTTGAAACTTACGGCCCCCGCCTCATCCAGCTAGGCATCGCCCTCCTTCGCGGCTACACCGTCCCCCCGTACAACTACGTCCGCCACAAGGTCGTAACCCCAGAGACCCTCGGCGCCGGCGAGGAAGCGTAACTCGAGCGCAAAGGCCGCGCCGAGCGTCGTTTTAATTGACCCGAGCTCGACCACCCACAGAAGCACCGTGCCCCGTTCTTGCGACGTTTTTCTGTCGCAAGGGCGGGAGACCACAACACTCAGTCCGGATTTGATCATGGCGAGATCTACACCCATGTTGCGAGCCTCCATCCTGCTTGCGTCTGCACTCCTCGTGCCGCTCTCCGCCATCGCACAGACACCTAAGGCCGCAACCTCGCCGGTCACGCCCGCACCCAGTTTCGACGTCGTCTCCATCCATCTTTCACCACCTTCGCCCGACGGACACAACCACATCTGGAACGACCCACACGAGAGCCACTTCCGCACCGGCAATCTTTCCATCCGCGACCTGATTCAGTACGCATACAACCTGCCCAAGTCCCAAATCCTCGGCGGCCCTCAGTGGCTCAACTCCGCCATGTACGACATCGATGCCAAGTCCGACCCTGAGCAGGACGCGAAGCTGAAAGCCCTGTCCGGCTACGATGCAACACAACAAAAACGACTCATGGTCCAAGGCCTGCTCGTTGACCGGTTCGCTCTTGCCGCACACCACGAGACCCGCGAGCTTCCCATCTACAACCTGCTCCTCGCCAAAAGCGGCGCGAAATTCCAGCCTTCAACACGCGACGGCACCACCATCGACACCGGCCGTTCCCGCGTGCACATTGCAGGCAGCGACGACACCATCGGCCTCCTCGCACGCGAACTCGCGCAATCGCAAGGCCGCGTCGTCGTCAACAAAACCGGACTCACCGGCCGCTATGACCTGACCCTCCGCTGGACGCCCGATGATGCGCCCCCTCTCCTCCTCTACGGCGCACCCGATCCCAACGCCCCGCCCGGCCTCTTTACGGCTCTTCAAGAGCAGCTAGGACTCAAACTCGAACCCGCCAAAGGCCCAGTGGAAGTCCTCGTAATCGACAAAATCGAGCAGTCTTCACCAAACTAGCCGCCATCATGACGTGCTTCGTAACAGGACTGGGTTTCACAGCTTGCTGAAAAAGTCATTCGTGCGGTAGGCCCGGGATTTATCCCGGGTATAAACCATGCAAAATCATCGCGGCCTTCAGGCCCTGAGGTATGCCTTCTCAAACCTCAGGAGGAATTGGGCCCTTTTTCACCAAGCTGTTCAGATGTGCCGACGAAGTCTATACAATAAGTCGGGCTTCAGTCCTACGGAAAGGTCAATAATGATCGAAGAGGACGGCAAAGGCAAATGTGAGCATTGCCAACAGGAATTCGGTTACATGCTCTTACATTCAGGCTTCGGAGACCTCACTTACGCCTATTGCGACTCCTGCGGCAAGACCGCAATTCTTTCTTTGTGGAATCAACGCATGCCGAGGTTACCTGACTGTCCAGGTCAACGGGAAATGTGTTCCGCGATGGAGGCTTATCTGAAGCCATGCGACTGCGGAGGCAGATTCAAGACTGGATCATCGCCGAGATGCCCGCATTGCCGAGAACCGCTCTCTGCAAAACTGGCAACGGCGTATTTGGAAAGGAATGCACCAGGCAGCAAGAAAGGTTGGCGGTGGCAGCAGAACTGGAGCGATCTCTACTGCATCGTCATTGGCGAGCACAGAATTGCCGACAACTTCATCTAACGCAACCGCCGTCGCCGCAGCCCCAAAATCCCGTCTCGAAATAGATTCCCTATTGCTTTCAGGTGTATCATTGAACCGTCGCTTTACCCATCTCTACTACAGTGGTGTATATGACCCAGGCAACCTTAGCCCCCGCCTCCCTCAAATTCCTTGAAGACCGCTGGGACTCCAGCCTGGCCTCTACCCTCGACGAGCCTGAGCTTCTCCGCTACCGCTCAAACCTCCTCGGCTCTGACCTTCGCCTCACCAACTTCGCCGGAGGCAACACCAGTTCCAAAGTCACGGAAATCGATCCCCTCACCGGCGAGCCCGTCGAAGTCCTCTGGGTCAAAGGCTCCGGCGGCGACCTAGGCAGCATCATGCGCTCCGGCTTCGCCACCCTCTACCAAGAGAAACTCCTGTCCCTCGAGCGAAGCTACAAAGGCGTAGACCACGAAGACGACATGGTCCCCATGTACGCCATTGCCGCCTTCAAAAACAATCCCGTCGCCGCCTCCATCGACACGCCGCTCCACGGCTATCTCCCCTTCCCGCACGTCGACCATCTCCATCCCGACTGGGGCATCGCTCTCGCCGCATCCGCCAACGGCCTCGACAAAATGATCGAGTTCAATCGCGAATTCAATCACAAGTTGGTCTGGGTTCCCTGGCAGCGTCCCGGCTTCGAGCTCGGCCTCATGATGCGCCAGGCCATTGCAGACAATCCCAACTGCGACGGCATCGTCCTCGGCGGCCACGGCCTCTTCACCTGGGGCCAGACCCAGCGCGAGTGCTACCTCAACACCATCACCCTCATCGATCAAATCGGCCAATTCATTGAGCGCCACGGCGTCGCCAAAGGCCCCATCCGCTTTGGCGGAGAACTCGTCCCCGCCCGCGATAATCGCCGCGACCTAGCCACCGACATCGCCCCCTACCTCCGCGGCCGCGTCAGCACCCAAAACCGTTGGATTTCCAGCTTCTCCGACGCTCCCGACGTCCTTCAATTCGTAACTTCCGCTCACGCAAAAGACCTGGCATTCCTAGGCACCTCGTGTCCTGACCACTTCATCCGCACCAAGATCCGCCCGCTCTTCATTCCCTGGGCCGCCAACGCCGACGTCGCCGCGCTCAAGCAACAAATCAACATCTCACTCGACGAGTACCGCCAACAATACCGCGACTATTACAACGGCTTCGCCACACCCGACTCGCCCGCCCTGCGCGACCAGAGCCCCACCGTCGTCCTCATCCAGGGCCTCGGCATGTTCAGCTTCGGGAAAAACAAAACCGAAGCCCGCATCGTCGGCGAGTTCTACACCAACGCCATCCACGTCATGGAAGGCGCAAGCCTCCTCGGCGAAGGTGAAGTAACTGGCCCAGTCCCGCAGTGCGGCCCGGCCAACGATCCCGCCAGCTTCAAAGTCTTCACCAACTACGTCGCCCTTCCCGCGCTCGAAGCCTTCCGCATCGAATACTGGGCCATGGAAGAAGCAAAAATCCGCCGCCAGCCGCCAGAGAAAGAGCTGAGCCGCCGCATCGCCCTAATCGTCGGCGGAGCCAGCGGCATCGGCCG
>Ga0302267_10001259_pt1 | contig 32505 bp, 24 predicted proteins | sample III_Bog_E1_3_FD_194555 | JGI IMG/M metagenome (GOLD analysis project Ga0302267, IMG submission 194555) | Peat permafrost microbial communities from Stordalen Mire near Abisko, Sweden - III_Bog_E1_3 | ecosystem: Environmental > Terrestrial > Soil > Wetlands > Peat | place: Sweden: Abisko...
CCCTGAATTTACGCTTTTCTTGACCTCATGTGGTCCACCTTGCTAACGTAAAAAACAACCAGCGTCGCTTCGCTCCGACTCCGGCCCACATCACCGGAATCACTGGCCCACTTCACCGGAATACGCAGGAGGAAAGGTTCTCCGCGTCGCCGCCCAGACCTACAAGGTAGACACCGACGCCATCGCCCTCAAGGTAAAGCAGGAATTCACAGCAAAGGAGAAGGCGAGGTCAGAGAAGAAGGTGGAACCGAAGCCAGCAGCCAAAAGTCCGCGCAAAGCGGCATAACCAGAAAGCGATGAGAGCGAGTCTGCCTCCGGGCAGGCTCGCTTTTTCGTGCGCCCGTCTTCCCACCCTGAAGGTCGCTCTCGCAACTGCGAGAGCGTCATGTTCGCCCACCCGACGGGCTTGAACTGAACATTATCTGCAATTTTTGCTAGCGTAGTAGGCAGAACTACACTTACTCATCTTCAACCTTGAGTAGCTTTGAGAGAGCATCAAACATTCGTTGCCTTCGCTCATTAAAAAACTCGCGAAAGTTGTCGAACTCAAGAACGATTTCGTAGGGGATATAGTTCCTATCCATAAAAGATTGCCGAGCCTGCTTGCTCTTGAAGGTGCCGCTCAACCATTCGTCGAAATCAGAGTCGCTCTTCTCCTGATTTGGGATACCTTCAAGTAGTTGGAGATTGGGAAGCAAATCAACGTTCTCTATGTAAAACGTTGCGTCATCTCCAGAGATGCTCCGCTTAGCGAGCCTCGCTTTAGTGAACCGTGATCTCGGGTGAATGTGATCAATATGAAATGTGTTCCGAAAATCGAGAGTCGGATAGAGAAGTGCCAGTACCGAAAAGGCGTAGCCCTGTCCATACCGATTCTCAAGCAGCGAATCGATATCTTCTTTCGTGAATGTCAGGGATTTTGTTGTGCCCTTGAACTTGTTTCGAATACCCGTAAGAGGAAATTCTTCGGACTTGCCCTTCAAAACCTCTCTGATCGGGCGAAGCACGCTGTCCGGTTGACCGCCGAAAACACGTTTCAGCAGTGACGAAGTCAGCCAATGCTGAATTCGTTTTCTGTCCGTCGAGTACTTACCTGCCTGATCGAAATTGTTAGGAAGTCCCATCTGAAGCAAGTAGTAAGCAATGGGGATAACAGCATTGTTAGATGTGAGGGTTTCGCGGCTGTAACCGAACGCCGAGATAAGAAGCACAGCGTACCGAAGGGCCTTGGAGATTTCGTCCCAGGATTTCTCAATCCGGAGCATATTGGCCTTATTGAAGTTATCGACTTTGAACGCTATATCCGTAAAGTCGCCCAGTACAAGGCAGCTCTTCAGTACCCAATCCTTATTGAAATTGAAACCGTTGCCGATTCCATTCAGTTCGTCAACGAAAGCGGTAATTGTCTCGCGAGCATCTAGTTTTGTCCATTGGGCAGAAGCAATGGAAAGTAAAAGATCCGAGTAGCTTAAGATTGTTCCGCCGCTGTTCACTCGGATGAAAATGTTGAGAACTTTATCGAGTTGTTCGTCTTCTTCCAAGAAGTAGTTGATGACTTGGGATTTGTGAATAACAGTCCATAGCTTGAACAGTGTTTGGTTGGCAAATTGACCGGTCTTTCGGTCCTCCATCAATCCCTTCTCAATCAGATAGTTGTTGACCTCATATTCTGTCTTAAGGTCGAGCACGTTGCCGACGCGATACCAAAAACAATCTTCCCCAGCATCTTCAACCTCTTTCGTCGTGAGGAACCGGAAATCGTATAACAAGTCACGGCTTTCGTCCTTCGACGCTCCTCGCAAGTTGAGATAGAGATGCCTCTTCGGAAACGCCTGTGGATTGTCCCATCGCTTGCGTGGTTCTTTGAATGCAAAAGATCCTCGTAGACCGACGTAGAGCGCCGTCAGGCGCTGCTGCCCATCGAGTATGCCGACAATATCTTCCTCGCCGGAGGCGTTAGCCTTTGGATTGTGCCTGTGATCGCGTTCGTGATAATCGCGGATGAACTCGTAGAATTGATACTTTCCTGTTTGTTTCCGCTTTACCATCCAGAACAGGAACGAGCCGATCGGATAATCTCGCATCAGCGAATCGAAAAGACGTTCAATCTGTGCGGTATCCCACACCACTTCACGCTGGATTGCAGGAAGCAGATACGTCTTTGAATGAATTTTGGAGATGGCCTCTTTAACAGTGATTGGAACTTGAAATGCCATGTGGTCTTCTCTCCCCAATGAAATAGCTTGCACGGCGGATTTGCTACATCATACAGAATTGGTCGTGACTTGGACATAAATAAATGGACAGAAATAGGAAATGGGCTTGTTTTAACAAACCCACACACTCATCAACTGGGCATGAATCCACGGTGCGCGCGTATCTCCAGCCGTAGTTCTTCGCGGAGCGCCTTGCTCTTCTTGAGGCGCTTGAAGAACTCATCGAGGACGCTGACGACGATTGCGTTCACGCTGACGCCTTCGGCTTCGGCCCAGTCTCTGAGCGCGATTCTGGCCTCAGCGCCGACGTGGAGGAGTTGCGGATTGGATAGCTCCATACCCGCCTTGCGGGTCTGCTTGATGTCAACTTTATCGCGGTCGACGTGGCTTAAAGCAAAAAGGACGATCCTGGCCAGATCGCCCTTCACGCGAGACTCTTCTGTGATTGCTTCGCGTAGGTCAATAGGGAGACGAAGGGTCATGCCCGGACGGTCGTCCGTCCATCGCTGCCCTTCGCGGTTTACCTTCCGAGTCGTCTTCTTCAGCGCCACTTGAAACCCTTCCCGGACTCCGCCCGAGTCCAGATCCGCTCTCTGCCGTCATCGGAGAGTAGGGACCATTGAATAAGATGTCCTTCTCAACCCTTACAAAGAACCTGTACCCCGGCCTTACAACAATCGTTGGCTGGACGTTCAGATTCCTGCGAGTCACTTCCACTCCCAGTTGGCCGACCTGCTGGCCGACCGCCTGCCCTACCTGTTGGCGATTGCAAGGGCGAGGAGTTCGTTCACTGGCTAACCTCTATCCCGGCAGAGAAGAGCGACGTGAGCAGAGCACCGGAGAGGATTCGTCCCCAGTGATTGTCCACCTGGTCTCGAAACCCTGCCGCGCCGGTGCTGTCGTCTCCTTCAAACCCGCCAAGCGACAGGCTGCTTCCGTCCGGGAAGATGACCCTTCGCCAAACTGCCTGCAATGCATTTTGACCGTAGCCAATATGTGAATTGTAGATCCCGACAAGTGTACTACCGTCCGGTACTAGAATGTACCTGCCAGTAGAAGAATCATACACATTTTCACGAACCAGTGCCCGAATTAATCCCGGCAGGTCGGAGTTGAGCTGCTGTTCGAGTACCGCGGGAATGAGCCAACCAGCTTTGATTTCATACTTTCCCAGGGCAGGTGCCCGTATACCGGTCAGATAATTTGACTCCTGATTTCCGCGCTGCTGACCGAAGCCAGTCTTCTGCTGTTGATCGTTCTGGCGTTCGTAGTCAGTGCGCTGATCCGTCTGCGCCGCTGCGACAGGCTGCAAACTGGCGACTGGAGAAACACCGCCAGTTCCTTGCGCAGCACGAGCATTGAGGAGAGCAGCCTGTATCGCTTGCAGTGGATCGGCAGCAGATGCTGACGGCTGCTTGTCTTCGTTGGGAAGATTTCCTTTGACAGAGGTTCCCGCCTCCATCGCCTCGCGTTCGCGGTTGTACTCGTCCAGCCGCCGCTGCTCGGCAAACGACAGTGATCCGTTTACAGCGGTCGAGACTGGAGTCTGCCTGTACTCAAGGGGAGGAATAGATCTCGGTTGAGTTCCTGCTAACGAGGTTGACCGGCCAGCCGGAGGCTCGCCGGTCAAGATGGAGGAACGCGAGGCGAGTGATTCCGGGAGATGGGATTGCCCAGTATCCAGCCCATTGCGCGCCTGATCCGAGAGCATCCCCTTCTCAATGGTCGTGGCAGGGCCGACGCCAGTCTGGGCCGTCTCCGTCTGCTTCGCGGCCTTCTTGTTGCGGTTGGCCAAACCGTGCCGCATGTAGGCCGCAGCCAGCACAACCAGACCGATGAGGATTACTCCCGCCAGCGGACGGAGCTTGCGGGCCTTCGGCGTGAGACTGCCATTCACGCCGCGCACGACCTTATCGGTCTGCGCGGCCTCTCGAATCTCATCCTGATCTTTATCTCTGCCTGCACTCTCAAGATCGAGTGACCCTGGTTTCTGTTCATTAGTCGCCATATTCAACTCCTCTTTCCGACGCTACCGGTGTAGGGTGTCGTCCGCGTAATCGTTACGCGGGTCTGCTTCTTGCCGACGCCGACGACGAGAATCGCCTTATCGAATAAACGATCTACGATGTAACGCGAGCCATCGACTCGGAAGTTGACCAGCTCTGTCTTGCCGTTCACCACAATGAGCAGCGTCGGCAGTTCGCGGAACTGGCCATCGTTGGGATAGATCAGGTAGGTGTGCTGGCCATCGTCGAGGACACGCTCGGGGCGATACGCTGCGTCTCCACCGAGCTTGTAGTCGAAGTAAAGATTGTCCAGAGCGTTGTCCGCCATCGGCAATACCTCGGCCTTCTTATCCTTCTCTCTTGCTTGCGCTGCGAGATCCTCGGCATCGTGCTTTGCCGCGTCCTGTCGAGATTGGAAGGAAGCCCACTTTGCGCCGTCATCGCCGGGATACTGAAAGGCTAGTCGAGAGACAAACCGCACAGGATCGGAGACGAGGCGAAGTACATAGGTTCGTCGATCTGTAGGAAGGATCAAGTCGGTCTCAAGACCCGGCTCAATCGGCTTCACGATGAGCAGTGGCGTCTCATCGAGGCCGGAGCCGGAGAGGACAGGAGTAATCTCCCAGCGGCGAGAGTCTCCAATCTGAGGCTGACTTTGCAGATGCTCGCCAGCCTGCAACTCGATTGCGCAGACACGCAGCGGAGCGCAGACCAACACCGGCATCCCCTGCCCAAAGATATAGACCACACGCCCGTCAGCGCCGGGCGTTGGCGTGGAGACTCCGGCCTCCCATTGACGAGAAACATCCGCTGCACTGACCGCAGCGGTGTTCAACTCGGCGTGTGGAGGCTTCCAGTTCGAGGGAACCTCCGAGCTTTTGCTCGTTGATGCTCCGGTCTGTGGAGGTTGAGCCGCAGGCTGGCGGCTCGTGATCGGCGGAATCTTCAGGGGAGGAATCGGCGTCAACGGACTTAGCTTCGGAGCCGACTGATTGTCCTGAGCCTGCAAGACTGCCTCTCCAGCTTTGAAGTTATAGGTGGAGAGATCTTGCTTCTGCTGTGCAGTCAGAGCAGGCGCTGACTGCGCGCCCGCCGTCACGCCCACTATCTGGGCTGCCATTATCGTTGTCGCAAGCCATTTCATTTATTCAATCCTCCGTTTGCGGTTTGAGTGTCGCTGTTGGTCGTGACATTCGTCACATAGAGGCCAAGCGGATTAACCAGCGCCTGCTTTGCATCCGTCACCTCCTGCGTCACCACCGAGACAAAGGCCCGGTAACGATGACGGGCGACAAGAGCGCCGCTGAGGTCGCGAGTGACTTCTGTCCAGGCCACCTCATAGGTATTGGGCGATTGCTGGACGATGGATTCGACCGACGCATCGACCGTCTGCTTCGACAGAAGATCGAAGGGCGAGTTCGTCGAATAGAATTCAGTGATCGTGGACGACGCCGGAGAGTTCTGTCCGGTCTGCGCATAGACCTCGTCCACAAGATGCCGTTGTGCTACTGCGTCGGTAACAACCGTACGCAGGTCAGTGATCCATCGGGCGACGACCGCCTCCTGCAAACGCACATCTTTGACCGCAACCTGCTTGGCCGGAATAACCGGAACCGCTCGCCCCAAATCGTCGAGCGCGACGACGTAAGGAACCGTATTCGAGCGGTAGCCAATAGCAACCATGCCGGTTACACAGAAGAAGGTCGTCCCCATCGCGATGAATGCGACGAGACGCCAGTTGTTCTTGCTTTTGATCTGGTCGCCGAAGCGCTCGTCCCACTCCTGACGGGCGCGAACGTAAGGCGTTTGTGCTATCGCTTTATCTGGCACAGGCTATTCCTCCCTCTCGATTCGTAGTTGTGCCGATGGCGCGTGACCGCTGCCATCGTGTGGAACATGGATGTTGGTTGCCTGCCGCGTCAAGGACTGAATGGCATTGGCAGACGAAGACGGGGCGGGCGCAGGCGCGGCGGGCGGTTCCGGTGGAGGCGGCGCAGGAGGAGAGCTGGCAGAGCCAGCCGCATCCATGCCGGGAACGGGCGGCGCTGGCGCGCTGGCTGTTTCCATCGCAGCCTCGCCAGCTCCACCTGCGGCGGAGGCTGCACCCATCGCGCCATCCGCGCCCTCCATCGCACCGGCAGTCTCCGTTGCCGCCAGCGCTCCGCCAGCAGCGGCTCCGGCACCGACGGTTGCCGCGACTACAGCAACCGTCGCGGCACCGAGCGCAGCCGCTTTGCCAATCTCCGCCCCCATGCCAACCAGATCCGCCGCGCCAGTGCCTAGAGTCCCCGAAGCAAGCGACGCCGCCATCTTGGGGATCATCCAAGACGCAAAGGCAAACAACAGCATGGACATCAAGGTCGGAAAGATCTGAGTGATCGGCTGATCGGCTGTATAACCGTTCATCGTCGCAATCCAGTTGCTTGAGACCGTCTTGAAGACGCCCAGCATAAGATAGATCAGCATCAGGCGAACGCCGGTACTGACAGCAAACGAAATGTACCTTTCAAAGTAAGGCGAAGTCCACCGACTCCCTCCGAAGCCAAGGAAGATGTATCCGGCGGACATCACGATAATTGCTTCGAGCTTGGTTACCACATAGTGCAACGTGATGATGATGTAGGAGGCCAGAACAATGCAGGCAGCCAGAGTCGTCGTGATGGCTCCTCCGGGCTGGGTCAGAAGGCTGGTCGCCGAGATCTTGGTAAAGAGGTCGGACGCGATCTGAAGCCCCTGAGTCATGATGTCTGACGGACTCTGCGACATGGGAACTCCCGCTGCATTCGCACCAAGTTGGGCAAAGCTGTTGACGATTGCTGGAATCCAAGTCTGCCCATTGAGCAGCACCGCATAGAAGAAGGAGATGACCAGTAGCTTCTTAATCAGACTGAGGAATAGTCCGGTGAAGTCATTCTCGCGCAGCAGTTGCGGCGCTCCCCAGGCGAAGTCCAATAGAGCCAGGATGTAGAACAGATTGGAGGCTTCGTTCATGATGGTTGGAATCCATGCGTTTGCCGCCGACTCTATCTGTTGGAACGTCCAGCCAACGTCTACCGGCCCTTGAGCATGTGCCGTGGCAGCCGTGGCCAGAGCCACAGCCGCCACACCGAGAATGGTTCGCCATCGCGCCATAGGTCACCTCAAAACGCCACGCCATCGGACTTGATTACCGTCTTGCCAAAGAAGTTGGCGCGGATGTTTCCCGCGCAGACTTTCCCCTCGCCTGTCGTTGCCCAGTCTGCCGGAGCAGTCTCTTTCTTCTCAGTGCAGAGCGGTGTCAGTTGCTTTCGCAGATCCTCATATTTCGCGAGGAACTGTGCGATGCTGGCAGGAGTCGACTGGTCAACATCGCCGCCACCGGCATTATGAAAGGCCGTCACAATCGGACTCGGCTCTATGTGCTTGCACCCGGCCAGCACCGACAGACTCGCACTCAACACATAGACACAGATTCTCTTCATCGCATTCTCCTAAAAGACCACGCCATCGCTTGTGACCAGAGTCTGACCGAAGAACTGGTCAGAGTTTGCTTGCGTCGTTGCCTGAGCCTGTACCTGCGCCCCCTGATATGCAGCCTTGCTCTGCATATCCGCCATCATCAGTTGCCGCAGCTTCATCAACTGCTCGGCCTGATTCTCGGCAATCTGGTTTCCAACCTCGATGACCTGCATCCTGCCCACTGCTGACTGGCTCTGCCCTTGTAGCGTCTTCAGCAAAGCCGCGTCGCTATCGAACTGTGAGTCCTGTAGCCCAGCGGCATCGAGTGCGCCGCGGGTGCTATCGAGACTGGTCTGGCTCCAGGTCTGATACGCCGTGCTGTAGTTCGTCGATGGAGAATAACCGGGAAAGCGAGCTTGGAAGGTGCTATCCAGATTGCTCATCGTGTAGGAGAGAGCTTCGCTGGTGTTGACGATCGTGCGCAGATTGCTGATGTCCGATTCCACGGTTCCGAAGAGCTGGTCGGTGATCGTGATTCCGTGCTTCGCCATGTCTGCAATCTGTGTGATCTGGTTTTCAACCATCAAGACCTGCTGTTCGAGTTGGCCGATAAGCTCCACATAATTGAGAAGCTGCGTGTATTCAGTTGCGAATAAGCCCGGTACCCCCGCGCGAGCTGGAACCGGCTCTGCATACAACTCCGCGCGCGTCGCCATCTACCGGTACCCCCGCGCGAGCTGGAACTGGGCTAATGGTCTCAGCCGCCATCACGGCGACAAGAACAACGGAGGTTGCGCTTTTAGATAGCCATTTGGATTGCATGATTCGTCACTCCTTCGAAGTAGTCGATCCAACCCTGTTCCACTTTCCTTTCCTTCATCCAGACTGCGATCCAGCCCTCGCCGTACTCTTCCGCCAGAGCGTCGATTCGCGCCCGGTCCTTCTGACCAGAGACGCCGAGGAAGGCGAGCGCCACCGGCCCAAGGCGGAAGGAGATCATTCGCCTTCCAAGCCGCTGCACGATGTAGTAATCGCGCTTTGGCGTCGCAGTCTGAAGCAGCTCAATCTCCCGGCTGTTGAGTCCGGCGTACTCATAGAACAGGCGCATTCCTTCGTTTCCGGCCTCTGAATTCGGCAGGTAAATCTTCGTTGCCGTGCTTTGCAAAATCGCCGATGCAATCGGCGACTCCTTCACGTCTGCCATGCTCTGCGTCGCAAGCAGAACCACAGCGTTCTTTTTGCGCAGCGTCTTGAGCCAGTCCTGAATCTTGTCGCGCCAGGCCGGATGCTTCAGGAAGAGCCAGGCTTCGTCGATGGGAACCAGCGTTGGACTACCATTCAACGACCGCTCCATGCGCCGGAAGAGATACAGCAGCACGGCCATGACCGTTGCTTCTCCGTAGGAGCCACTTAGCAGCGTCTCCATTTCGCAGACAACGAACCGCGCCGTCGTCAGACCGTCGTTGCGCGAGTCGAGCAATCCGCCCAATGCTCCGTCGATAACGTAAGGTTGCAACCCGGCCTTGAGCTTTTCATCCTGAAGATTGGCTTCGAGTTCCGTCAGCGTCCGCCGTTCGCGCGGGGCGCTGGCGAGCTGCTGTAGAGCACGATGGATCGTGTTCCGTTCCCCTGGCCCGATCTCCACTTTCTGCATTCGCAGCACGGTCTCCAGCCATTCTTGTCCCCAGCCGAACTCCGCTTCGTCGTCAATGTCTCGAAGTGGCTGAAAGGACAGTCCGCCTTCGCCAATGTCGTAGAAGCGCCCGCCCGCGGCCTTGCACAGGCCGTACAGGGAATGCCCCTTGTCAAAGGCAAAGACCTGGGCGTTGGGATAACGGAACCACTGCGCCACAAACAGAGCTAGGCTTACAGACTTGCCCGCGCCCGTTGGACCGATCAAGAGTGTGTGCCCGACGTCGTAGTCGTGCAAGTTCAGCCGATACGGCACGCCGCCCTGTGTCGCTGCGTAGAGCAGAGGCGGCGAATTCGGCGGCATCAACGAGGATGGATTCTTCTTCTCGCCCGCCCACACTGCCGAAATCGGCATCAGGTCCACATTGTTGCGCGTGTGCGCGATGACGCGGCGCACCTGCGCCACGCCGTTCCCCGGCAATGTGCCGAAGAACGCATCGACCGCATTGATGTCTTCGACCCGGACTCCGAATCCGCGATTGATGAGTACCTTGCGGAATTCGCCGATGATGTTGTCCAGGAACTTCCGGTCCCTCTGTTGCAAAACGATGCAGGAGGACAGGTAGCAGAAATGTACATCGCCTGAAGTGGCCTCCGCCAGCGCACCATCTGAGTCCGAGACCATTGTCATGGCGAACTGATTCAGTTGACCGCCGCCGCTTGACTTGAAGACCTGATCCTTCAAGTCGCGCTGCTGAAACTTCCACTTCTTCCCGATATTGGCGATAATGCCTTGCGCCTCCGATGGATCCATCAGGATCGCTCGCGTGTTCCAGCGATACTCGCAGGGCACCGTATCCAGAACAGAGAGTGCGCCGGGATAGGTCGAGCGTGGGAAGGCATCGACCGATAGGGTGCGAAGGTGCCGGTCGCCCATCATGGTCTCAGTGCCGCCGCGAAGATCCTCCATCGCCAGCAGATCGTTGAGAAAGACCGGAATCTCCGGCTGAAGCACCGGCCCTTTGATGCCCGTCAGGCATCGGCGAAGATAGGCAAGCAATTCGTCATCTACTCGTTCGTATCCACTGCCAAGATTCGTGATGACAGCCTTCAGCCGTGTGACCGGAAACTGAGCCGCAAAGACATCCTCGAACTGGCGAATCTTCGTCTTGAAAAATCGCAGAGCCTCCCCGCCTGCGTTCGCCTCGGCACTGTGGCTAGAGTCAGTTCCCGACATCATGAAGCCAGTGAGCTTTTCCGATGCAACCAGCGGCGACATATAGGTCAGGACCAGAAAGTATTCGTTTTCAAAGTGACTGCCCTCAAGAGCAAACTGCTCCCGGCGTTCCCTGTCAATCAGGGCAGTGACGACGTCGGGAAAAGCTCCTTCCGGCGAGTAGCCGCTGGAGAACGTACGGAAGGAGTCCACCTGTATCATCCAGCCACTTCCAAGCCGCAGAATCCGGTTCAACCGCCGGGCAATCGCCGCCATCTCCGCATGAGTGGCGGATTGAAGATCAGGCCCGCGATACTGCCATGCCGCCAGCAGTGAGCCGTCGCGCTGTATCACAATTCCGTCGTCGACCAGTCCAAACCACAGGAGCAGGTCGGCCAGTCCAGTTGGCTGTTTCCGCGTCTCTCCGAACACTGTTACCTCCAGCCCCGCTTGGGCGTCTTTCCATAGGCCGCGACCCCACTCTTTGCGGGATAGAAATCCTTGTATTGCAGGTGTTGGCTATAGACCTTGCGCATCATGGGATCGGCCTTGCCGATCCTCGCCAAGATCCCGACAATCGTCGAGAAGCCGTCTATCGCGAGCAGAAAGGAGAAGAAGGTCATCACGCTGACCGCCATCATGGCCGAGCCAAGCCCTGCCATGATGACCATCTCCCGGTCTCCGCCCAGGAGCTGTTGCGGTCTGCTCAATGAAGTTCGCATGATGGTCTGCTCTGGTTCGTTCATCGCTCCCTCCAATCGCTGAGTGGGGATGGAAGAACGAACTTCCATCCCCGACTTTCAGTCGTCACACTCTCGCAACGAGCGCGAGAACAGGCTGCGCAATCGCATGGACTGGCAGCGTTGAAGCAATCTCCGCAGCCTGCCCGATGAAGGAGGACATCACCTGCGCAGCAAAGACGACGCAGCAGACGGCGATGCCGACGTGCAGCAACCGCTTCATCGTCTCGCCCATCTCGCCGCCCGCAAAGGCTAACGTCGCTCCCAGAGCAACGATTGCGACAACGGATATGGCATAGGCAACCGGCCCGGTCAACGATGTAACCAATGTCGTCAGCGGGCCTTCCCAAGGCAAAGTGCTTCCGGTCTCTGCTGCAAAGGCGCAGTAAGAGCCCGCCGTCAGCAGAAAACCAAGCATCAGTGCCATCTGAGTTGTTCTCTGCCGCTTCACAAGAAAACTACGCATCTCACTCATGGAGTTCCTCCGAGTGCCCTCTGGCACAGTTATGCGAAAGGCAATGACCTTTCACTGTTGAATCCCAGCTCTGTCGGCCCTGCCCAGAGCCACGACGATCAAACCTGCGTCAGGAGATAACGACCGTTCTCATGCCCGGTAACGACAGCTACCTCCTGAACCTTTCTTCCGGCGACCGGATCGTTGACGACCGAGATCACCAGATCGACAGCGCTTCCGATCATGCGCTGTTGCGGTGCGTCGGTTGCCTCCCGCACCAAGGCTTCCAGCCGATCCAGCGCCTCTGTCGCGCTGTTTGCATGGAGCGTCGAGACGCCGCCCGGATGCCCGGTATTCCAACTCTTTAGCAACGGCAGAGCGGCGGCTCCGTCTCTGACCTCGCCCACCACGATTCGATCCGGCTTCAACCGTAAAGCCACCTTCAGGCACTTCAACTGATCGAACTCCGTCGTTGCCAACATGCTCAGGCTGTTTGCAGAGTCGAGTAGTAGCTCCTGCGTGTCTTCGATTACCAGTACGCGATCACCCGGAGTCAGCGCGCCAATCTCTTCGAGAATGGCGTTGGCAATCGTCGTCTTGCCCGCGCCCGTTCCACCGACGATCAAGATGTTCTTGTGGGCAACTATGGCCTGTTGAATGACCTCAAGATGGTCGAGAGTCTTTACTGAGTCGATGAAGTCTTCTTGCTGTGATCGCCGGTTACGCGGGTCATCCTTCGTCGTCAAGATGCCTTGCCGCTGAAGGTCTCTGAGGCTTCGCTTCTTGTCCGACTTCACACGAATGGCGAAGGACGGCGATGGAACCACCGGTTCAATCAATCCAGCGAAGCGGTACTTCCAGATTGGAAGCTGCGTCTCCAACACGGGGCGCATTTCCGTCACAGTAGTCTTCTGCATCGAGGCAATGGTCATCATCGCGCCGCGTGCTTGCTGGCTGGGCAACTCGCCGATCTGTTCGAACGGCGCTCCCGTCCGCTTTACCCAGATGCGAGAGTCCTCATTGACCAGAATGTCCTCAAGTCCGCTCGATTGATCGAGCAGGCCGACAATCACCGTCCCCAACTTGTCGCGCAGCTTCTCTTTGAGCCGTTCCTGCTTCTCGTCGCTATGTGAGTCCTGGTTCATGGTCTGCAATGTACCATTCATTAGAAGTTGTACGATCAGATCGTCCGTGGCCCGCTTGCGTCGCTATTCGGGACTTGCAAAAGTCAACAATAGCGATGTACATTCCATTAGAAGCATCCTAACACGATTCTGGGCCAACTTTGCAAATCAATTTTCTGTTGGGGGAGTTTGCTATGGACAGAACCCTGGTTGCAGTGCAGAAGATGCTGACCGCGCTCGATGCGCCCGCCTACGACATCGGTGTCCTCAGCGAGCGAGGAATGCTTTCCGGTCTATCCAATCTTCCGGCGGAGGATGTCTTCGCACGGCTATCGCTCCTCAAGGCCCACAATGCGCGTGGGGCACACATCTATATCCGTCCAGCAAGCGAGCACTGCTTCACTGTCCTTGACGATCTCAATCAGGACTCCGTAGATCAACTCTCCACCGATGGTTACGAGCCGTGCGCCTTGGTTGAGACCAGCACCGGCAACTTTCAAGCCTGGCTGAAGCACGATGCCTCATATCCGGCTCCACTGTCTACCTTCATCGCTCAGACTCTCGCCAAGCGCTACAGCGCAGACCCCAGTGCGGCGGACTGGCGGCGCTTTGGCCGTCTCCCCGGATTCACCAACTGCAAGCCGAAGTACCGCATGAGCAACGGACTCTATCCCTATGTTCTCCTGCGCAGCGCGAACGGAAGACCGCACCGCATGGCGGTCCGTCTGCGGCTGGAGATGACGAAGCTCTATCAACTTCATGAGCACGAGCGAGAGGCGCGCGTGGCGCAACATCATGCCAATTCCTTTCAATCCCCAAGACGGACTTCGTACTCTTGGCTCTCCCTTGAGCGTTTTCGTAACGCAGCCAAGTTCCACGACCGCCCCGCCGCCGCCGACATCGCCTTTTGTGTCGCCGCATTTTCGCTGCGGATGCCGGACGATGCCATTGCCAGCGCCCTCGACAGTCAGTACCTCTCCCGCGATCCGAACCCTACCAGAAAAGCTGCCTACATCGATCGCACAATGGCGAAGGCGAAATCATGGGCAGAACGCTAGATTCGTTGCAGGACTCATGCGTTCTCCAGCTCTGCTCAATGCCGGTGCGCGCTACTGGGCCAACCACCTTCTTCTGCTGCAAGACCTCTGCAATCGCGACGGCAAAGAATGAGGAGGTCGAACAGGCCGCTCCATCTCCGTTTGCCTTTCTGTTTGCGTTCAGCGTGCCGCGCTCAAAACATCCACGCCCTGCGGACGCACGCTCTCGTTCCAGAGATTCGAGCCTTACAGGTGTGGACTCCTCCCCCGAGACAAGCTCGTTCCCCTTCCACAAATCTCTTCCATTCGCCTTGGGAGTGGCTCGCGTCGGCACACCCTTCGGGCAAGCATGTACCGCACCCAGCGGACAAACTAAAAAAAAGGAGCTACAAACCATGTTCAACAAAGTCATCCTCATCGGTCGCCTCGGAAAGAATGCAGAAGTCAAAGCTGCGCAGAACAAGAAGCCCTTCGCAGTCCTCAACATTGCCACCAGCGAGAGCTGGAAGAACGATAAGAACGAGTGCGAAACCCGCACCGAATGGCACCGCGTCTATGCCTGGGGCAATCTCGCCAACTTCGCCAAGACGCTCCTCAAAGGGCAGCTCGTCAGTCTGGAGGGGAAGATCAAGTATCGGACGATTGAAGAAGATGTCGAAGGGACGCCGGTCAAGCACACCATCGCCGAGATTCACGCCGCCAGCATAAAGCGCCTCTCGAAGCTCGAAGCCGCCGACGATCCAACCGACGGCGCGGACGAGGAGTAATCCTCGTCTGTAAACCCAAGGGCGAGTCGCTCGCCCTTGGGCGAAATACCTTGAGGGCATAGACTTATAAGCGGAGCCTTGCCGACTTATTGATACTTACAGAGAATGCGCCATATTCTCTTTGACCGGCGTGGACATAAACCTGCATAATCTCTTGCATGATGCTCCGATCGCGAATGGCGAAGTTGTGGCGTTTGGGTTCTGCCAGCCTATTGGGCCTGTCGTTAGCGTATGGTCTCCTTCTGTTGTGGGTGTATGTGCGTGAGTCAGCTATCCGCTCACGGTCGGAAGCGATGTATGCTCAATTCCTTAAGTTGCAACCCGGAGAGACAACAAAAGCTGACGTCGAAGTATTGCGCAAGCAGTGGACAGGGACGCTGGTTCAAGGAGTGGACTGTAACGGAGTTGATTGTGAGTACACGCTTGGGGACGTATATGGCTACTCCCCATGGTTCCTGCTCACGCGGCTAGCCCACGATCATTAGCCCTCCTCACAATTGACCCTCAGAACTAAAGGGAATCTGCTATCGAGCGCTTCCTTTTCTGTAGGCGTCTTGGTACCAAAGGGATACGGCGCACGCGAAGAGCTGAAGTGGCGGAGTGACCCAAACTATATCCCGTACTCTTCCGGTGAATACCAGCTGTTTGGTCGTGCGTCACTCGTGACCGATCTGCCAGATACGATATCGGTTTCAAACGCGGACTATCGGATATGGGGACCAAGTGGCTGCGAGAATTGCCTCGCGATATGGGTGAGCGCTCTCCCGAAGGTAGCTCCAACGAAGCGGGCGCAGATCTTCGAAATAGGTTTTGACTGTATGACCCGATGGTCTATTTGTACGGACAAAGATGACATCATGCCTACAGCAGGGCGAGAAAAGGCCAAGGAGTTCACGCTGAGGAATTACTGACTGGGAGTATCGGTACCGATAGTAGACGGCGCGATTGCATGGCCGGCACCTGTGGGTGGGGACTGGACAGTGCGGGTGGTAGATCATGTGTTTCGCACCTCGCCCACGGCGAGCGCGACCAACCTGACTCGGCAGAAGGATACGACGCAGTCGCTGGAGGACTACATGGACCCGGCGGCGACGATGGCCTGGATACAGTTCACTCACGAGGGATATTACAAGGCGATGCCGGAGGAGTTCGGCAAGACGATCATCGGCTTCCGAGGGGATGAGCCGGACTACTCGATTGCAGGGCTGCCGTGGACGCCGAAGTTCTTCGATCGCTTTGAGCAGGTGAAGGGATACGATGTGCGACCGTATCTGGCGGCGATGTTGATGGCTTCCGGTGGGCGAGGCGAGATGCCGATGAAGCTGACGGATGTGGAGCTGCGGGCGAAGGCGGATTACTACGACGTGTTCTCGCAGATGTTCGCCGACGGGTTCTTCAAGCCGCAGGGGGAGTGGTGCGCGGCGCATGGGGTGGAGTACCAGGTGCACCTGAACCACGAAGAGATGGAGATGCAACTGGTGCGGTCGGAAGGCGACTTTATGCGCGACATGAAGTACGTCGAGGTTCCGGGGATCGATGCGATCTGGCACCAGATATGGACGGACACGATTGCGGATTATCCACGGCTGGCCTCGAGCGCGGCGCACATCTACGGACATCCGCGGTCGTTTACGGAGAGCTTTGGGGCGTACCGTCCGGCACCGGACCTGGCAATGGCACGGTATGTGTTGAATGAGCAGATTGTGCGCGGGATTACGTTGACGGAGGGGATGTCATACGGGGCTTCGAGTTCGCAAACGAGGCCGCCAGTGGCTGCGGCAGCAGCGGGAGCGCCTATTCCGCCGGCTACGGCTGTGACGACTGCGCCTGCGGCGGGGGCGGCTTCGCAACAGCGATCCAGGCTGCCCGCTGCGATGGCCGATCCGGGCTGGCCTGCGCTGATGGACTACATCCGCCGGCTAACCTATGTGATGGCGATGGGAAGGCCAGGGGCGGAGGTTGCGGTGTACCTGCCGTCGAGTTCGTTGTGGCTGGGCGATGCGGCGAGCGATGTGGCGTTCGTATCGACGGAGCGAATGCTGGCGGAACGGCAGATCGATTTCGACATTATTGGGCTGGACGCGCTGGCTACGGACCTGAAGGCCGGGACTGGGACGTTCGAGACGTTGAGCGGGAACAAGTACAGGACGGTGATTCTGCCGTCGTTGGCTATCCTCTCGCAGGCAGAGCTAGACCGGCTGCGGGTGTTTGTGAAGGGCGGAGGCAAGGTGTTGTTCCTGGGACGAACGCCAACGCTGATCTCGCGCAAGACGATCATTGATGCGCGTGCGGCTACGGCGGATGACTTTGCCTGGGCTACGGTGGAGACTTCGGCGCAGCTTCCGCCGACACCGACTCCGCCGGGCCAACCGCCAGCCGCGCCACCGGAGCAGATGGTGGTTCCAGCAGCAGTTGAGACGGCGTTGAAGACGGCAGTGGGCGCGCGCGAGGTCGAGCTGGACTCAGCCGATCCGGCGCTGAAGGTGATGACGCGGAGGCTGAAGGATGCGAACGTCTACCTGTTCTTCAACGAGGGGGTACTGGGTTGCGGGCATGAGGTGACGATGAAGGCTCCGGGCATGAAGGTGGAGGTGTGGGATCCGGCGACGGGATTCGTGTCACCAGTGGCGTCGACGGAGGCGAAAGGACGCGTGACAGTGAAGATCGAACTGAAGCCGTATGAGACGGAATTGCTGTTGGTGCGGTAAAAGGTAACCTGCTTAGACTAAGCCGTATTGACATATAGGGATCCGTAAACAACAGATAAATATAGTAAGTGTTCTCCTGAGCGAAGCAGGTGCGGCTTTTTGCACCTGCGCAGTCGAAGAATCTCCGGCTTCTTTTCGCCGATGCACCGCCTACAACGCCCAATTTCAGGGACATCTGCTAAATCTATATGTCGATTCGGCCTAGGGCTTTGAGAAGGTGGTTCCCAAACTCCAGGGAAGCTTGAAACAGCAGCGACTTCTTTGAGCCTTGTTGATTCATTACTGATAAATGTTAGGTTGCGCCAGAATGAATTATGGAACGATTCCAAATCGTCGAGTATCAAATCTACTGGACAAGAGGGTACGCTCTCATACGGATCGTATTGGCAGACGCAGACTGGGCAAGCTGCAAGGCTCTATCGCCGCCCACGTCCAGCCTTACGTTCCACAAAAAGTTTGTAGGACAGCCCACTCGGGACGTGCGGGGATCGCGTACATCTCAAGCCCCGACCTCTCCTCGTAGGGCCGTGAGACGGCGTCCAGCAAATCTTCGAAGGGTTGGAGAGCCTGTCGCTGGCATGCCGCTTCCAGTGCTGCCTCTACAATGTGGCTATCAGGGCCAGAGCGAAACTATCACAAAAGCCGCGCCAAACGCACAGGATATGACTTGTCGCAGAACGAAGTAAAAACTATGTGGATGAAGACGAGAAGCGTAAGAACCGGACGAAGTCGCGTGTGCGCCAAGGTGGAATGGCCGTTCCGCATGTTGAAGCGCGTTTTCGGATTTACGAAGGTGCGCTATCGCGGCATCAAGAACAATTATGAATGGCTGTGCGTGGCCTTCGTGCTGGTCAGCATCTATCAACATCGGCGGAGGTTGGCAAGGATTAATTTACGGCTGGCCCCTCAAGGGGGCGTAGTGTGTCCACTGGAGGCCGAATGAGCCTGCGGCTGGCAAAATATGTAATGGGATAGCTGCGGAATCGGCTGTTTTCAAGCTGATGCAGGGAGATTCTTGTTGAGCGGCCTTATAAATCGATATTTTCAGAGGTTCATTAGATCTTGGTTGTTAGATGGAGCGCAACTGGATCGCTGCCCCATGTCGTCGGCGGAATCAACTCAGTGATGCCAGCGCCAATCATACCCGCTCCCATGCGAACGCCTGTCAGGGGTTGATACCATTCGCCCGTGAGACGCTCCGTCAGCCCTTGTAGGGTCAGCGTGAAGGGTCGCGCAAAGTTGAGGAAGATAACGTACTCACGCCCTGCCTCCGCCAGACAATAGCCATCGCTGGAAACTCCCTCGATTGGCTTCAGCCTCCAGTAATTGGTCGCTGCAAAGAACTCTCGCAGGCGCTTGAAGTATGCATATCCCGGCGGGGTGTCGCGCGTCCGGATGACGTCCCATGCGGTATAGGTGTAGTAGTAGGCACCAAATCCGCCGGCCATATACACCTCCCAGCCGCGCCGGCAGACCTCTTCCGGAATCTGCGCCACGCTATATGTCTTGTCGCTCACGCCCTTCGGCCCACACTCGTAACCAAACTCCGTATTGATAACCGGCCATGCGCGCTGCGCTAGATGGGCGAGCATCACCTTGCGCCACTCCGTGTGCTGCTGGTCGGATCGATAGTCCACCAGTTCGTTGTAGACGCCGCGGTCATAGTTGGCGCGGTCGTCATGGACCGTCAGCAGGCGGCGATACGGATCGTTGGAGCGAAAGTAGCGCAGGCGCCCCAACTTGTACTCCAGATCCTTCTCGTAGTGCGCCTCCTTCGCAATGTCCCATGTGACGTTGGGATAGGCCGCATAGCGTGCGATCATCCATTGGTAGTAGAGATCGTCCTCTGCGCTGCCATTGATTGGCCAATTGACCTGCTTGTTATATACGCGCAGCAGAATATGGGCGACGATACCACGGCGGTACATGGCGTCGATCACGCGATCATAGTGCTGCCAGTACGCAAGGTTAAATCGGCTGTAGTCCGGCTTATCGTTCGTTCCCTCCCACGCATACAGTGGTGGTGGTCCAAAGTCATCGTCTCCGGTGTGCCCCTTGCGCCAGCTTGTATCCTGCGCATAGGCATTCAGGATAATGAAGTTGAATCCATAGCCGGCGATCTTGTCGAGAAAGGGATTGACCGTGCTGAGCTGTGGATCGGCGCTATCCATCGCCCACAGCCAGTCGCACTCATAGCCCATCGGGAGCAAGCGCGTGCCATCCTCATAGACGAACTGCGAGGGATGGTCGGAGTCGACACGCAGTCCACCGTGTATCGCATCATTCGGGTTAGGGACACAGGAAAAGACTGTCTTCTGCTTATCGAGGTCGGGATCGGCGCAACTGGTTACAAGCGACCATTGGCCCACCACGGTCGGCGCGATGCGTACCGTCCACGTCCCTCGACCGTTGTAGAAGCCAGGAACCGTCATTCGCAATCCCTTCGGCCCAGTTACCTCTACCGAGAACGGGAGTGCAAACGGATTCTCCGGCGTAGCCTTCGAGGAGAAGGAGAAGTCCTGCGGCTGCCATCGTGGTACCTGTTGCTCGACTCTGGTTCTGCCATCCTCGGAGTTGAGGGGTGCAATCGGCGCAGAAGCGAGAGATGCGAATTGCGGCACGGCAGAGGCAGCCACCGCAAGCGAAGTGAGTCTCAGAAATTTGCGTCTTTTCATGGTTCCTTCTTGTGTCGGTTCGGAGGGATTGGGCATCAGTCCCTTCGTCGCCGCTTCATTCTATGTGTTAAACTGCACTTATGCAGTATATTGAGCGGCCTGGTCGATGCACAAAATAATTCCTGCCTTCGAACGCCCTTCCCTAATTCTATCGGGCTTTCACTGCTGCTCGCTTTGTGTACTATCACGACACCGCTAATATATCCTGTTGAAGATCATCGGAGGATGTAATTGCGGAGATTTCGTGACGTTTCGATCCTGATCCTTATATCTATATTATTTGGCTTTACGCCGATGACCGCAGCGGGCGCGCGGGTAGATCTGCTTTACGCGTCGGATAAGCCTCAGGTTGAGTTCGCCAGCAGCGAGATACGCGCCGTCCTTACAGCGCGCGGCGATGCCTGCATTCCTCATTCGCTCGATGCTCTCCGTACACCGGGGAAGACCTCGTCTGCCGAGTCCATCCGCATCGTTCTTGCATCCTCGGCAGAAGAGTCGCGCCATGTTGCGGAGATGCTCGGCGTCGATCCGCTGAAGACCGCCGCCGTGGCCCAGTCCTATGCAATTCGCAGACAGAGTGCCGCGGGTCGAATCACCTATGCGGTTCTCGCCGCAGACCCGGTTGGCGCGATGTATGGAGGCCTTGATCTCGCGGAGGCCTTGCGTCTGGGCACTATCGCCAGCTTGACCAATAGCGACCATACGCCGTTCATTGCGCAGCGCGGGATCAAGTTCAATATTCCGCTTGACGCACGCACGCCGAGTTACTCCGATGCCAGCGATTCGGCGCAGCAGAACATCGCCGAGGTCTGGGATATGGGCTTCTGGCACGAGTATCTGGATGAGTTGGCGCGGCAACGATTCAACGTGCTTTCGCTGTGGAACCTGCATCCCTTTCCCTCGATGGTGAAGGTGCCGGAGTATCCCGATGTCGCGCTGGCGGATGTGATGCGCACGAGGGAGAAGTTCGACAGCAGCTACGACCTTACGGGCAAGGACATGGTACGGCCTGCTCTGCTGGCGCACTTGGAGGTGGTCAAGAAGATGACCATCGAGCAGAAGATCGCCTTCTGGCGCGAGGTGATGGACTACGCGCACGACCGTGGTATCAGCGTGTATGTGTATACCTGGAACATCTTCGTCTGGGGCGCGGATGGCAAGTACGGCATCACGTCGGCGCAGGACAATCCGATCACCATCGATTACTTCCGCAAGAGCGTGCGGGCAATGCTCGTGACGTATCCGCGGCTTGCCGGCATCGGGGTGACGGCGGGCGAGAGCATGCAGAACCTGCAGGGCGAGTACTCGAAGGAAAATTGGCTGAGAAAGACGTATGGCGCTGGAGTTGAAGATGTACGAAAGCTAGAGCCGGAGCGTTCGATCGATCTGATTCATCGGATGAATCAGGCGAATTTGAACCAGGTTCTTCCGCCATGGCTGGATTATCCCAAGCCCTTCGATCTGAGTTACAAGTATTCGGCGGCGCACATGTACTCACTGTCTGCTCCTCCGTTCGCAAAGCGCGATCTGGCCGCTATGCCGTCGAGCCTGCGAAGCTGGATGGAGCTGCGCAACGATGACATCTACAGCTTCCGCTGGGGCGATCCGGTATATGCGCGTGCCTATCTGCGCGCTCTGCCGGGGCCGGCTGTGATGGCGGGCTTCAACATGGGGCCGGACGGGTATACCTGGGGCCGCGAGTTCATCAGTACAGAGCCAGAATCTACACGGCAGCTTGTAGTCAAGAAGCAGTGGTACAGCTTCATGCTGTGGGGACGCCTGAGCTACGACCCTTCGCTGCCCGACGAACTCTTCGAACGGACACTGGCGGTGCGCTATCCCGAGTCCCCGGCAGACAAGCTATTTGCCGCGTCAGAAGCGTCGTCGAGGGTGATTCCAGAGATCAACCGCTTCTTCTGGGCGAGCGGCGGCAACGATCTGGCCTGGTTTCCAGAGGCGTGCCTGAGCCACCCCAAGCACCACGGATTTTATACGGTGAAAGATTTCATGAATGGCGCGACCACTCCGGGCAGCGGCATTCTGAATATTCGTGAATATACAAGCGCGGTATTGCAAGGCGCGCCAGCCACCGGCATCACACCGCCGCAGGTGGCGGATCAATTGCGCGCGGATGCGACGCAGGCTCTGAAGCTGCTGGACGCGATGCCCAGCCCCGGTTCCGACAAGGAGTTGCGCCTGACCCTCGGCGATCTGCGGGCCATGGCCTATCTTGGAGAGTACTACGCCGATAAGATAATGGGCGCGACAGAGCTAGCTGCGTACGGGGCGACCCATGATGCGCAGAGACACGCCTCCTCGGTGCGTTATCTGCAGTCTGCGGTGGAGGATTGGAAGCAGTACGCAGCCATCGCCACTCGACAGTATCGTCCGCAGTTGCTGACCCGCGTCGGCTATGTTGACCTGAATGAACTCACGGCAAAGGTGGAGCACGATGTTAAAATTGCAAACGAATAAGCTCTATTCCACGCACAAAATCTCTCGACCGATTCTTGTTGTGCTGGCGATCTTTGGATTGGTATGCGGCTGCGGGCTGCAAGGCCAGATTCCTCCATCGCATGTCGACGACTTCATCGGCCATCCCCGAGTCGTCGTTATCAGTGACATCGGCAACGAACCCGACGATCAGATGTCCTTCGTCCGCCTGCTTCTCTACTCGAATGAACTGGATCTGGAGGCATTGATCGCGAGCACCTCCACCTGGCAGAAGAACGCAGTGCATCCCGAAACCATGCACGCCTTGATTCGAGCCTATGGGCAGGTACAGCCGAATCTACTTTTACATGCTGGCGGGTGGCCAACAGCCGAAGAGCTTGAGAGCAAGGTTTTTGCCGGTCAGTCCGCGTATGGCATGGCTGCCACCGGAGCCGACAAACTATCCGATGGAGCGAAGGCGATCATCCGAACTGTGGACCGTAACGACGGCCGGCCTGCCTGGATCTGCATCTGGGGAGGCGCAAACACGCTGGCCGAGGCGCTTATCACGGTGCGCGCAACCCGACCGCCCGACGAAGTGGAGAAGTTCGTCGAGAAGCTGCGCGTCTACTCCATCTCCGATCAGGACGATGCAGGGCCTTGGATGCGGCGCGAATTTCCCGGCTTGTTCTACATCGTCCAGCCTTCCACACCGACAGGGGCCGACTATTATTACGCAACCTGGACGGGGATCAGCGGAGACCTCTTCTATCGAAATGGAGCGGGCGCGGATTTCACAACTGTGACCAACGAATGGCTTGATGCAAATATCCGAAGCAAGGGCCCTCTGGGCAAGCTCTATCCGCGATTTGCATACATCATGGAGGGAGATACGCCCACGTTCCTGGGACTGATCGACAATGGGCTGAACGCCTATCGCAGGCCGGACTGGGGAGGGTGGGGAGGGCGCTACCTGTATCGCATGCCCTATGGAGAGAGTCGTGCGATCTGGACTCAGGGGGGCGACGCCGGCTCGCGCGTGACCTCGCAGGACACCGTCGTAGGCGCAGACGGCAAGCAGTATACGTCTGACCAGGCGACGATCTGGCGCTGGCGCGAAGCCTTCCAGAACGACTTCGCGGCGCGGATGCAGTGGACCGTCGCAGATTATCGACATGCCAACCACAACCCTGTGGTCGAGGTGAATCATCAATCGGGAACCGCTCCGATTCTGATCGATGCGGTAGTCGGACAACCGGTGGTACTCGACGCGAGTCTGAGCCACGATCCCGACCAAGGACAACACCTGCGCTACACCTGGTTTCACTACGCTGAAGCCGGTGGAACCGGTACGAATATGGCAGCGGTCACCATCGCAGGCGCGGACTCTTCAACAGCCGTGGTTACTCCAACCGCCGTCTGCCGTGCCCAATGGATGCCTACATCTAGGCCTTGTCGAGGGACAGGAACGGCACACATCATCCTTGCCGTAACAGACGACAGCTCACCCCGGTTGACCTCATATCGCCGAATTATTTTGAATGTGCGCGCAACAGCAACGCCATAGAAAAACTCAGCACAGGTTCTGCATCCACGGACTGATTGATTCGTCTTGCAGGTAGAGTTGGACGGCGATGTTTCAGCAGACTTGTCGGGCGATCTGTTGCTGGGCGCTCATGCTTCCACTCTGTGGTGGAATAGGGGAATGATTCTGAAACGTAGAAATTTTCTAATTCGGGGAGCTGCCGCGGCAGCGGCACCAATCGTGGCGCGAGCGACGCTCTTCGCTGCGCCCGTTACGGCGGGTGGGGAGCCAGCCGTGCTGGCATCGGCGCAGATCATCTGGCCTGCCGCAGAGGCTCCAGTGGCGATTCAAATGGGAGGAGCAGCGACACATATCGCATCTTCATCCTCAGGATTGCCTAATAGCGCTACACCCGATCTCCACTGCGTCTTCGCAAAAGAGATCACGTTGTCTGCGGTTCCTTCGCTCGCGATTCTGCACCTCTTCGCCTTTACGCGATACCGCTTGTACGTCAACGGAAACTACATTGGTCGAGGCCCAAGTCGCTATCAGAATCAGCGACCGGAGTATGACAGCCGCGATATTCGCAGCAAGCTACATTCAGGGCAAAATTCTGTGGTTGTACTGGTGCATCGCGACGCTCCCACAGGGCGCATCATGCAGCACGATCCCGGATTTGTTGCCGCGCTTGAGATGACACTCGGTGGAAGGAAGCAGGTCATCGCTACAGATACGTCCTGGTTATCGATGCCGGAACGGTCCTTTGGTTCCAGGGCGCAGGCTTGGTCCTCGATAAAAGAGAACATCGATGCGCGTAAGGCCACCGACTGGATCCAGCCCGATCTGACGCAACCCGTGTGGCGACCGTCTGTTGTTGTGCCCGGCAGCGAAGAGATCCGATTCTTCCCGCGTAGCACTCCGCTCCAGCTTGAGACGGAACGTCCGTGGTCTTCGGGTGCGCCAGCGTTACCGATGGATCTGGCAGCAGGGAGCGAGATCGAACTCACTCTCTCCGAGATCGCGCAGGCCTTTCACCTGTTGGAGCTGGACGCACAGGAAGGAAGCTCGCTGGAGGTCTCCTACGTCTTGCCGCGCGGGGAAGAAAGCGGAAGATGCACATACATCGCTCGCTCTGGCTTGCAAACCTACATGAGCGGCGATACCTTTGCCTTCCGGCAGCTTCGATTGCATGTGACGGCGGGGAAGATTCGCCTGACGCGGGCGGCAGCTTACGAGGTGCGCTATCCCTTCGAGCGGGCTGCGTCGTTCACATGCAGTGACCCTTTTCTGAGTCAATTGTGGGGCATCTGCGCCCGCTCGCTGGAGGTGCTGAGCGAAGATTCATACGTCGATTGCGCGGATCGGGAACGTGTCGAGTGGACCGATGATAGTCCGCCAGCCTTCGATTGTACGCGGGTGATGATGCGTGGCCCAGACGAGCAGGGCAAGACGCACTGGGGTGATGCCCGTCTCTTGCGCGGACTACTGCGCCGTATCGCTCTCACCCAGCAACCGGACGGTCAACTCAAAGCGCACAGTTGCTCCGAACGATTTGATATTCACGCCATCATGGAAGACCGCACCTGCGACTGGGTGGTGCTGTTGCGTGAGTATCTGGAGAGTTCCGGCGACACGGGCTTGGTGCGCGAGCTATGGCCTGCGTTGACCTCGCTACTCGATTGGTACCGCAAGCGGCGCACTGATCGAGGGCTGGTTCAGGCGCGCGAGTGGGAAGTCTGGGACAATCCTCTGCGCTATCAGGTCTGTGAGGGCGCAGGACTAAACGCCATGGTCTACAGGATGTTCTTCGACGCTTCAGTGCTGGCCAGCAGCATCGGCAGACAGAGTGACGCACAGATGCTTGCGCAGGAGGCGCAACATTTGCAGTCGACCTTCAATCAGCTGTTGTGGAACGAGTCGGAAGGGGCCTATGACGGTGCTCTCTTCGGGGCGGGCTCGCAGATTAGCTTGCAGCAGGGGCACAAATTTGCTGGGCCCATCGTCGATGGCCGTTTCCATCCTACGGCCCAGGCCAATCTGTTCGCGCTCTACAGCGGAGTCGTTCCGCCGGAACGCCTCGCCTCGATCAGAAAGTGGGTTCTAAACCATCGGGAAGAAGTGAGCGAATCGATGTCGCACTATTACCTCTTCCGGATGCTGTACGAGATGGAGGAGGAGCAGCACGAGACTCAGGCTCTACAACTCATGAGGACTGGCTGGAAGAATCAAGTCGACTCCGAATGGCAGACGACCTGGGAGGAGTTGGAAGAGAGTGGCGGATCCAAGGTCCATATCTACGGCATGCACCCCGGATATTTCTTGACAGCCTATGTCTTGGGGGCGCGAAGAGAGGGCCCTGTAGATCAGCGAACGATCTTGATCGAACCACGCTTCTCGGGCCTCGATTGGGCAAAAGGCGTTTGTGTCACCGAGTTCGGTCCTGTGGAGATGGAATGGAAGATGAAGAGCATGGGCCGAACAGAGATTAGCTGTGTCATCCCAGCCAACGTGCATACCAAGCTTCGACTTCGTTCAATCCATGCCAGCGATGTTCTGGAGATGGATGGAGCAGCGGTCGCTGTTCACAGCGCCAACGGATGGATTGAAGTCGCGCTGCGACCTGGGAAACACACGATTCGGACGCGATAAACCAGTACAAGCACACCCCGTAAGAGCTAATCCAACTAAAGATCCTCGGCTTTTACCGAAGAGGCAGCAGTTTTACCTTTCCGGAAGACCATCCAGAAACTTATCGACGCAAGCCGCCAAGCTCTCATCCAGGAAAAACCGGATGGACGAGTATGAAATATGAAGTCACTTGAAATGAGCGAGGCGCGCGCGGAGCAAAGGTTTGGCTTGACGGTCAGGCGGTGGGCAGTCAGTGAATCTTCAGGGTGACGGCGTGCTGGCTCGGAGCCCTCTCCGGCAGGTTGACCGAGAGTCCTTGTTCATTCTGTGTCCAGGTGAGCTTTCCGCCGTAGCCGAGCAGAGAGATATTCGTGACCTTCGCGCCAGCTAGCAGGGGCGAGTTGGCGGCGAGGCTCTTGATCTTCGCCACGCGCGACTCTGGCCAGGCTCCGATAAAGGCGTAGAGCGCATCGCCCTTTTGCGTGAAGCGAATATCTTCTGCTGTATACGCAGGGCCGGGAGGTCCGTAGGCACGCGGCGGTGGTGCGGAGGTAGACGGGCCTTCGCCGTAGATCTTCCAGGGACGGGTGGCGAAGATGCCATCGGCGTTGACGTCCATCCACGCGGTCAGTCCGGCGATGAAGGCCTCTTCCTTCACATCAATCGATCCATCACCGCGCAGGGGGATGTTGAGCATCAGGTTGCCGTTCTTGCTGACGATGTCGGTGAGCATGGAGACGATGCGCGGCACGGTCTGGTAGCGGTTCTCCTCGTAGACGGCGCGGCTGTAGTGCCAGTCGCCGATGCAGGTGTCAGTCTGCCAGGGCTCGGGACGGATGGCGTTGGCGGTGCTGCGCTCGATGTCTTCGACGAAGGAGCCAGCGTGCTCGGGCTGAATATGCTTGCCGTTGACGACGACCTCCGTCCGGCCGCCGTTGCGGGCGGCGCTCAGGTTGTAGTAGTGCGCGACCAGATCGAGCCCAGCCTGGCCGAGCGGCAGCTCGTTGGTGTCGAAGTAGAGAACATCCGGCTGATACTTCTCGACCATGTCTTTGCAGCGCAGGTACCAGTTCTCGCAGAAGGCCTCGGCGGGCATGGGGTTGTTCTTGGCGAGGCTGGTGTACTCGCTGACCCAGGCCTTGACGGCAGCGATGCCGTGGATGCCGTTGGGCATGCGCACACTGTTGCCGGTGTAGAGATCCTGCGGATCGAGGCCCTCCCACCACTTGCCCTTGCCGTCGGCCTTGGTCAGGGTGTAGGCGTCGTAGCGCACGCCCTCGAGCGGCCCCTCGCCGTCATATCCATAGGCCGGCTGCAGCCAGCGCGCCGCCCAGGAGTTGTGGTTGGAGATGCCGAAGCGCAGGCCATTGGCGCGCACGATGCGGGCCCAGGTGCCGACCAGATCCCTCTTCGGGCCGACCTTGACCGAGTTCCAATCGTGATGAGCGGAGTCGTACATGTCGAAGTTGTCGTGATGCGCCCCCATGGCGAAGAAGTACTTGGCGCCAGCTCGCTTGTAGAGGGCGATCAGCCGCTCGGGATCCCACTTTTCGGCCTTCCAGAGATTGTCGATCTCCATGAAGCCGACCTTCGAGGGATGGCCGTAGTTCTTGACGTGGTAGTCGTAGTCCTTCTCGCCCTGGATGTACATGCGCCGCGCGTACCAGTCGCCCTGCTCGGGGACGCACTGCGCGGTCCAGTGCGCCCACATGCCAAATTTTGCATCGCGGAACCACTCCGGCGTCTTGTAGTTGGCGCTGAGCGACTTCCATGTCGGCTGGAACGGGCCGGGCGCGATCTGGCGCGGCGGTGGATCATTCTGCGCAAAGGCGCGCGGGAGAGCTGCGATGGCGGCTACGGCTGCGGTGAGTCGGGCGAAGTGGCGACGGGTGAACTGGCTGGCCATGGAGTGTAGCTCCTGATCGTTGCGTTATGTCAGCTTGAGGCCTGAGATCTTCAGCGAGTAGACAAAGTCGCAGGGCTTCTCCGCTGGAAACTTCACCTTCAAGCCCTGCGCATCCTGCGTGAATTGCAGCGGCTCGCCGTGGCCGAGCAACTCGACACGCTCGACTCTTTCGTGCCCCGACGGGCCCGCGGGCAGCGATGTGATCGTCACCGGCTCGTCGCCCGGCCAGTTCATCACCGTTGCGTAGAGCGTATTGCCGTGGGTGGTGAAGCGAATGTCCCTGGCGGTATATCCGTTGCGCGAGATGCCTCCTCCGCCCACTCCATCTCCGCCCATGTTCTGCCCGTTGAGCCGCCCGGCAAAGTTGCCCTTGGCGCGGATCGCCACCATCGCCGCCGCTGCTGCATCGGCCACCGGTCCCTCGCCGTACTTCGTCCACGGACGCGTGGAGTAGATCGCCTCGCCGTTGACCGAGAGCCACTTGCCGATCGCAAGCAGCACGTCCTGCTGCTCCTGCGGGATGGTTCCATCGGCGCGCGGGCTGATGTTCAGCAGAAGATTGCCGTTCTTGCTCGTATTCTCGACGATCTTCCAGACAAACTGGTCTGGCTTGTAGGGCTTCTGCTCGGTCACGTAGCCGAACTTGTCGGTGATGGGATCGTCCGGCTGCCAGATCCAGTCGGTGAGCTCCATCGGTGCGCGGCCCTCGCGCTCGTAGTCCATGATTTGCCCGCTGACCCAGGCGGCCGCCTTGGCGCTGACGCCGACCTGCTTGCCCCACTGCCGCGCGCGATTGAAGTAGTAGGCCGAGACCACGGTCTTCAGCGGATCCCACTCATGCTGCGTGGCCATGTCGAACCAGAGCATATCCGGCTGATACTTGTCGATCGTCTCGATGCGCTTGGCCACCCAGTCGTGCATGAACCGGGTGCGCGCGCCGTTGCTCTTGTCGGCGACGTTGTAGAAGTTGGCCCACTTGGGATCGTACTGATCGCTGCCTGCAAGCGCGGGAATAAAGACGAAGTGGAAGGCCGAGTGGTCGGAGATTCCCGTCTTGAGTCCTACCTTGCGCAGCGCCTTGATCAGGTCGCCGTCCAGATCGCGGTGCGGCCCATAGTTGACGGAGTTGTAGGGATTGATCGCGCTCGCCCAGTTGGAGAAGCCATCGTGATGCTCGCCCGGCGCCAGGACGTACTTCGCTCCGGCGTTGACGAAGAGCTGCGCCCAGGCATCGGGATCCCACTTGGCCGCCGTGTACATCGGAAGAAAATCCTTATAGCCGAACTTGGTTGGCGGGCCGTAGTGCTCGGTGTGCCATTGCATGACACCGGCATTGCCGCCGTACATATAGCGGACGTACCACTCGCTGGCGTGCGCCGGCACGGAGTAGATGCCCCAGTGCATCATGAGTCCGAACTTGGCGTCGCGAAACCACACGGGATCGGTATAGTCCTGCTGGATCGAGTCCCAGGTCGGCTGGAAGGGCCCAGCCGGTAGCGCAGGCAGCCCGGCCAGAGCCGCTGCAACCAACTCCGGCGAGTCCTTGCCCGACCACAGATCGCCCGGCGCACTCGAGCCCGCCTTGCCGGTGACGCCCTCCTGCTGGGCGAGGGTGGGATCCTCTACCTGGGGCTGTGTCGCCTGGGCAAACAGAGCGGCAGCGTGCGAACGGCCAAGGCCTGCGGTCACTGCGGCCGCAGTCGTCATCGATGCAAAGTCTCTGCGCGTAAACATGCGATTCATTGTCGTGCTCCCAACCGAGATCAGACTTATTTAAACAGTGCAATCGACTACATTCTTGCGCTATGGATTACTTTCGAGTTCGAGACGGAGATAGTCCCACACTACGCCGCTTTGCAGATCGCCTCCGGGTACAGTAAATGTCATCTCGTTTTCGCCGGGCTTGAGCAGTGCGGCGTCGAACTTCAGCGTGCGCTGCTGATTGAGGCCCTTGTCGGCGTTGTAGCGAATGCTGTTGGTGGTGATCAGGTGGGCGTTATCGGGGGTGGTCCCGTCGCCAATGGCACCGATGCTATGGCCGTTGAGGCCGACAGCCAAGCCGTCGCGAAGGCCATTGACTCCGGCCAGCGCGACACGGAGTGCGGCCTGACCATGCACAGTCTTTACAACGCTAAACTTGACCGTCCAGACTGTAGTGCGACCACTGCCGTAGATAGCCCACGGCCCGTGCTGATTAGTCTGCGGATATTGCTGCAGCGACTCAGCTTTTACCCAACCAAAGGGCTGATTGGCAGGATCCTTGGCCTCGGAATTGACGAACGAGAGGTTAGTGGCGTGTGGAACCTCCTCAAAGAACCAGTCCTTTCGGTAGTCGCTCTTGCCGACGGTATAGGTGATGTCGTGGGGGAAGAGAAGCGCATAGCGCATATTCCATCCCCACAGCCAGCTGTTGGCACCGTCTCCCTTGAAGAACTTGTCGCCGGTGCGGTCGGGGTAGCCAATCTCCCAGAGTTGCGTTCCGTAACGCACAGGCTTCCACACGAGCTTGCCGAGATCGACGGTCTTGCCAGCAACTACAGTGATATTGGTCTGCGCAAAGTCGCCAAGGACGCCTGTAGCGAAGGCGTGCAAGGTATAGCTTCCGGGACGCACCTTGGTGAGGGTGAATTTGCCATCTTCCGTTCCGTCGTTCCAAAACTGGTAGCCATTGGCGTTGTGTATCCAGAGCAGCTTGTCCGTGTCGGGCGCAGTAAGCCCGACGGTGATGTGAGAGAGCGTCTTCGGTGTATTTGGGGGGGCCAGTGGATCGTCGAGAACGATCTGCCCAGTAACAGTACCTCGTTCGGCGCTGTGCGGATAGTCCACTCCGTTGACCCAGTCATACGGCCACTTGGCGTTCTGCTGCTTTGCCTGATTCAGCGCGTCCTGCCACAGCGCGTTCGCGTTGTCGTGCCAGCTTGCGGGAACGGTGGGGTTGCCAGCCGTCGCGGCGAGTTTGTTGATCTCAGTCTGGCTGGTGGGCGTGGGGTGGTCAAGCGAGTTGACGTAAACGAAGATGGGGCCGACGACTCTCGTCCAGCTTTCGCCCGCGGCTACGTTGACGCGCGCGCCGGTGTCGTAGTGGCCGCCGACCCAGTAGTCGAGGATGATCGGTTCGGGGTTGTCGTTGTCGCCGAAGTGGGCGTCGAGCTCGAGCTTGCTTGGCCCACCGCTCAGGTATTCGATGGTCGGATTGATAAACCAGATACCGATGTGGTTCTTGGTGCTCGACCAGCCATAAGCGGGCGTCTTGTACTGTACGCCGGAGTAGCTATATTTGTGCTCGACCGAGTTCTTGTAGACGCCCTTGCTCATGATGCGCTGCTCTTTGGCGTGGACGACGACGCCAGTGCCCCAGTCGGTCGGCGCGGCCTCCAGCATATTGCGATCCTTGTCCACTGTAATCCAGTCGAAGCTCTGGCTCAGACGCGTGATATAGCGACTCTCGGCGCCGACTCCGCTGGCGCGGTAGGACGGTGGATGGGTGAAGATCGCGTAGACATAGATGCCGCTGTCGCCGCGACCGAGCGCGTAACGAATCTCCATATCGCAGTAGGTTCCGCCGCCGGGTGCGCCACGGCCCAGCATGGTCTGGCCGCCACTGACTCCTTTGATGGAGACCTCGGCGCGAGTGCCATCGTTCGTGGCCGGATCGATGGTAATGGTGTTGCTCAGTTGCTGCGCATCCTGCGGAGTCTGCTCCCAGTAACCGCCATTGCCGCCCATGGTCTCGACGCCGCGATAGACCAGCGAGGCCATCGACCCGCTGTCCTTGCGGATGGTCGCCTTGACGATACCGTTATCGAGAGTCCATGTGCGTCCGTTGTCGGTAACTGTGACGGCGGACTTGGTATTCTGATCGCCAACAGCCGACGGAAGCTGAGCCGTAAGCACCGCCGATGTCGGTGCAATCAGAGGAAAGAATCCAATAGCAACTAGCGCCGATGCACGCAGATATTTCGAGACGCGGATAACTTGCAGGATGTTCATTCAAGCCTCA
>Ga0302267_10001261_pt1 | contig 32484 bp, 26 predicted proteins | sample III_Bog_E1_3_FD_194555 | JGI IMG/M metagenome (GOLD analysis project Ga0302267, IMG submission 194555) | Peat permafrost microbial communities from Stordalen Mire near Abisko, Sweden - III_Bog_E1_3 | ecosystem: Environmental > Terrestrial > Soil > Wetlands > Peat | place: Sweden: Abisko...
CCCCTGGCGTGGGGCTCTCCCAGGCGACGTTGATCCACCACTCGCCCACAGACCGCTTTGCCTGGGCCACGGTGAGCCATCGCTCGTTCTTCCCGTGTCCGAGCAGCCACCTCAACGTGATGCCGCGGCCTTCGTCGATGCTCAACTTGGCGACGAGGTCACCGATCAACGCAGTGTGGTTATCGCCTCGCGACCTGCAGCAGGGACAGCCACACTCTCGCTCCAGTCGGAGCCGCAACTCGGACAGACCCAGTGCCGGTGCGGTCCTTCCCTGATTTCAACCCTGCACCCGTAGGGGGTGTACTCCTCGGGCCAGGGTTGGTTGCAGTTGGGACACTTCGGAGGCTTTTCCATCATGGCTCCCTCAAGACGCGTCGCAGAGGGGGTCTTGGGTCAAAGCCACGGGCAGCGACACCGCTGTCTCTAGCCTTACACGGAACGGCGGGCAATCCCAGTCGCCCGTTGAGGGGCCGGATTCCTCCACTGGGGTTGTCCTCGCCCAGCCGTACCCGCTCTCTGCTGACCCCAGGCGCTCGGCGAAGTGCTCCATGGGCCGAGGGTGGACCTTGGGCGCCCTGCCCCCAGGTCTACGCAACACCCCGCACCGTCCCCTACCGGGATAGTTCAGATCAAGTCCCGGCCGCTTCTTTGATGGCTTCGGTCAGCTGCTCCAACGTCGGCGCACCTGCTGGGCCTTCTGGGGTGGAGTACAGGCGGCACGTCAGCCCGAAGTCTCTGCGGGCTGATGGAAACGGGTCTCGTCCGTCGATCAGGATCGACGGAGAACCTGCGAAGCGATACCGGTCCGCTGCTTCCTGTGTGTCCACGAGGCAGTGCTCGATCGTTGTCGCGAAGCCAGACAGATCAAGAGCGTGCTGAAGGCAATCTTCCATCTCTGCCCAGTGCGGGCAGCCACCGAAGTAGAGGAGTTGGACCTTCACGGGACCAAGAATCCCACGTCCCGAGACCTCTGGAGGTCCCTGTCACGAGGCTCCCAACCGACGGGAGGCAAGCTCAACTCAATCGAGACATCGCTGCGGATCGGTCTTCAAATCCACGGATGTCGGCAACGAGACCATCGCTGATGGTCAGGATCTGCCAGCGCTCTGTCGAATTGTCAGATTGCGCGGAAGAACGTGCGTCCAACACATTAAGACCGACGAGGACCTTGTCGCCGTACACACCCGTCTCTGTGACGATCGCTCGGACCCCGTTCGCTCGACCACGGCGGTACCAGGCAAGCACTTGGTCACGGTTGCGGCAACCGGGGTTCGAATCGTCCGGTGCTCCCCAGGTGACGTTGGGATCGAGAAGTTCCCGATAGCCGAGAAGATCGGGTGACTGGAGAGCGGTGTGGATCTCTCCGGCGATCTCCTCCATCCCCGCTGGGTCAGCTGCCATAGTGGTGACCTCCCTGGGCATCTTCGTGCCAGTCTCGCACTGACATGACGGCTTTGGCGCTTCGTCATCCTGCCCCTGAACGCCTAATACACATGTGATCTTTCGGGCACCTCAGTGCATCCTGCACAGCGCTGGGAGCATGCCCGGATGAGCCCCTTCCCCGTCATCGTCCCCACGTCATCGCCATCCGGGGAGACCCGCTTCGCGCTGGGTGATCCGCTGGTCGACTCCTATCTCGAGTTCGTGGCCGGACGCTCTCGACCGAACACCCTGCGGGCGGTCGCCTTCGACCTGAAGTCGTTCTTCGCCGTCATCGACAAGGACCCGCTCGCCGTTGTTCCGGCCGACGTCTTCGAGTTCCTGGCCGATCAGCGAGGGGACCGCACCGTGGTGCGGATGTCCGATGGCGAGTCGGGACTGTCGGCCCGCACCATCGCCCGTCGGCTGTCGTCGGTGTCGGGCTTCTACGCGTATCTGGTGGCCCGGGGCGACACGTCGGTCGAGACGAACCCGGTGCCGAAAGGACTCTCCACCCGCCGGCGCGGCGGTCGTGTCCGGACGGTGCCGTTGGTTCGGGTCCCCCGCACACTGCCGAAGATCCTGTCGCCCGGAGATGTCGACGCACTGGTCGGTGCACTGCGCACCCATCGGGACCGGGCCATGGTCTTCGCCATGGTGCTCGGCGGGCTGCGACGCTGCGAAGTGCTCGGACTGCGATTGTCGGACATCCAGGTGGCCGAGCGCTCGGTGTTCGTCGCCGAGGGCAAGGGCGGCCACCAGCGGGTGGTCCCCATCTCCAACACCTTCTTCGCCGAGCTGGGCGAGTATCTGGTGAACGAACGTCCGAAGGACGCGTCGACGAACCGGGTGTTCGTGACCTTGAAGGGCCTGAGCCGGGGACAGGGGCTCAGCGCCCAGGGGGTGGAGACCATCTTGTTGAGCGCCCGCCAGCGGGCCGGGCTCGAGCGTGCCACCTGCCATCAGCTCCGGCACACCTGTCTCACCCGACTGCGGGAGGCGGGCATGGCCTTAGAAGCGGTCCAGGCCCAGGCCGGGCACGTCTCGATCGAGTCGACCCGGATCTACCTGCACCTGACCAACGACTGGCTGGCCAACGAATACCACCAGGCCATGGGTGCCGTCGACGCCCACGCGGCCGAGTTCCTGGCCATGGTGGAGATGGCCCAGTGAGCATCGCCGAAGTCCTGCCCGAGCCCTGGATCCCGAAGAACGAGTCCCACCGGGAGTGGGCCGTGCTCTCGGCAGAGGCGCCCCAGTTGGCCGCGACCATGCGCCGCTACCTGGTCCAGCTCACCACCTTCCTCGCGCCTCGCAGCGTGGACGTGGCCGACTCGACACTGCGCCAGCTGGCCCGGTGGCTGGTGGCGGAGACCGACGTGGCGGTCGTGTCCGACATCACCCGGACCCACGTCGAGGACTACAAGGTGTGGCTGGCCGCCCAGCCTGGCTGCACCGGTCCGACCCTGGCCAAGAACACCCAGCGTCAGCGGCTGCGGATGATCCGGATCTTCTTCGAGCGCCTCATCGAGTGGGACTGGCCTGAGGCCCACCATCGCAACCCGATCCTCCACGGGGACATCCCACCCCGTCCCGAGCCGCTGCCCAAGTTCCTCTCTGACGAGGATGCAGCCAAACTGTTGGCCGCAGCCAAGGCCCACCGCCTGCCCGCTATCGCCTGGTGGTCGAGATGCTGTCCCGGACCGGCATGCGGGCAACCGAGCTCTGCGAGCTGGCGGCCGACGCAGTCTCGGTGCGCGACGGGTCCCACTGGCTGCGCATCCCCGTCGGCAAGCTGCGCAACGACCGCATGATCCCGCTCCACGCCGAGCTCGTCCCGCTGCTGGAGGAGTGGACGGCACGCAACCGCGTCCACATCCGGGACCAACAGCGCCTCATGGCCGACGAGCACAAGCCCCTCGACCGCCGCACCGTCCACCGGATCGTGGCCACCACGGCCAAGAAGGCTGGCATCGGCCACGCCCATCCCCACCAGCTCCGTCACACACTGGCCACCCAGGCCATCAACCGGGGCATGCGCTTGGAGACCATCGCCGAGATGCTCGGCCACCGGTCCATGGACATGACCCTCGTCTATGCCCGGATCGCCAACCGGGTGGTGGCTGACGAGTACAACGCGGTCATGGAACAGGTCGACGCGCTTTACAAGACGGCGGGGGCTCCGACGGAATCTCCGGCTGAGGCCGAGACCCCAGCGATGACCCGCCTCCGAACCGAGTACGCCCGCATGCTCGGCAACGGCATGTGCAACCGACCGGCCGAACTCGACTGCCGGATTGAGTCAGCCTGCGAATCTTGCGCGTACTTCCGCACCGGACCGGAGTTCGTGCCCGTCCTGCTGCGCCAACTGAATCACGCCCGTGAACACGGGCAGACCGATCGGGTCGTCCTCTACGAGAGGCTGGTCAACCGAGCGACCGAGGAGTCGGCTTGACACGGATTACATGTATAACGCCGGGGATGGGCGCGTTATCGACGGACACGTGCTTGCCATCCGCGAGCTGCCGCCGACCGGCACGACTGGGGCACCCCGTCGATACTCAGAGAATGGGCGATCTCGGCGCAACTCATTCAGGCAACGTGATTGCGGATCCACCAGAGGCCGACCGCAATCAGGGCGACGGCACCGGCGACGAAGATCGTGGCCTCGCTCCACTGGAGCGCCCAGTAACGACTTGACGGAAGGTACGTCACGATCGTGTGAAGGTGGTTCTGCTATTGGTTGCCTTCAGCGGTTCGCACACGGGCTGCAGTGTGCCCCTATCAACCAGTGTGCCAACCGGCCTTCGAGATTGCACCCGGATCAATGCCTTCTATTTCGCCGGATGGGGGCTCATGGGTGTCGCCCTGATCGTGACGGCCCTGGGCGTCCGAGCACTAATCCAGCAACGCCGTCAGACTGCCTCCGAACCATCCTGAGAAGACCCTAAACGCCGGGTCGGCGACGCTTCCTGGAAATGTCCGACCGTCAATTCCGGGCCCATTCAGCCCGCCTCCGGGCGCCCGGCGGACGAGAGCACCGTCGGTCCCCACCGTAGGCTCACGAAGCATGGGCTCCCTTCTTGCTGTTGTGATTCCGCTGGCGCTGGGGGCCGCCGTCAGCCCGACCCTCTTCGCGCTCGAGGTTCTTGTGCTCACGGGTAAGCACCATCCCGTGGCCCGGGGCTGGGCGGTGGCCGGCGGAGCGGGAGCGGTCCTCTTGGCGTTCGGGTTGCTCGGCGTGACGGTGTTGCGCACCATCGAAACCGGCCACCACCACCGATCGTTGACCGGTGCCGTCATCGACCTGGGTGCGGCCGCCGCCCTCGTCCTCCTCGCGGCGCGTTCGCTTCAAAAGGCGAGGACAGCGGCAGAGGCCCACCACGAGCACACCAAGGGGCGCCTGGATGACGCCCCCACGCTCACCTTCGTTGGCGTCGGTGCTCTGGGCATGCTGGTGAACTTCTCGACGCTCGTTCTCTTCTTGCCCGCCGTGCGCGAGATCGAACACTCGTCGGTGGATGTCGCCGAGAAGGTCGTTGTTTGGCTGATCATCACCGTCATCGCCCTCCTCCCCGTGCTCCTGCCGGTCACCCTGGTGGCACTCCTCGGCACGCGGGCCGATCCGCTGTTGGCCCGCCTCAACGCGTTCGTCGGCCGGCACGCCCGGACTATCGCAATCGCCATCGAATTGGTCTTTGCCGTGGTCCTCGCGTGGAAGGGGATCGGGGACCTCCACTGACCTGAGTGGCAGTAATCCTCCCAAGGGTCGATTAGCCCTCGCCTCCGAACACCGGGTGAGTGACCTCCTCCGTCACGTCGGGGATGGTCCGTCTTGCGAGTCGGATGCTGCCTCGACTCGTCGTCGATACTGGGTGAGTGACATCTCTGGCATTGTTCGATCTCGACAGCACCCTCCTGGATCGAGAGAAGGCATTCGCACTGTGGACGAAGCAGTTCCTTGAAGTCCACGGACTCAGTGAGGATGCGTTGCCGACTATCGAGCGTGTAGACGCCGACGGATACAACCCCCGTGAACAGTTCTTCTCAGAGTTGCGCAGGGAGTTAGGTATAACGAACTCGATCGACGAGCTACTTGCCGACTACTACGTCGAGTATCCATCGAAGTACGCGGTGGAGCCTGAGGTGATCGGTGCAGTCAGATCACTGCGGGCAGCGGAGTTCAAGGTAGGCGTCGTCACCCAACGGGCCTCCCTCTCAGTGGGCAAAGTTCGAGGCTGCAGGCATAGAAGACGAGTTTTATGCAGTGTGCGTCTCGTCGGTCATCGGCGCACGCAAGCCCGATCTGGCCATCTTCGAGGAGGCGGCCAAATCTGTGAACTTCCGCTTGCCGGCTGGATGATCGGCGATTCGCCCGAAGCTGATGTTGCAGGTGGCTTTGGGACCCGGGTCCCGGAGTACGGACCGTCCCGGAGGGCCAATGACCCTGATGCCGCACCCGCAATCGTGGAACAATCCCTGGCATGGACGAGCCGACGGAGCTTCAGTACGACGGATACTGGAGGACGGCTGTCTGGGCCCTCCGAGTGGGATTCATCGCGCTGGCCGTCGTGATTGCGGGTCTCATCGTGATGTGGTCGGGATCCACGCCGTGGGTCTTGGCCGTCGGAGAGATCAGCTGGCTTACTGCAGCCTTCGTCGCGTTGGCCGGGTTCCTCTGGGCCCGGCATCTGCTTCCCACGCCGCGGCCTGGGTTCTGGTCGATGCGGTTCATGCTCATCCACGACACCGTCCGCGCCCGGTCGTCGGCCCAGCGGTCCTGACGGCTCCTCCCTTGGCGGCTGCGTCCGACGTGCGGAAGTCTCCCGTCTTGTCGGCCAGACCGGGATGGGCCGATACCGGGCGGGTGCGAAGGGTGCCCCATATCGGATTGAAGGCACCTAGTGGTACGTCTGAGAAATGGCTGGGCCGGTCGGGTGGAGTGAGCCTGCGCACGCGTGCTCCGACCTGTGTCGAGACCGGCCAATTCAAACCCGCGACGGACCACTAGCTGCTTAGGGGTTGCTCAACGCAGAAGAGTCGCCGCCGGCGACACCGATGAGGGCGCGGACTCGGCCAGCGAAGCGCGCGTTACACGGCCGGCGTGAACTCTGTCGCGACCACCATCTGTCCTCGCGACGTGGTGCTTAGGCGGATCTCTTTCACCGACTGGTAGTCGGGGTCATTCGGAAAGCCCCAAGCTGCCTCGGCGTCAGCGAAGCGGATCACGACCGTGCTGTTCGGCGGCTCACCTTCGGCGGGCTCCGCATCAGAGCCTGCGACCAGGAGTTCAGCGGCATGCTTCTGCAGGAACGGCCTCACCCCAGGCAGGTACTCATTGCGGTACCGGTCCATGTCATGGATCTCTTGCATCAGAACGAGATAAGCAGCCATTCGTTCTCCTCACGCATCGTGCGGGCAGCCGCCCGCACCGTAGTTCGTCAAATCGCGCCACGACCGTTGAGCGCAGGTAGGGAGACGCCGCGGCCCGGGCGGCCGAGATGGCGTCTTCGGGGTCGGCACTTCCCGTGGCGGCGCCGACGTTGGCGGTTGGGCGGTCGACCTCGACCACCCGAATGCCTTGCCCGTGCAGGTGAACGAGTGAGCCCAGCCCCATAGGAGCCGGTGCCCTCGACGCCGAGAAGCTCGACGGAGCCGAGAAGCTCTCCGGCCAGGCCAGCAACTGGGCGTAGCCCTTCGGTGTGGTCTCGAAGGACTCGACGCCGAGGAGCGCTCCCCGTTCATCCAGGGCGGCTGCAACATGCACGTCGAGGTGCGTGTCGACCCCGCCGGTGATCTGCCCTGCCGAAGTGGTCATTGTCATCCCTTCGTTCCAATCGGGTGGGGTGGCACCACATCGATCAGGACGACGGACAAGACAACGACGGGTCTGTGCGGCAGGCTCCTATGAGGTCACTCCGTCCGACCGAGCTGCGTCGGGTGAATGTCCGAGCCGGGCCGACGAATCGTAAGCAAGACAGTCCCAAGGGACGTCAGCAGGTTCATTTGAGTTAGGCCTGGCTCGGGCATCCACCCTCACGCTGACCGGTGGCGCCGCCGAGGTGGTGGACCGGATCAACGCCCTGTTCAATCCTCGCTGCCGGCTCGAGGTCGCTATCGGTGGCGGCATATACCCGGCGATTGAGGACACGTCAGTGACCAACATCTTGGGTCATGCAGACCTGCAAGCGTCGAGGCCCCACCCGGCATCACTGATTAGACGGGACCGCTGACGTCAGTCCGTTTGCGACATGGTTCGCACCTCGCACGTCAGTACCAGATGATCCAGTGGGGCCCAGCGGCGTCGGTGCAAGTGGGAAACGGTGGCCACACGGTCTCGATGTTCGCCTCAGGGTCGACGTCCACGTATTGCGGTGCGATCGGAGCCGCGGGATCGTCGTAGAGCCCCCAGGAGCGCGCGTGGAGGAGTCCCGGGCGGTCTTTGTGGCTCGGCGGCCCTATCGAGTCAGGGAACGCTCAGAATGTCTCCCGATTCCACGCGTTCACCCCCCTCGGAGGGCAGGCGACCTCGAGCTCCAACCGAGAATCCACGCCCGGCCCCCCAATGACACACCCAGTGCTACTCGATCATCGGCAACTCGATGGGCGAGATGACGGCCTACTGCCGGCGCCTCGAGCAGGCCTGGACCACGGGCTGATCTCACTGGGCTGCTCGGGAACCACTAGGGACGCAGAAGAGAGCTCAGCCCGTCGAGAGCAATGCCTCATTCGGCTCGCTCGACGAATTCCACGCGGTTCTTGGGACATCTCACCTACGGCAGCGGGGCGCAGAGGCCCCCGTAAGCCTCCGGGCGGCGAGTGGTCAGGAACGGAAACAGCGTGAGCCAGTCCTCCCGCTGCTCGAGATCGAGGTCGGCCACGAGCACAGCCGGCTCGTCCCGCGGCGCCTGGACCAGCTTGCGGCCATAGGGGTCGGAGATGAACGACGAACCGTAGAAGGAAAGGGGGTCTTCGGTGCCGATCCGGTTGACGGCAACCATGAACGTGCCGTTGGCGATCCCGTTGCCGAGGATGACCGTCTCCCACAGGGGCTCGGTGTCAAAGCTGGGGTGGTCGGGCTCCGAGCCGATGGCGGTCGGGTAGACGAGGACGTCGGTGCCGGCGAGGGCGTAGGCCCGGGCCAGCTCGGGGAACCACTGGTCCCAGCAGGTGGGGAAGCCGAACTGGGCACCGTCGATCGGCAGCGGACGGGCCACCTCCTCGGCTGGCCCAGGCTCGAAGTAGCGGTCTTCGTAGTAGCCGGCGGTGATCGGGATGTGGAGCTTGCGGGTCCTTGATGCCAACCTCCCGTCGGGTGCCACGACGATGGCGGTGTTGTACCCGAGGTCCTGGCCGGGCCGGGCCTCCCACAGGGACGCGTGCACGTAGACGCCCGTCTCAACGGCGAGCTCGGCGGCGAAGGTCGCGGTCGGACCTCCCTCGAGCGGCTCGGGCTCGACGCCAGGCCGGGGTCCGTCAGGGGTGACGGCGAAGTACGGGGAGAGGGTCAGCTCCTGCAGACAGACCAACCGAGCACCTTCGCCCGCCGCCAGTCGCACGCCCTCGGCCAGCGCGGCCCGGTGCTCGGTCGGATCGGGGTGCCAGCGGTGCTGGACGGCACCGACCCGCAGCAGGCGCGGCCGCCCGGGCCCTACCTGGGCGTACGAGACGCCCGCCGATGCCGTCAGTACCTTCATTGCGTCGCTGTGCGGAGCGGCACCTGCTGGGTGATGCAGTGCGGTCCACCACCGCCGTAGGCGATGACGAGCCCGGGGACGCCGACTACCTCACGTCCGGGGAAGGCGGCCGCGATGCGCTCGAGGGCCTCCTCGTCGCTCTCGGTGGCAGAACCACCGGCCAGGGGGACGATCGCACCTCCGTTGCACAGGGTGAGGTTGAGGTACGCGTTGGGCACGCTGGTGCCGGCCACCTCGCCGTAGGCCAGCGGCGGGAAGCTCACGACCTCGAGGCCGGCGACAAGCGCGCGCTCGCGGTTCTCAGCCATCGTCTCGTGGTCGGGGTCACCGGCAGGCCGCGACTGCAAGAGCAGCTGGCCCGCGTCGGTGAAGGTGGCGATGCCGTCGACGTGGCCATCGGTGTCGCGGTCATCGGCCAGGCCACGCCCGAGCCAGACCACGTCTGTCACCCCGAGGTACGAGCGGAGGGCGTTCTCGATGGCGGACCGGTCTAGCTCCGGGTTCCGGTTCGGAGCGAGCAGGCACTGCTCGGTGGTGACGAGCCTCCCCTGCTCGTCGATGAGTAACGAGCCACCCTCGAGCACGATCGGCGCTTCGAAGGCGACGTCGCCGTACTGCTTGGCGAGGACGCCGCCGGCGGCCTCGTCGCGGTCCCAGCCGACGAACTTCTCGCCCCAGGCGTTGAAGCGGAAGTGGACCCCGGCTCGGCGGCCAGCCGCATCCAGGGCAAAGATTGGCCCGTTGTCGCGCATCCAGGAATCATCGAGCGGTAGATCGACCAGGTCGACGCCCCCGGCAAGCATGGCCCGAGCCTCGGCGGCGGCGGCACCGTTGGGCACCACCATGGTCACCGGCTCGAAGGCGGCGATGGCGTTGGCGACCTCGGCGTAGTCGCGCCGTGCCGCCTCTAGCTCGCTCCTCCAGAGCTCACGCCGGCAAGGCCACGCCATGAGCATCCGCTCCTGCGGGGCCGTCTCCGGCGGCATCCGGAATCCGTGGTCCAGAGGGGTGTCCGTCGGGGCGGTGGCAGTCATGACCAGCGATGGTACTCATCGTTCGTTGCCCCGACCGGTGCCCGTCGTGGGTGCGCGGCGGCGGGGTTCACCTGCCGTCTCTTGTTTCGGCTTCCGTCGCTCCGAAGCCAGTGCAATTGCGTGCACCTCCACCAAGGCGAACGAAGTGATCGTCACCTATTCGGAGTGATCGGCCGAGTCGTCGCGTGCGGCCCGCGGTTGAGGACTACCCCATACGCCCTTCGGGTCGAAGGCGCTCAGCCGGAAGGCACGGTCAGTGGGGGCACCGTGGTGCTTGGCACGGTTACCGGACCGCCCCCGCCTCCAGCCGTGCTGCTGCTGGACGAGGTGGATGGGGTGTTACCCGCGCCTCTGGTCAGATGGAGCAGCACCTCGAGCGTGCCGTTGTTAGCGGTGGTGACGAAGCCGCCGACGCTGGGGTTCGCGATGTTCCAGTCTGAGAACGTGATGGGCACTTCGGCCAGGACGTCGATCTCGGACCCGATGCGCTCCGCCGTGAGGGTGAAGGTCACTGACTTGGACACACCGTGCATGGTGAGGGTGCCCTGCGCCGTGTACTGCTTCGTGGTGCCGGCTGCCGGAAGTGTTCCCAGAGGAATCGGTGACGTCAGGACCAGGCTGGCGGTCGGGTACTGGTTGACGTCCATGATGCGGCCATCGAACTGTGCGTTGCGCTGACTCTGGTCGCTGACCACACTCGCCATGTCCACCGTGAACGTGCCTTTGGCGACCGACGTGCCACCTAAGGTCAGTGAGCCCCAAATCTTGCTGGTCCGACCGACGGCCGTGGCGTTCTGGCCCACCAGCACCTCTTGGACCCGGTAACCGGTCTCAGAGCCGGGACCGACATTCCAGGTGCCGCTGACGGCGGATGACGAGGCGGCCGAGTTCGTCGCGCCAGCTACCGAGGTCGAGGTGTGAGTCGTCGGCAGTTCGAGCTTGGTCGGGGCAGGACCCTCAATGAAGTGGATGTAGATGAAGGGACCCGCCACGGCCAGGGCGGCGATGAGCACCACTGCGCTACCGATCCACCAAATGAGCCTACGCCGACTCCGCGTGACCATCGTTGCACCTTTCGGATGGGGGCCAACCTTGTCAGGCCGGCGGGATCACGGTAAAGCTGCGACATAGAACCAGCCTGTGGAGCGTCTGTGACCAAGCAGAGAGTGACTGGTGCGTGCAGGCGGGCCACGACCCGCCCGCGGTGGCTCAGGCCGGGATGCTCGGCAACGGCATGTGCACCCGACCCGTCGAGCTCGAGGAGGAAGCAGCCCTGGAACGCAGATCGGTTGTCCTCGTGCACATCGACATCCTCTCAGGAGCGATGCCGAGGTCATGGAATGTCACACCAGGCATGAGAGGCAACTTGGGTGTCCCTACCAACGGCTGGGTGCGCAGCCGAGCCGGTGCCCACCGTTGCTGGTCTTGGCGCTCTCCGACTTGAAGGCCAAGGAGGCACCTGATCGAGGCGGGCAACGGTCTAAGGCAGGCGCACGTCGACCAGGTCAGTGAGGAGTTGGAAATCGGCGACGTTGTAGGTGAGCAGTGGCACCTGCTCGACTGCTGCTGTGGCTGCGATGGCGAGGTCGATTTGTCGTCGTCGCGGGTTGCCCCCCCGCTGAGTAACGGCGGAGGCGAGCCTGCCCCAGGCACGTGCAACCTCGGTGCTGATGGGCAGGGGGTCGAAGGTCGCCTCGACGGCAGCTAGGCGATCGGCCCGCCTGGCCCGTTCGTCGGGGTTGTCGGTGACGAGGACGCCGAAGTGCAGCTCGGCGATCGACGCCACGCTGATCGCCGCTTCGAGATCCTGAGTGACTTGAACACCCGCCTCTGTCCCGCCCGCCACGGTGACCTCAAGCTCGTCGTTCGGGCCTCGGAGAGGATTCGGCCCGATGAGCACCGACGTGTCGAGGATTGCCCTCACTGGTCGAAGGGGTCGGTCAGTCCAGCGTCGAGCTGGGTGAGTTCGTCATCCAGACCGCGAGGGGTCGGGCCGCTCCAGATCCTGACCAGCTCGGATCCCTTGACCCATCGGCGGCGCCCGGTTGGCGAGAGTTCGGCCACGGGGCGCCCGGCGACGGTGATCACGAGGGTCTCGCCGGCCTCGACCCGCCGCAGCACGGCACTCACGTCGTTGCGGAGCTCTTTTTGAGGGATCGTGTCCACGTCACTAATGGTAGCAGTTCTGCTACCACCTCGGCCGTACTGGCTCTGGGGTGCCCTCCAACAGTGGGTATGGGCGCCGCTGGAGGTTCTCCGCCGGTGGGCGGTGCTGCGGGCGTCCCGGGTCCGGCGATCATTCCGGTCGGCTACGAGGCCGTGTCCGGCTTCAGTGCCGACGAGCGTTCGGCCAGTGCCACGTTCGTCAAGTGGTCGAAGCACCTGCAGCGAAAAGGCGTCGACCCGGACACCTCGAAGATCTCCCTGCACCTGGCCGAGGAGATTCTCTTCGACCGGGAACGCTTGGGACGGTCGGCGTGCCGGACTCGGGAGTCGTGATCCCCCAGAGCACGCTCGACGCCATCGCTGCGAAGAACGCCAAGGGAGCCTGAGCAACCAGAGCTCAGCGGTGTAGTGATCGGTGCCCACGACGGAGTTCCCGACGGCCCATGATGCGCGTACCTGGAGGTAGCGTCGACCTCATGGCAGTGGCACGGCTCGCGTCCATCGCACTCGACTGTGACAACCCCCACGAGCTCGGTGACTTCTGGGCCGCCTTGCTCGACGGCGAGGTGGCGTTCACGAGCGACGAGTTCGTGGCGGTGAAGACCGAACACGTCTGGCTGGCCGCCACTCGTGTGGCGTCCTACCAACCACCGTCATGGCCCGATGGAGCAGTTCCGAAGCAGATCCACCTCGATCTCGCCGTGGAGGAGCTTGCCGTCGCCGAGGCAGAGGCGCTCCATCTCGGAGCCCGCCGCGCTGAGACCCAGCCCGCACCCGAGCGCTACCTCGTCCTGCTCGACCCCGCCGGCCACCCGTTCTGCTTGTCGACTCAGATCCCCGACTGAGGGTTCCCGGTCGGGCCTCCCCGCAACCTCGGTTGTGATGCCTTACGGTGTGGGGCAAGGCCGGCGCGGGGCCTCGCTGAGCAGACAGATCCAGCGAGGCTGACGCCATTGGTTGTCGACCATAAGGAGCACGCGATGGGCACGCACCGTTTCACGACCGGGCTAGGTGCGCTGGCGCTCGGCCTCATGGTGGCGCTCGCGCCGGTGACCGTCGCATCGGCCGGCACGCACCACGGCGTGGCAACCGATGCGGGCAAGCACAAGAAGGCCAAGCACAAGCCGACGAAGACCGGCACCCAGCAGGCAGCGACGACGAGCGCGCCGCTGTGCACCTTCTTGAATGGGGAGTCGAGCAACTCGGCGAAGCTGGGAGCCACCATCGAGCAGGCCGTCGAGTCAGGCAACTTCGCCGCTGCCAAGGCGACGCTCCTCGGGATCTTCAACGACGCGGTCAGCGAGGGAGCGAAGGAGAAGGCGGCGATCGCCAAGACGCCGGCGAACGTCCAGGCCGCCCTCAACACCCTCATCGCCTCTGACAGCAAGTTCCAAGCGGCCGTCTCCAGTGCCACGAGCTTCCAGGGGCTCGAGCAGTCGCTCGTCACACTCGGTCAGACACCGGGCCTCTCCTCGGCGGCCGAGACGGTCGCCACCTACGCCGACTCCTCATGCACGGCGACCTCCACCACGCCGACGACCTGAGAGATCGCGGGCCCCGGAAGCAACGACGCCGCCTTGTGCGTCGGGCGTCAGTTGCCCGGCGCCAACGCTGCCTCGAGTGACGAGCGCTCGGCGCCGGTGAGGAGCCGATAGGCGGCGTCGGGGTCCGGTCGCCACCAGAGCGGGTCGGGCGTGTTCCAGCGCTCGGCTCGAAGCTCGCGTTTGAGGATCTTGGACGTGGCCGTCTTCGGCAACTCGGGGCAGAGGCGGACATAGCGCGGCGCCCACTTGGTGCCGAGGTCGCCCTGTGCGGCCAGGAACCGGGCGAAGTCCTCGCCGTCGAAGGGGGCTGCCTCGGCACCCTGTTCGATCGCCACCATCACCTGGTCGCCGACGATGGTGTCGGGGACGGCGTAGGCGGCGGTGACGACCGTGCCCGGGTAGCGGCTCACGATCCGCTCGACCGGGGCGGTGGCGAAGTTCTCCCCGTCGACCCGGATCCAGTCGTGGTCACGTCCGGCGAAGTAGAAGAAGCCTGCTTCGTCCCGATAGGCGAGGTCGCCGGTCCAATACCACCCGTTGCGCACCCGGACCCGCTCGGCCTCCTCGTTGCGCCAGTAGCCCTCGAAACCGGCGCCACCCGCTTTGCTCACCAGCTCGCCGATGGCCTCACTCGCGTTGAGGAGTCGCCCGGCGCCGTCGAAGATCGCCGGAGGGCATTCGGTCCCCGTATCGGGGTCGAGGACGCACGTGCCCTCAGGTGCGCGGCCCATCGCACCGGGCGGTGTGTCGGGCGTGCGCGAGACGTTCGCCCCTCCCTCACTCGAGCCGTAGCCGTCGGTCACCTCGCAGCCGAAGCGCGCAGCGAAGCGTTCCACGTCGGCGCTCGATCCCTCGTTGCCGAAGGCGCGGCGCAATGGGTTGTCCCGGTCGTCGTCGTGGGGAGGGGTGGCGAGGATGTAGGCGAGCGGCTTGCCGACGTAGTTGAAGTAGGTCGCCCCGAAGCGGCGCACGTCGGGCAGGAAGGTCGAAGCCGAGAACCGCCCCGCGGTCGGGAGCGCCACCGCCGCCCCCGCGCTGAGCGACGGTGCCCAGCCCGCCATGAGGGCGTTCGAGTGGAACAGGGGCATGGCCAGGTAGCTGACGTCGTCGTCGGCGAGGGCGAACATGGATGCCACGATCCCGCCGATGGTGGCGAGGCGCCCCTGGGAGCAGCGGCACGCCTTGGGGGCACCCGAGGTCCCCGACGTGAACAGCAGGTAGCCGAGGGTGGCGGGCGTCACCCCCGAGGCGGCGAGGGACGGGGGAACGGCACCGGCGTAGGGGGCGAGAGCCTCACCGGCCTCGTCGTCGACGAAGACTCGCGGGTTCGACCGTTGCACCACGCCGAGCGCGCTCCCGAGGCCCCTCCCCTCGAGGAGCGCAAGGTGCGATGCACCGGCCACCAGGAGCTGGCACTGCGTGTGGACGAGGTCGCGCACGAGCTCGTCGCCTCGGTGCGTCGGGTTTGCCCCGACGACGGTGGCACCGGCCAGAGCGGCCGCCTGGAGCCAGAAGACGAACTCCGCCGAGTTGTCCGAGAGCACCGCCACGTGGAATGGGCCGTCGCCGCGGTGCTCGGCCAGCCATGCGGCGCGAGCGGCCGCCTCGGCCACCACCTCGCAGTGGCGCCAGCTCCGTTGCGCCGTCAGAAGGCCCGGGCGCTCGTCGTCGGCTCGCGCCAGCACCAGCTCCGCGATGCTGCTCGGTCCGGGCACGGCGTCTCCCCCCTCGTTGCAAATGAGAACACGTTGCAAAATACCCCTGTGCCAGGGCCCGCGTGGGCCAAGCTGGAGGCGAGCGAAAGTTCCCAGCTGGCTCACAGGAAGGGCACAGCAAGTGAGAAGCTACCCCCACCATGATCAGGAACATGACCGTGATCGAGAAGGCTGACCAAGGCAGAATCCTCGTTGTCGACGACGAGCCGTCCATCGTCGATTCCGTGGCCACCTCCCTGCGCTACGAGGGCTTTGAGGTGGAAGAGGCCACCACCGGGCGCGCCGCACTCGCCGCCGCCCAGGAGCGCACCCCCGACCTGATCGTCCTCGACGTCATGCTCCCGGACCTCGACGGCCTGGAGGTCACCCGACGGTTGCGCGCCGACGGGCTGCGGGTGCCGGTCCTCTTCCTGACCGCCCGCGACGCCCTCGACGACAAGCTCAACGGCCTCACGGTGGGCGGTGACGACTACGTGACCAAGCCCTTCTCCCTCGCTGAGGTCATCGCCCGCATCCGCGTGATCCTGCGACGGACGCGCGACGAGCAGCCCGACGACGGCCTTTTGCGCTTCGCCGACGTGGAGCTCGACGAGCTGGCTCACGAGGTGCGCCGCGCCGGCGAGGAGATCCAGCTCACCGCCACCGAGTTCAACCTGCTGCGCTACTTCATGTTGAACCCGCGCCGCGTCCTGTCCAAGCCCCAGATCCTCGACCACGTGTGGCACTACGACTTCGACGGCGAGCAGAACGTGGTCGAGACCTATGTCAGCTACCTCCGAAAGAAGCTCGAGCGCCACGGGCCGCCCCTCATCCATACCATCCGGCTGGTCGGCTACACCCTCAGGGAACCGGTCGCCTAGGTGTCGCTCAGGACCCGCCTCGTCCTGGCGGTCACCGCCGTCGCGCTCGTCGCCTTGCTGGTGGCGGGCGTCGCCACGTACTCGTCGTTGCGCAGCTTCTTGTACTCGCGCATCGACCAGTCCCTGACCCAGACCGTCCCCCCCCTCAACAGCCCGGGCTTCTCCGGAGGCTTCGGGAACCCGGCATCGCCTGGTGGCACCCCGACCACGCCCACTGACCCCAACCGGTTCCGCTACGTCTCGACGCACGCGCCCGGAACCTACGTCGAGGTCCGCAGTGCCTCGGGGGCGGTGGTCGGGCCGACCGTGCCGGCGTACCAGCGGGGCGGCGAGCACGCCTCGCCCGCCCTGCCCAAGACCATCACCGGCTTCACCAAGGATGCCCAGGGCCAGTCGAGCCTGCTGTTCACCGCACCCTCGGCACAGGCGGGCGGCGCCCCGTTCCGCGTGCTGGCCGTCCAGCGCCTCGACGGCGACACGCTCATCCTCGGCATCTCGCTGGCTGACACCAACAGCACCCTGCACCGGCTGCTCCTGATCGAGATCGCGGTGGCGCTCGGAGCGCTCCTGACGGCCGCCCTGGTGGGGTGGTGGCTGGTCCAGGTCGGGCTCCGCCCACTGCGAGACGTCGAGGACACCGCCGAGGCCATCGCCGAGGGCAAGCTCACTGAGCGTGTCCCGGGCGACAACGAGCGCACCGAGGTCGGACGCCTCGCACGCACGGTCAACCTGATGTTGAACAGGATCGAGTCCGCCTTCGCCCAGCGGGACCGTACCGAGCACGAGCTCCGCCGCAGCGAGGAGCGGCTGCGGCGGTTCGTGGCGGATGCTTCCCATGAGCTGCGCACGCCCGTGGCTGCGGTCTCGGCCTACGCCGAGCTCTTCGAGCGCGGTGCGAGCACGCGGCCCGAGGACCTGCACCGGGTCGTCACCGGCATCCGGACCGAGACGGACCGCATGAGCCGGCTGGTGTCGGACCTTTTGCTCTTGGCGCGCCTTGACGAGGGCCGGCCCATGGAGCTGACCCGGGTGGAGCTGGTGTCGCTCGCCGCTGAATCGGTCCAGACGGCCGAGGCGGTCGGGCCGCAGTGGCCGGTGACGCTGCGCGCCGAGCGGCCGGTCGAGGTGCTCGCCGACGCGTCCCAGCTGCGCCAGGTCCTGGACAACCTGTTGGGCAACGTCCGGTCGCACACGCCGCAGGGCACGGCGACGATCGTCTCGGTCGACGAGGAGGAGGGCGATGCGGTCGTGCGCGTGGCCGACCAGGGCCCGGGCATCTCCGATGAGGACCGCGCCCGGATTTTCGAGCGCTTCTACCGGGCGGATCCATCACGGTCGCGGAGCAACGGGGGTTCCGGCCTCGGCCTCTCCATCGTTGCCGCCCTGGTGAAGGCCCACGGCGGTCGAGTCGGGCTCGACGACGCCGACGTGGGGACCACCATCGCCGTGCACCTGCCCCTCGCCGACGGGTCCGACGGACGCGGTGGCGACCAGGCGGTGGCCGATGCCGCACACCTCGGCCCCGTCGAGGCGAACCGGTGAGGGCGCGTCCCGCAGGGCTGTGCGCGCGATGACAGCGGACCCACAGCCCGGTCCCAGTGAGGCGGTCGAGGATCACCCCATGACGGTGACTCTGAGCGACGTGGCCGAGCGGATCGGGGAGAGCGGGGTGGCGACGGTGGTCGACATCGTGATCCCCGTCCACAACGAGGAGGCCGAGCTCGAGGCGAGCGTGCGGCGCCTGCGGGCCTACCTCGACGCCCATATCCCCTTCAGCGCGTCCGTGGTCATCGCCGACAACGCGAGCACCGACGCCACATGGGCGATCGCTCAGCGGCTCAGTGGCGAGCTCGAGGGGGTCCGGGGAGTGCGCTTGGCCGAGAAGGGACGTGGGCGGGCACTGCGCGCCACGTGGCTCGCCAGCAACGCCAGCGTGCTCGCCTACATGGACGTCGACTTGGCGACGGACCTCGACGCCCTGCTGCCACTCATCGCGCCACTCGTGTCGGGGCACAGCGACCTGGCCATCGGCAGCCGACTGGCGCGTGGCTCCCAGGTCGTGCGGGGCCCCAAGCGGGAGCTGATCTCTCGGGTTTACAACATGATCATCCGCGCTGCACTCGGCAACGGCTTCACCGATGCCCAGTGCGGCTTCAAGGCCATCCGCTCGGACGTGGCGCGGGTGCTGCTCCCCGAGGTCGAGGACCAGGCCTGGTTCTTCGACACCGAGCTGCTGGTCGCCGCCGAGCGGCACGGCTACCGGATCCACGAGGTCCCCGTCGACTGGGTCGACGACCCCGACTCGCGTGTGGACATCACGAGCACCGCCATGGAGGACCTGCGGGGCATCTGGCGGCTCCGCAAGCGCTGGCGCGCCTCACCCCCGTCGGGTACGGGAATCGCGCGCCGACTGTCGCTCGACTCCCAGCTCGGCCAGTTCGCGGGAATTGGGATTCTGAGCACCCTCGCCTACTTGCTCTTGTTCGTGGCGCTCAACGGCCCGCTCGGTGCCTACGGCGCCAACGCGGTCGCCCTGGTCATCTGCACCCTCGGCAACACCGCGGCGCACCGCTGGATCACCTTTGCGAACCAGGGCCGCTTGGGCGTGCGCGCCGCCCTGGCGGGCATTGCGGCCGTGCTCGCCACCAGCCTCGTGTTCACCATGGCTGGCCTGGCCATCGCCAACTTGCTCGCCCCGGGTTCCGTCGGCGTCGAGGTCGTCGCCCTGCTGGTCGCCTCCGGCTTTGCCGCCCTCGTGCGCTTCGTGCTCCTGCGAGCCTGGGTGTTCCGCACGCACCTGCGCGCACTGCACACGAACGGCACCACGGGCGAAGGGAGCCCGCCCGGTTGAGCACAACCATCGGCGCGCCAGCGCCAGCCCAGCAGACCGACGACCACGCCGGTTCGCCGCGGTCGTCGCCCTGGTGGGTGCGGCCAGGGCGTCCGGCATGGTCGCTGCCGGCGCGCGCGGCCATCGGGCTGCTCGCCCTTGGTCTCTACACCTGGGGGCTCTCGCGCAACGGCGTGGGCAACACCTTCTACGCGGCGGCGGTGAAGAGCGGCACCGAGAGCCCGAAAGCCTTCTTCTTCGGCTCGCTCGACCCGGCCTCGTTCATCACCGTCGACAAGCCCCCGGCCTCGCTGTGGCTGATGGGGCTGTCGGCGCGGATCTTCGGGTTCTCCTCGTGGAGCCTGCTCGTCCCCCAGGCCCTGTGCGGGGTGGCCAGCGTGCTGGCCCTCTATGCGGTCGTGCGACGGTGGGCGGGCGAGGTGGCGGCCGTGTTCGGGGCCCTGGCCCTGGCGTTGACGCCCATCGCGGTGGCGATCTTCCGCTACAACAACCCCGACGCCCTCCTGACGCTGCTGCTGGTCCTCGCTGCCTGGGCCCTATGGTCAGCCCTCGAGTCGGGTCGCACGGTGGGGCTCGTCCTCTGCGCGGTGTTGCTCGGCTTCGCCTTCAACACCAAAGAGCTCCAGGCCTTCGTGCTCGTGCCCGTCTTCGCCGGCACCTACCTGTGGGCCGGGCCGCCCCAGCTCGGGCGCCGGGTCATCCAGCTGCTCTGGGCGGGTCTCGGACTCGTCGTCTCCAGTGTGTGGTGGGTGGCCATCGTCGAGCTGACGCCGGCGTCGTCGAGGCCCTTCATCGGGGGGAGCACCGACAACTCCGAGTTCAACTTGATCTTCGGCTACAACGGCTTCGGCCGCCTCCTCGGCTCGGGCACCGGCTCGGTGGCCGGATCGAGCTTCGGCCCCGGTTTCGGCGGCAGCCCCGGCCTCGCGCGCATGTTCAACATCGAAAACGGCGGCCAGATCTCGTGGTTCCTGCCTCTCGCCCTCGCCGGGCTCGTCGCTGGGCTCTGGCTCACCCGCCGGGCCGGCCGCACCGAGCGGCTACGGGCGGGCTTCATCCTCTTCGGGGGATGGACGCTGCTCACCATGGCGGTGTTCAGCCTGTCCAAGGGGATCTTCCACCCGTACTACACGGTTGCCCTCGCGCCGGGGGTGGCTGCGCTGGCCGGGGCAGGGTCGGTCGCGCTCTGGAAGCTCGGTCGTTGGTCGGAGCCCCTAGCCTGGGCGCTGCCCATCGCGGTTGCGGTCTCAGCCCTGTGGTCGGCGGAGCTCCTCGCCGCTGTGCCCGGGTATGCGGCCGGCCTCGGCCTGGCGGTGATCGTCTGCGGTGTCGCGGCGGCTGTGGGCATCTTCGTCGTGCTGCGCGGCTCGGTGGCGCTCCCGTGGCTGGCGGCCGCCTCGGGGGCGCTCGCCACCGCAACGCTGCTCGCCGGCCCCGCCGCCTTCGCGGTCACCACCATCTCGACGTCTGCCACCGGTGCGATCGTGGCTGCGGGTCCCACCGATGCCGCCAGCTCGACCGGGGGGAGCCTTCACCCGATCCACGTGCCGGGCGTGGCGGAGGGCGACAAAGGGCTGCTTGCCTACCTCGAGGCCCACCGGGGCGGGGCCACGTGGCTCCTGGCGGTGACCGGCTCGCAGGAGGCGGCGCCGTTCATTGTGGCAACCGGGGACCCGGTCATGGCCATGGGGGGCTACACGGGCGACGACCCGTCCCCGACGGTGGAGCAGTTCAAGGCGCTCGTGCGCCAGGGCAAGGTGCACTTCGTCCTCATTGCGCCAGGAGGGGAGGCGGTCGCCGGCATCTCCTCGGTCAGCCCCGACTCGACGAGCGCGGCGGCAGGCGTCGAGGCGTGGGTGCGCGCCCATGGCACACCGGTGCCGGCGAGCGAGTACGGCGGGGGCGGCTCGGGGCAGCTCTACTTGGTGCCGCCTGCAGGGGCGCGCTGAGCGAGAGCCCTCCCGGGTTCTGCAGCCCGGCACCTCGGTCCCTGCTAGAACGGCTCAGACAACCACGAGGAGGCGCCGATGTCCGACATGAACGACTGGAACCAGAAGATCATCGAGGAGTTCCGGACGAACGATGGGAAGGTCGGCGGTCAGTTCGAGGGCGCACCCCTCCTGCTCCTGCACCACACCGGGGCCAAGTCGGGCACCGTGCGGGTGACGCCCATGATGTACCAGCCCGTGGGTGACGACTACGCCGTCTTCGCCTCCAAGGCCGGGGCCCCGACCAACCCGGACTGGTTCCACAACCTCGTGGCCAATCCTGACGCGAGCGTCGAAGTCGGCACCGAGACCCACAGCGTCACGGCGCGGGTGACCGAGGGTGACGAGCGTGAGCGCATCTGGGCGAAGCAGAAGGCTGACTTCCCCGGCTTCGCCGAGTACGAGCAGAAGACCGACCGCACCATCCCGGTCGTCGTGCTCCACCCCGCCGGCTGAGCCGAACCCCCGACTGAGAAGGGGCCGTTAGGGCCCCTCGCCGCCCGAGGCGGTGCACGAACGCGGGTCCCAGGGTGCGAGCGCCTCGACCGAGGGGGTCGGGGCGGTGAACTCGCCGTTCGAGACCGTCGCCTCGGTGGTCGAGGTCGTGGTCGGGGCGACGGTGGTGGTGGTGGTGGTCGTGGCCTTCTTCGCGCCCTTGGCTGCGGTCGTTGTCGTGGTCGCCGGCGGCGCAAGGGCATTGACCGAGAAGTCGGTGCCCGTCACCACCGTCACCGCTGCGCCGTTGCTCGTCGGGCCCATCGCCATGATGACCTGTCCCGACAAAGAGTTGGCCACCGCGACGGCGGCCGGCTCGGCGGCGGCGTTGGCGTAGGTGACCACGGTCTCAGCGGGGTCACCGACCGGGTCTGCGTCACCGGTGCCGACGATGTGGAAGCCGAGGCCCCCGAGCGCGAACGCAGTGGTCGCCGCCTGGTTGTAGGCGCCGGTCCCGTTCAGCACCGAGACCGTGACGGTGCTCGGGGCGGGTAGTGCGGTGCCGGTCATCGGGTCGGTGGCGGCGGTGATGCCCAAGAACTGGTCGATCACGTTCTGGTCGTTGGGCTCGGAAGGGAACTCGACGTCGCCGTAGCTGCCACCCTGGTAGGTGTAGCTGCCGAACTGGTCGACGTCGACGGGGATGGTCAGCTGCGGGGTGCCCGCGATGTTGGCACCGTGGTAGTCGAGGACCAGCTTGATCATGTCCGAGGCGGTGAAGCTCTGGTCGACGGTGAGCTGACCGACCACCGAGGAGACCAGCTGCTGGTCGGTGATGGGGTTGCCGAGGCCCTTCGCCGAGACCGTCTCGGCCAGGACCCGGAGGAACTCGTGGTCCCGCCGGATGCGGGCGAGGTCGCTCTCGGCCTCCTGGGGCCAGTCGGCGGGGTTGGTGCTGGTCACCCCGGGCCCCTTGTACTGCAGGTGCCGGGCGCGCACCACCTGGAGGGCGTGGAACCCGTCGAGGTGTATGCACCCCGGGGTCTGGACGTTGAGGCCCGAGTAGGCGTCGAAGACCGGTTCGGGGAAGTACATGTTGATGCCGCCGAGCGCGTCGACGACGTTGGCGAAGGAGTCGAAGTTGAGCAGCACGGTGTGCTGGATAGGGATGCCCAAATCCTCCTGGATGGCGTCGACGAGCTGGTTCGGCCCCTCGTAGAGCGCGGCGTCGATCTTGTTGGCGCCCTCCGCCCGGGCGTTCGGGACGAAGAGGTCGCGCGGGATCGAGAGCACCGAGACCGTGTGGTTCGACCCGTCGAGGTGCAGGATCATGACCACGTCGCTGTTGACGCCGTTGACGCCCTGCGAGCACAGGCCGTAGGCGGCGTTCTGCTGGGTCAGCGCGCAGCGCGACGTCGAGCCGATCATCAAGATGTTCTCGGACTGGGCCGCCGCCCCGGCGGTCGCCTGCGGGGTGAGGTCCTTCACCTTCACGCGGTGGATCTTCGAGTTCAGGTACCAGCCGTAGCCCGCGGCTGCGCCGATGAGCACGACGACGACGACCCCGACGGTGAAGAGGCCCCAGCCGATCCGCCGTTTCGCCCTTCCCTGCGGTTTTGGTGCGGCGTGACGTGGGCCACTCGGCGAACCGTCAGTCTTCGCCGGGGGCATGGGATGTCACGGTAGTCGCCAATTGTTTCCAGAAAGGCTCAGGGCCTGGGTTAACTGCTCCACCGGCGCGAGCGTCGCCACCAGGGAAACCGAGCGCGCCAGCACCTCGTCGCCGTAGGCGAGGGGGACCCCGACGACCGCGTCGCTCGCCACGATCACCTCGTAGCCGAGGTTGGTGGCCTCGATGCACAGGCCGAGCACCCCGAGGTTGATGGACACACCCGCCACCACCAGCACGGTCGCGCCGAGCGCGCGCAAGGTGGCGTCGAGGTCGGTGCCGCCGAACGGGGAGACGCCGTGGCTGCGAGTCGAGAGCCGGTCACCGGGCTCGGGCCCGAGCGCGGCCAGCAGTTCGGTGGCCGGCGTCCCCTCGGCGAGGTAACCCGGGCGGAGCAGCGCCCGAAAGAGGGGCGTGGTGGCCCCAGCCCCATCGACGTCGGGCGCGAACGACGCCGTGCAGTGGACGACCGCAAGTCCGGCCGAGCGCGCCGCTCCGAGGAGGCGGGCGCAGTTGGCCTCGATGCCCCGCTCGGCCACGGCGGTGGCGAGCGCGGGGAAGGCGGCCAGGTCGCCGGCCACACCGCGCTGGAGCTCCATCGTGACGACGACGGCGGGAGGTGGGCCCTCGGTGCCGAGGAGGACCTCGGCCAGAGGGCGTTGCTCGCCCGCGTCGGGGGTGTCAGTGGGCCGCACCCCGGGTGCGGCCCTCAGCCCGCGTCGGGCGCGGCGTCGCCGCCGAGCACGATCCCGTCGGCCCAGCGGTAGTCGGGCTTGCCGCTCGGGGACCGCTGGATGGTCTCGACGGTGAAGAGGCGACGCGGCAGCTTGTAGCCGGCGATGCTCGAGCGGCAGTGGTCCTGGATGGACTCGAGGGAGGGGGAGCGGCCCGGGCGCGGGGCGATGATGGCGGCCACCGTCTGCCCCCACCGCTCGTCGGGTGCCCCGACGACGATGGCGTCGAGCACGTGGGGATGCGAGCGCACCGCGGACTCGACCTCTTCGGGGAAGATCTTCTCCCCGCCCGAGTTGATCACCACCGAGCCGCGCCCGAGGAGCGTCACCGAGCCGTCATGCTCGACGGTGGCGAAGTCGCCGGGCATGACGTAGCGGACCCCGTCGACCTCCATGAAGACCTCGGCGGTCTTGACGGGGTCGTTGTAATAGCCGAGGGGGATGTCGCCGTAGCGGGCGATCTTGCCAATGGTGCCCGAGCCGGGCTTGACCAGTTGGAGGTCGTCGTCGAAGACCACCGTGCCGCCGAGGATGCTGACGGTCGGGCCGCTCTTCATGGCGCTCTGGCCGGCGGAGATCACCGTCATCCCGTTGTTCCCGCTCTCCGAGGAACCGATGGCATCGGTGATGAAGAGGTTGGGGAGGTGGCGGAAGAACTCGTCCTTCACCGGCGCCGAGAACAGGGCGGCGGACGAGACGACGGCGAGGAGCGACGACAGGTCGAAGCCGTGTCCGGGTTCGTCGAGGACCTCGACGAGCGGCTTGGCCATGGCATCGCCGGTCACCATGACCGTGTTCACGCGCTCAGCTCCGACGAGCCGCCAGGTGGCCGCCGGGTCGAACTTGTCCACGAGCACCACCTTGGAGCCGATGAAGCTCTGGCTCATGACCGACCACTGCGTGGCGCCGTGCATGAGCGGCGCGATGGGCAGGTGCGTGAGGGGGAAGCCGTTGCGGCCCTTCTCGACCATCTCCTCTGGTCGCTCCACGCGCACGTTGGTGGTCGGGTCGGTCCCCCCACCCAGGGCGTAGAACACGTCGCGGTGCCGCCAGACCACGCCCTTGGGTAGGCCCGTCGTGCCGCCGGTGTAGAGGACATAGAGATCGTCGCCCGAACGCGGCCCGAAGTCTCGCACCGTGCTCTCGCCGGTCAGCGCGTCCTCGTAGCGGACAGCCGATGGGGTGGGGTCGGGGTGGTCGGTGCCGTCGTCGATCACCAGCACGTGACCGATGCCGGGGAGCTCGGGCAAGAGGGCGGCCACTTGCAAGGAGAACTCGCGCTGGTGGACGAGTGCCTTCAGGTTGGCGTTGGCGAACAGGTAGCGCAGCTCGTCTTCGACGTAGCGGTAGTTGATGTTGATCCAGATCGCTCGGAGCTTGAAGACCGCCCATGCGGTCTCGACCCACTCGACCCGGTTGTACGCGTAGATGCCGACATGGTCACCCTGTCCGATGCCGTTCGCTGCGAGGTGGTGGGCCAGCTGGTTGGCTCGTGCCTCCATCTCGGCATAGGTGCGCCGCTCGCCCCCGGCCACGAGGTACTCGCGCTCGGCGAAGGCGTCGACCGCCGCTTCGAAGAGGTCGGCCAGGTTGAACTCCATGGGATGCGACACTAGAACACGTTCCCGTTCGGTGGGCGACCGGCTCGTTGCCTGCCGTGACGCCCTCTCTTGGGGGCGGGCACTCCGGTTGCGTGGTGGGCGGGGATTGTCGGCGACCGGGGTTTCCGTCAGGTCACGGTCGGTCGACGCAGCCGGGCATTCGAGGCACCCGGGGTCATCGCTGCGTTCACCGCTCTTGAGCGACGGCTCGCCAGCCCCGAGGGCGATACCCGTACGAGCCGACCCGTCCGCAGGGTCCCTCGACTGCACTGCGCCCGCAGCGGAGCTCTCGCGCACACCAATTTGAGGCGGGAGCCCCTTTTCGCCCACGGTGGTGGCTCTCTTGTGCATCGCTCGGGTGCACTCGTGCGAACCCGGTGGCGCAACGCAGCGCGCATCAGGGACAGAGGCGACAGGAAGGCGAGCTCGGTGGACGAACCCCGCCTCAGGACGTCGCGTCGCTCGCCAGCCAGGCCTGGGCCTCGCTGCGGTGCCGGCCGTAGTCGAGCTTGCCCGAAGGGGATCGGCCGACGGAGCCGACCACTCGCACGTGGCGTGGCGCCTTGTAGTGGGCCAAGTGGGCCTTCACGTGGTCGATCAACTCGGCGGCGTCAGGCGCCTCGTCGTAGCACTCGACGGCCGCGACGATCTGCTCGCCGTAGTTGAGGTCAGGCACCCCGACGACCGCGGCGTCGGCGACCGCCACGTGGGTCTTGAGCACTTCTTCGACCTCTTCGGGGTAGACCTTCTCGCCGGCGGTGTTGATGCAACCCGACCCGCGACCGAGCAGGCGGATCGACCCGTCGGCGCGGATCTGGGCGAAGTCACCGGGCACTGAGTACCGGACACCGTCGACCACCCGGAAGGTGGCGGCGCTTTTCTCGGCGTCTTTGTAGTAACCGAGGGGATTGCGCCCTCCGAGGGCGAGCACGCCGACCACGTCGCTGCCCGGCTCGACGTCGTGGTTGTCCCCGTCGAGGACCCGGACGTCGGGCCCGAGGGTGAACTCGGCGGTGTGGCTGGCGAAGCCGGCGGCGGAGACCGAGACGCCCATCCCGAGCGCCTCGGAGGAGGAGAAGGCGTCGACGAGCAGCATGGCGCCGTGGTGCGCCAGCAGGCCGACCTTTATCTCCTCGCTCCACATGGCCCCCGACGAGGTGATGGCGCGCAGGGACGACAGGTCGAACGACCCCGGGTTGGCGTCGAGGGTGGCGACCAGCGGCCGGGCGAAGGGGTCCCCGACGATGACCACCATGTTGACCTGCTCGTCCCCGACGGTCCGGAGCAGCTCGGCGGGGTCATAGTGGCGCTGCTCGAGGAGCACCACCCTGCCCCCCTCGGCCAGGCACTCAAAGGCCGTAAAGGAGCCGGTGCCGTGCATGAGGGGGCATGCCGGGAGGAGGGTGGGCCCGGGGCCCTCGGCCCCCACGATCCTTCGGACGTCGGCGGGCGAGCCGTCGTCGCCGTAGCTGCGGGCCCCGGCGCGGTTCAGCCGGGCGAAGAGGTCGTCCTGTCGCCACATCACGCCCTTCGGCACACCGGTGGTGCCGCCCGTGTAGAGCATCAAGATGTCGTCGCCACTGCGCTTCCACGGGGCGGTGGCACGAGCGGTGCCCGCCCCGTGGACCGACTCGTAGGGCAAGGCCCACTCGGGGCACGGGCCCGATCCGTCGTCGACCCACAGCCAGCTCGTCACCAAGGGCGTCCTCGGACGGACCCGCTCGACCATCTCGGTGAAGGTGCCGTGGAAGACCACGGCCACGGCATCGGCGTTGACCCACAGGTAGGTGAGTTCGTCCTCCTCGTAGCGGTAGTTCGTGTTGACCGGCACCAGGCCGATCTTGAAGCAGGCGAACACCGACTCGAGATACTCGGGCGAGTTGTAGAGGTAGAGGGCGACCTTGTCCTGCTGGCTCACGCCCTGGTCGAGGAGATAGCCGGCAACGGCTTCGGCGCGCCTGTCGAACTCCTCCCAGGTGACGCGCCGTTGGCCCTGCACGATGGCCTCGGCACCGGGCTGGGTCTCGGCAACGGCCTCCCAGGCGTCTGCATAATTCCAATCGGTCACGTGGTCCTACTCCGTCTGGCCGGCATGGTGTGCCGAGCTTAGGCTCGGGCGATGGACCTCGGCTTGCCCCCCGACGACGACGCGGCGCGAGTGGAGCTGCGCAGCTGGCTGGCCGAGCACCCACGCCCGACCGGCCGGGAGCTGGCGCGACGAGGCCTGGTCGTCCCGCACTGGCGCGCCCCGTACGGCATCGGTGCAGACCCCCTCACCCAATTGTTGATCGACGAGGAGCTGCGGCGAGCCGGCGTGAGCCGGCCGGTCAACCCCATCGGCATCGGCTGGGCCGGGCCGACCATCCTCCAGGCGGGTACCGAGGCGCAACGCGAGCGTTGGCTGTGGCCCCTCCTCGCAGGGGAGGACTTCTGGTGCCAGCTCTTTAGTGAGCCCGAGGCGGGGTCGGACCTCGCGGGACTTCGGACCACGGCGGTACGCGACGGCGAGGAATGGGTGATCTCGGGGCAGAAGGTCTGGACGAGCTACGGCCACATCGCCCGCTTTGGGATCCTCTTGGCCCGCACCGACCCGGCGGCGCCAAAGCACAAGGGCATCTCGTACTTCGTCTGCCCGATGGACGCTCCGGGGCTCGAGGTGCGCCCACTCATCGATATGACGGGGGACCACGCGTTCAACGAGGTTTTCTTCGACGAGGTCCGCATACCGGCCGACCACCTCATCGGCCGGGAGAACGAGGGGTGGGAGCTGGCCAAGGTGACGCTCGGCAACGAGCGGGTCTCACTGTCCGGCGAAGGCGCACTCTGGGGGCGGGGCCCGACGGCCCACGACCTCGTCGAGCTCGTCCGCCGGGCCGGGGGTGCACGGAACCCCGTCGTCCGGGACCGACTCGTCTCGCTGTTCATCGAAGCGGAGCTCCTGCGGGTGCTGCGCCTTCGGATGGTCTCGGCCATCGTGGCCGGCAAGTCGCCCGGGGCCGAGGCATCGGTGCGCAAGGCGATCGCCGACGACCACGGCAAGCACGTGATGGAACTCGGCCGCGACCTCGCAGGGCCGGCGGGCACATTGGCGGGGACGGGTCCGCTCAGTGGATGGCCCGAGGCGCCCGACGCTGCCGCCGACCCTCAATGGTCGTGGGGCTACCTCTTCTCCCCGGCGCTCACCATCGGGGGCGGGACGTCGGAGGTCCAGCGCAACATCATCGCCGAGCGGGTCCTCGGTCTCGCCCGCGAGCTCAACACCTGAGGAGCTTCGTCAGGTCCGCTTGTCCGGCGTCAGGAGTACCTGCCCCAGAGCAGGATCCGCTTGAAGGGGTAGAGGTACGGCGAGCGGTCGCCGAGGACGCCGAGCAGGCGGGTGCGGTAGAGGTCCACGAACCGGTCCCAGCCCTCCTGACCGAACGGTTCCTTGAAGCGGGTGAGGGTGGTGCCCTTCACCCACTCGACCACCTCTCGTGTCGAGCGGAGGTGGTGGACGTAGACCTGGAGCCGGACGTGCTGGTCGCCGAACCCGAGCTCGTCGAGCACGACCGCGTAGTCCTCAGGCGCGAGCACGTTCTCGGCCACCGGGTCTGGGGGCGGCTCGGCGAGCAGCTCGGCGGCCAGCTCGGCGGCGACCGTGTGGGCGGGATGGTCGGCGTTGGCCGGCACCTGGACGGCCAGTTGGCCGCCGGGTCGCAGCGACTCGGACCAGCGGGCGAGCACGGCGCGGTGGTCGGGCACCCATTGCAACGACGCGTTGGCGAAGGCCACATCGACGGATGCGGGCTCCTCCCAGGCAGCGAGGTCGCCAAGAGCGAACTCGAGGCCCTCGGCCGGTTGGGCGGGCGCGGCGGCGATCATGGCGGCGGAGCTGTCGATCCCGAGGGTGTGCCTGGCGCCGAGCATCTCGTGGAGACCGGCGGTCAGGCGGCCGTCGCCACAGCCGAGGTCCACCACGACGGGCCGCTCGACCGGCTCCACCAGCGCGGCCAGGTCCCAGAACGGCTGCTCGCGCTCGGCCGCGAACCGGTTGTACTGCACCGGGTCCCACCTGTCGTTCATCGCCACCCTCCCTCGTCACTGCGCTGTCGGTGCCTCGCCTACAAGGTCGCCGCGAACTTTCGGGCGAAGGTGTGGGCGTCGCCGGGCCAGCGGGCGGAGGTATACGAGCCGTCCGCCACCACGAACGCGGGCCGCTCGTCGGTCGGGGTGTCGCGGACCCGGCCACTCGACTTCATTGCCGCATCAGGGGTCCCGGGCACCACGTCCAAGAAGTCCTCGGGTCGCTCGAGCGCCCGGGTCACCTCCTGTTCGACCGACATGTAGCCCGCAGGCTGGCCGGCCTCCTCCTCGTAGGTGCGGTAGTAGCCCGGGTCCCAGAACCGGGTGAGGCGACCCACCCGCCAGGCCCGCTGCTCGAGGGACCAGGTGAGCGCCGTCGTCTGCTTGCCGAAGAGGACGGATCGACCGGTCGCCGGGTTCGTGCTGCGAGCCGCGAGCAGCACACCGTGGCAGATCGCACCGACGGGGCGCCCGTCGGTGAAGGCGGCGACGACCAGTTCTCGGAGCACGTCGCTCTCGAGATAGCGGCGCATGCCTCGTGCCCGGTGGCCGCCGGGGAGGAGCAGGCCGTCGAAAGTATCGAGGCGGACGTCGTCCCAACCGACAGGATGGACGAAGGCGGGCGCCGAAACCAGCTCGTCATAGGCGGCACGGGCGCGCCCGTCGGCGGCGAGCAGCCGCCCGATGCCGACGAAACGGGCGAGGCCGGGGACCGGGGACCACGGATCGAGGCCTTGCCCGGTCACCATGAGGGCATCGCCCTCGGCCGGTGTCGCAGCGGGTGTGGCGAACCTGACCTCGTGGCCGAGCGACGAGAGCACCTTCCAGCTGACCGCCACCTCCGTGGGGTCGAAGTCCTGCGCCGGCAGCGGGATGAGGACGACAGCCACGCTCCCATCCTGCGTCAAAAACGACCGGGCCACGACATGACTCCTGGTCGGGGACTGTTCGGGGGCGCCCGGTCGGCGGGGGTGCCATCGGAATTCGGGTCGCCATTGGTATCGTGGGGCCGTGTCCGATGGCCGCCCCCCGGGCGAATCGGGTCCCCCTCGCGGCTCCGGCCGGCACTCGCCTGCGAATGAGGAGGGTCTTCACGCGCTGGGTGAAAGTACCCCGGCGGCTATCGACGCGCCCGCCCGCCCGAGTGAGCAGCGGCTCGCCGACCTCGGGGCACAGATCGACCTCGCGCACCGGCCACGCTCTGCACGCGTGCGGCGCCGCCGGCGGATCGTCATGGTGCTTGGCGCCCTTGGCCTCGTCATCGTGCTGGCGGTGGGGGCGGCGGCCGGGTATGCCTGGTACCTCAATCACAAGGTGCACCGCATCAACGTGAACGGGCTGAGCGACGCGTCGAGCAGCGGCGCCGACCAGGGAACACAGAACATCCTCATGGTCGGCTCGACGTCACGGTGTGCACTGACCCAGCAGAACGCCGCCTACGGCCTGTGCAGCCAGGGGGTGACCGGAGTCAACAGCGACGTGGTCATGATCCTGCACCTGAACCCGGCCACCCATACGGTGTCGATCCTCTCCATTCCCCGTGACCTCTTCGTCCCCAATGCCAGGAAGGAGGGTGCGAACAAGATCGACGCCGCACTCGTCGAAGGCCCGAGCCAGCTCGTGGCCGCCGTCCAGGAGGACCTCGGGATCCCGATCAACCACTACGTCGAGCTCAACTTCGACACCTTCGCCAACGTCGTCAACGCGCTCGGCGGCGTGAAGATGTACTTTCCCGAGCCCGTCTACGACGCCTACTCGGGCCTCAACGTCCAGACCCCTGGTTGCCTCACGCTCAACGGCTTCCAGGCATTGCAGGTCGTGCGTGCCCGGCACCTGCAGTACAAGGCGCCCGGGGTGACCGCGACCAATCCCGCCGACTGGCCCCAGGAGACCCAGAGCGACCTCGCCCGCATCCGCCGGGACCACGAATTCCTCCGGGTGCTCGCCACCGCCATCTCGAAAAAGGGCCTGGGCGACCCACTCACCGACCAGCAGATCGTCTCGTCGGTCGTCTCGCAGCTGACGGTGGACAGGGGCTTCTCGGCTTCGGACATGGTGAACATGGTGCTCAACTACCACTCGGTGAACCCCGATGCCGCCCCACAGCTGACCATGCCCGTGGCGGTCGGGAACTTCGGCACCTACTACTACGAGGGTGGAAACTACGGGGACATCGAGTTCCCCGCCGAGCCTCAGGACCAGCAGTCGGTCAACTCCTTCCTCGGCATCAGCAACACCACCAACTCCATGACCGGCCAGCCGCTGCCGAGCCCGTCGTCGATCTCGGTTCAGGTGGTCAACGGCACCGGGGTCACCGACCAGGCGGCCCAGACGTCCCAGGCGCTCCAGGCACTGGGGTTCCACGTGGCGGGCCTGGGCGATGCTTCGGCGGTCGGGGCCGAGGCCGAGACGGTCGTCTATTACGCCGCCAACACGCCGAGCGATCTGGCCGCCGCCCAGACGGTGGCGCGGTCGATCTCGGGGGCGGCGATCATGGCCCAGGATGCGAGCGAGGTCCCCGCCGGCGCGAACGTCACGGTGGTGACCGGGACCGACTTCGCAGTCGCCACGCCGGCGCCGGCCACGACGACCGCCACGACCGCCACGACCGCCAAGGGCAGCAAGGCCACCACCACGACCGTGGCGCCCACGACCACCACCACGACCACGACCACCGCTTCCTCCTCCTCCCCCTCGTCGGAGTTCAGC
>Ga0302267_10001263_pt1 | contig 32470 bp, 19 predicted proteins | sample III_Bog_E1_3_FD_194555 | JGI IMG/M metagenome (GOLD analysis project Ga0302267, IMG submission 194555) | Peat permafrost microbial communities from Stordalen Mire near Abisko, Sweden - III_Bog_E1_3 | ecosystem: Environmental > Terrestrial > Soil > Wetlands > Peat | place: Sweden: Abisko...
ACCTACAGATCGAAGCAGCGGCTCATGTCCGAGTCCAAACGGAAATCGATCAAATGTTCTTAAAGGGGACATTGCCTCCCGCGACATCAGCTGACTTCATTCAGTGGATTCACAGCGAGTTTTACCGAGACGCTCCGCTGGCAATGCTTACCCTCAAAAATGAATCTCGGGAAATTGTCATGGCCCCCGGTCAATGGCGTTCTAGGCCCGAACACGATAACGCGGTCGGTCGTCACCTTCCGCCCTCCAGTGAGCGCGTGACGGAATTCATGCGATATTTCGAGCAGCGGTATGACCTCACGCATCTGGGAACGGCTAGCCGAATCATGGCCATCCCCGCCGCCCATCATCGCCTGAATTACATCCATCCATTCCCCGACGGAAACGGCAGGGTGAGTCGTTTGATGAGCCATGCGATGGCGCATCAAACCGGCATCGGAGCGCACGGGCTATGGTCTATCTCACGCGGTCTCGCACGAGGCCTTGAGAGTCGAGGCGAATACAAGCGCATGATGGACTTGGCCGACATGCCGCGACAGGGAGACCTCGACGGACGAGGAAACCTCTCCCTAAAAGCGCTGAAAGAGTTTGTGCTGTGGTTCCTTACCGTATGCCTCGATCAAGTTGAGTTCATGTCGGGACTGTTCAACTTGAATGAGCTAAAGCAGAGGCTCGGGACACTGGTTGAGAGGAGCAGCACTCTCAAACCTCAAGCGGCCGCACTTCTGGAAGAAGCGCTCATGCGCGGCGAGTTCGAAAGAGGAGAGGTTGCTCGCATTACCGGCCTTCCAGAACGAACCGCCCGTCGCGTGCTTACCGATGTGACTGAAGTTGGATTGCTTGCATCGTCAACGCCGAAGGGACCTGTTTCTCTCCGCTTCCCGGAGAGCGCATTAGAAGAGCTTTTCCCGAAGCTGTATCCCCAAGTCTGAGCAGCCGCGTTGTATGCCTCAATCGCTGCTTCCCGTGGACATTACAAGCTCAGTCCCATTTCCAAGCCGATATCCTGAGTCGGAATGGGAAGTTTGATGTCCCGCCCCATACTCAGCCCGATCTCTTGCTCAGGCGATACTTTTCCTCGAGCTATCTCGTTTGCCAGTTCAATCGCAGACGGACGAGCCATCGAAACGCCTAGGGACTCGCCCAGGCGATTCACGTCAGAGGTGAAAATGGCGATGTCCTCTCTACCTCGCGATGCCGAGACATAGAAGAGTTCCTGCTTCATCACGTCTGCCGAGATGATTACGCTATCGACAGTCTTGCCTTGGCTGCGATGCGCCGTGACTGCGTACCCATGCGTGAACTCTCGATAGTTGGCAGGGATGCTCCGCCCATCGTCCAGATGAATGCCGTCAGAGTCTACGCTGCGCACTGTGGTCAACTCGCCATTCGTGGCGCGGAAACCATCATCCTTGCGATTCGCAAGCATGAGGAGCTTGTCACCTGCAGTTACCTCTATCGACTGGCGATCATGGACGGCGAAGGAACGAGCCTGCCCGATACCCACCATCGTCTCCACACCCCGCTCGTTGCGTGTGGTGATGAGTTCTCCCGAGGCTGACGTGACAGTGAGTGCCTCATGTTTCTCAATACCCCGTGATGTCCGATGAAAGACAAGAACCTGTCCAGGCTGATAGTTGGCAATGTCCTTCTTTTGAGCCTCAGTCCATTGCAACGGTACATGGCGGTCTAGTTCCACTCCGCCGCCAAGTTGCCCATGCTGTTTGAGATCCTGACGAATTGCATGGGTGACGCGGCCTACCTCTTCATGCGTCGCAGCGACGACGAGAACACTGCGACCTGAGTTCGCCGTCATCTCCCGGTAGACATCAGCCACCGCGCCTGCTCTTTCGAGATACGGCACCTCGCGGACAGCGCCGATCTCCTGCAGCTTGGCGAATCCTTCATCCGGCGACTGCCGGAACGTCTGGATCGCCTCACGGTATTCAGGATTCGACTGACGCTGAATGCCCGTCAGCGACACACTCGTCATCCTCGACTCACGCTCCAGGATGCGCAGAGCATCGGATGACTCCACACTCTGTATCTGTCGGGTATCGCCGGAGAAAACAATCCGGGCTTTCTGACGCTCAGCCAGGTCTAGGATGCCCTGCATCTGACGGCCAGAGACCATTCCAGCTTCATCCACGACAAGCACGTTCCCGCGCAGTCGCTGTTGCGCCGTTTCATCTTCCATGAGGCGGGTGATCGTCATAGCGTCGCGGAAGCCGACCTTGTGCAACTCTTCAACCGCGCTCCTCGTTGGTGCCACCGCAAGTACCTCATGCCCCGCATGATTCAACCCACGATGAACCTCCCGCAGAGTTGCCGTCTTCCCGGTGCCGGCAGCACCTCGCAGATTGATCGCCAAATCGCGTGACTTCAGGATCGCCTCAACGGCCCGAAGCTGCTCTTCCCGAAGACCGCCAGTGACGCTTAACTTCTCTTCTCCTCCCAGTGCAGCATATCGGCCTATGCCACGATCCACCGCTGCCACCATAGAACGCTCTCGTTCGAGACTGCACTCCGTTGCGACGTTTCCATCCACATGAAGCAGCTTGCCGCGAGATACCTCCAGTTCATAGGATCCACGAAGTTCGTTTAGATCGACGCTGCCTCTTCCATGGCGTAGAGCCTCTGTCAGCAGCTCATAGTCCTTTGCGACCGTCTTACGCTCGAACAAGTGGTCTTCAGCATGTTGGAGCGATGAATAGGATTGCAGCATCTCGACACCGACCGTTCGCGAGTGTTCAAGAGCGCGCTCATGCAAATCCGCCAGTGACTTCTGTTCTTCGGAGGAGATGCGCTCTAGTTGCTGACGACGCACATCCGCTGTGCTGATCTCATGGAGCTTGTCTGGCCGCGTATCCCGCACGAGTACCGCGACCTCATTGTCCGTTGGCTGTCGTCCCTGAGTAGCAACGAACTGCCGTATGGACTCGTCTCGCTGTTGGCTCCGTTGCGAGTAACGTTCCAACAATTCCTTGGAGACTCCCTTGATCTCGAATCCGTTATCGGGGCCCTTTGCATTTCGTTGGCTTTCGATTTCATAGCCCAATGCACGGACTTCGCGAGCCAGGTCGTTCCGGTAGACCTCGGTCAGATAAGCACGCCGCTCATAGATGCCCGACGCCTGCAGCGCCTTCCAACGACCCTCCGCACCGTCATAGCTGATGTTCGCGGCGACAGCGTGAGTGTGGAACTGTGGATCTAGTTGCCGGCTGCAGTCGTGGGTGTAAGCCGCAATGATGAGATTTCCAGTTTGGCGATCATGATTCGCGCCACTTAAACGAACCCGAGTGCGGGCATAGCGTTCCGTCTCTTGCAACGCTACAGAGACCGCGTGACGGTGCGCTTCGAGCAACCGCTCATCTCCACCCACCAGAGCTTGCACTGACACAGACTTCGGTGCTGATAGCGTGAAATCGTAGAGTGACCGCGCTTTGCTCTCGACTTCACCGTCCGTTCCAAGCCGATCCGCGCTATGGCGGGGACGCAGGAATTCTCCTGTCTCAGGGTGGAGCCCCTCACGGATGGTCTCGAATTGCTCCTGTGAGACCTTCCCGTGAAGTCCGAGCAGTTCCGCGCCCCGGCCATGCCATTCGCCCTGCACCGTGCGCTGCTGGTCATAGTAGTCGCTATGCTCCAGATGCCGTTGTGCATAGCCCTTACCGCCGGTCATGGCCCGAATCGTCAACATTCAATGACCGTAGGGCTGTTCGAATTGCGAATGCAAGCGACCGTGATAACCAACAGTTCACTGGCGATAACGAAAAGTTATCGAGTAAAACACCCATGATTAGGGCATTTTCGGCGCTTTGGAATAGGGGTCACGCCCTAAATGCAATGGATACAACGATTTCCAAGCGATAACCTACAGCTATCGACCGATAACGAGAAACTATTGGACACAACCAGTCTTTCCCTCGAAGCTCTTGGATTAGGGATTCGGTACGCAATAGGCCCCCAGCAGGGAGATTCGCAATGGAACTCGGAAAGAAGCCACCCGCCAAGGCTGCGACGTACACTCACCCGCACTTCGAGCCTCTCATGGACACCGAAGAGGCCGCAGCGCTGCTGCAGATTCACCCCAAGACCCTCCAGCGCATGGCGCGAAGGGGCGACGTTCGAGGCTACCAACTCGGCAAGCTCTGGCGCTTTCGCGCCTCTGATCTTGTAAATAGCTTCGCCTCTGAGATCGCATCCTGAACAGGTCATACTCGTTTGACATCGCAAGAAGCACATGCAATATGCCAGATGCCATTCGGACAATAAGCGCTCTATCCATCTCGATCGAATTCCACTTCTTTCAGATAGTCCAGACAATGTCTGGGCAATTGACAGTTGGCTCGGCCTCAGTAGGTTGTCTAGGATGGTGAGCAAATCGCGAGACGATGAGATCTACCAAAAAGCTGTGGCGACGCTCTGACTTTGAGCGCCGCCACAAGGTAATTAAATTTGGGTCAAGAGTAATCGTGTTAGAAAGTGACCTTCGCTGCGAGCTGAACCTGACGCTCAAGGCGCTGGAAGGTAGGTTCAGTGCCTGCCGAGGACACCTTACCTAAGGCCGGCCCTATCGTTGTTCCAGGATTGTTGAACTGCGGCGTGTTGGCGAGATTGAATGTCTCTACCCGCAACTGCAGCACCGACCTTTCTGTGATGTGGGTGTTCTTGAAGACTGAGAAATCCACATCCTTTGTGCCGGGGCCCTGAAGCAGGTTACGTCCCGTATTTCCCCACGTTCCCGCAGGAGCGTTGGTAAAGGCAGCGGTGTTGAACCACGTCCCGCCATTTGGCGGGTGCTGACGTTGGGCAGGCGGTAGCGATCCGTTGCCAAAGCCGGGCAGCAGTTGCGCCCGTGGCGTCAACCCGTCACCCACGCCGGCGTTCGAGAGAACCGAGAAGGGAGTGCCATCGAAAAAGCTGAAGACGGAGTTGATCTGCCACCCATTCACCAGGCCTCCCAGTGTCCCTCTTCCCTTGAACGGAAGTTCATAGGTCACACTGCCAACGACGCGATTCGGAATGTCCGTATCTGCATTGCCGTAGTCGAAGGAGATGTTGGCGGGGTTGGTAACGGTGCCGGGGCTGCCGGTCGAGTCATCCAGCGCGTGACTGTAGGTGTACGAGACGAGGAAGCCCACGCCATGCGCACGACGCTCTGCCGTGACCTGCAACGCGTTGTAGTTGGAGACCTGCCTTGTCTCAAGCTCGTTGATCGACAGGAAGAACGGATAGGGCCGATTGACCGCGATCGTTCCAGCTCCAGCAACAGCCGTAATCGGAGCAGCGTTGATGTCCCGCAGGTGATCCAGGTGCACACCCTTCGTTCCTACATAAGCAATCTTGAGGACCGTAGCAAATGGAATCTGTTGCTCGATGGTTGCATGCCACTGCTCACTATAGGGCGTCTTAGCGTTCGGATCCTGAGCATAGGCAGGAGTATTGGCGACCAGCGCGTTACCTGAGGTAACCACAGGGTGCACAAAGCCATTCGAGGTGTAGTTGAATGCCGCACCATTGCTGGCTGCGCCATAGACAGTTGAGTTAGTGAAGGCCCAGTAGTTATCGATTGGAACGTTGGCGGAGAGACCACTCGAGTTGGTCACGTTCGGCGCGGAGTAATAGATGCCATAGCCGGCATGGAAGACCGTCTTGCTGGTTGCCTGATAGGCAAATCCAATACGCGGTGCGAAGTTCAGATTATTGCCACTCAGGCCGCTGCGTGGAATGCCACTGGTTCCGACCTGCTCGAGCGCAGTCGTTGAAATTGAGGGAACAAAGTCATACTCTTTGTTGTTGACCTCAGTCCAGGGCCAACCCAATATGTCTTCATAGCGAAGGCCCAGGTTCAATGTCAATCTCTTATTGAACTTGTAGTTATCCTGCGCGTAGAAGGCGAGATCGCTCTGCCGCAATCCCACCGTACCGCTGGGATAGGAGTAGCTTCCGCTCGTAGGTGCCCCGAAGAGCAGATCGGTCCATGCCAGGCCGGAGTAGCGCGTGGCGTATGCGCCTGAGCCATGCTCTGCAGAGGTCTGGAACATGTTGTACTCGAGACGCACAAACTCGAACCCGACATCCAGCGAATGCTTGCCGTGCACGAAATTCACATCGTCGTCTGTCTGATAGTTGTTGGTGCCGATCTGCGAGGGGCTGTTGGCCGCATCGCCGATTGATGTATAGCCCGAGAAACTGAACACTGGTAAGCCGTCGGACCGTGGTTGTCCCGCGACCTCTACGCCCGGAATGCCGAGCTGGGTGGGGAGGTTAAGCCCAGCGTCCCAGTTCCCTGCATTGACGAAGAAGCGCGACCAGCCGAAACGCGCCGTGTTGATGATCGTGGAGGAGAAGATGTGCGTCTCACTCCCCACGAATTGATGGGCTGGATTGGTTGCCGGGCCGACGATCGTCGCTCCGACCAGAGGTGTAGGCAGAATGCCGGGGATTTGGAGACTATCCTCCGATTGGCTATACCGGAAGAAGCCATTATCTTTCTCGGAGAACTTGTGATCGATCTTTATGTCGAACTGGTTGCCGTTGTCGATACGGATCGGGTTGTATTGAAAGTTGTTGGCTATGGTCGTTCCCGGTCTGTTGGGAGAGGCATATTTTTGGTAGAACTTCAAGACATTCGCGCCCGATACATTAATGCTCGGGTCAGTAAAGGGAATGAAGTTGTTGGGATATATTGAGGCGGGTGAGGCGGGGTTATGGATATTGCCCACGCCCGGAACAGTTTCGTAAGCGGAGAAATCGTAACCCGTAGTGGTGATATTGAAGTCGGGAACGCTATCGATGTTGGCTTGCCCCTGGCCGAGGCGTGATCCGGCGAAGTCGGCAAAGAAGAAGGTCCTGGGATTCGCCTGCTTCCAAAACAGCGGGCCACCGAAGGTAACGCCGAACTGGTTTTCACGTAGCGGGTTCTTGGGGCCAGTCACAAAGTAGTTCCTTGCATTCAACGCTGTGTTGCGAAAGAACTCGAATACATCTCCGTGGTACTGGTCGGTTCCTGACTTGAAGAGCAGGTTGACGGTGCCGCCATTTCCGCGGCCATAGCGCGCGTCGGCATCGGCAATATCTTCGGAGAACTCCTGAATAGCTTCGATCGGCGGGAAGATCACAACCGCGAGGCCGTTATGGTTCTCGTTATCTCCAATTCCGTCGAGGAGCAGGCGATTCTCCTGGTAGCGAAGGCCGTTGAACGCAAAGTTTGTCGCACCGCGCTGCATGGTGTACGGAACACTCGTGATCTGGATGTACGCCGGCTGAGCTCCTGCGCCAAGCCCGATCAAGCCGGCAAAGTTGCGACCTTCCAGAGGGAGGTTCCTGACAGCTTCCTCAGTGCGGAGGTTGCCGATGGATGATGAGTCGGTTTCGAGCAGCTGGCCTGACGCCTGCACCTCAACGGTATCAGTGGCTGCGCCGATTGAAAGAGAGGCGTCTGCAGAGACACGTTGTCCGACTTCCAGGCGGACGTGCTCCACTTGCTTCTTGAAGCCGGGCGCCTCAAGCACAACGTTGTAGTTGCCGGGATGCAGTGGTGGCGAGACGAAGATTCCCTCTGCGGTCGTGACCGTGTTGGTCGAGATTCCAGTGTCGGTGTTTTGGATCTGGACGTGTGCATTCGGGATAGCGGCACTCGTGTTGTCTTTGACGATGCCAGTGATGATTCCGGTTTCGACGATCTGCGCCGGCAACGCGGCAACCATGACGATTGAAAATGCCAGGGTCAATAGCTGTTGAAGCTTCTTCTTTGTCAAATCTCGAAATGAAACGCGTACTTCAGACATTCTTGCCTCCAATAGTTGCGGCCGGCTCTGACCGCAAAATGGCCCACGAAAAACTTTCGTGGGCCAGCGCAATGGGTGCGTACTTGTGACACACCTCCGCTATATGGGAACGATGCACCTGCCCACGAAGCAGGAAGCATCCTCTTGGGGGAGTTGAGGTGTGCGACAACAACGCGCAGCGTGGGCGGCTATTGGAAATCTAGTAATCATCTGTCTGTCTTCTCTCTGAATCTCATCAAGTGTGCGCGACCCATGCAGCTTGTAGAGCCGCATGGACGCGAGAGTTCGCTTATAGCTGCACGCTTAGACTCGCAACTTCAATCCTCACTAGGCCTACGAGGAGGTCACGTGCTCGCAGAGCACTGGCGCGCAGAAAAGATCTGTGGGTGGAGGAATTATGCAGGAGTCAACAATTCGAGCCACGGAGGCGCGGCTCTGAAGCGGGCGATGGAGTTGCCAAGATGTGAATTCGCTCCTGCATGAGTTGTATTGGGCCACAAACTTAAAATCGTGTCAAGCATTTTTATGCTAATTCTCTTGACAGCTTTCAAATACGCGTGCATCATCGAATGAGTTTTCCGTCAGACCCGTTTCAACGTCCGGCGAAATCTTACGAAGTAAGGAATACAGCCTCATGCAGTTTCGCCACGCATTCCAACGCTGTTGCTTCCCTGTCATCACTCTGACAGTTGAGAAGCCTCGTGGGAATGCGGCGTTGATGCGGCCATAGCTGACCGGTATCGCCTGAACCTTCGCAATCCACGCCCACGAGACCCTATCTCGCGGGCTTTTTCATTGGGCGATCCGCCCTCTGACCGATTGCGATTCAGGAAGTGAGCTGCGCTCCGATGAAACCGTTTCACATCATGGCCAAGCCGCATGGGCCAATCTGCAACCTCGACTGCACCTACTGCTACTACCTGGAGAAGGAAAATCTCTACGCCGGCAAAGGGCGCGACTATCGCATGGCCGACGAGGTGCTCGAAGCATACATCCGTCAATACATCCAGTCGCAGCCCGCGCAAAATGTCAGTTTTGCATGGCAGGGTGGCGAACCGACGCTGCTTGGCATCCCGTTCTTCGAGCGCGTCATTGAGCTGCAGAAGAAGTATGCGAACGGAAAGACGGTCGATAACGCGTTTCAAACTAATGGAACACTCCTTGACGATGCGTGGGGAGAGTTTCTCGCGCGTAACAGGTTCCTTATAGGGCTCTCCGTGGATGGACCGGAGGAGATCCACGATGTTTATCGCGTGGATAAGGGCGGCAAGCCCACCTTCTCGCGCGTGATGCGCGGCCTCGACATTCTCAAAAAGCATGGCGTGGAGTTCAACACGCTCACCGTCATCAACCGCAAAAACTCCTACTATCCGCGCGAGATCTATCGCTTCCTCAAGGAACTGGGCAGCACCTATCTGCAGTTCATTCCCGTTGTGGAGCAGGTCGCAAGTCAGCCGGACCCCAACGGCCTGGTCCTCTTGAAGCCATTTTCCCGACAGGAATCTTCGGTCTCCGAGTGGTCGGTTGAGCCGCTTCAGTTTGGGCGCTTTCTTCAGGAGATCTTTGACGACTGGGTGATCCAGGATGTAGGCCAGACCTATGTCCAGGTCTTCGATGTTGCGCTTGAGTCCTGGTATGGCGTGCCGCAGTCCCTCTGTGTCTTTGCGCCGACATGCGGCTCTGCATTGGCGGTCGAGCACAACGGCGACGTGTACTCCTGCGATCACTTTGTCTACCCTGACAACCGCCTCGGCAATCTGATGCAGAAGTCGCTGGCCAGCATGGTGAGCTCACCGCAGCAGACGCGCTTCGGCGATGGCAAATTGGCTGGGCTCCCCTCTGATTGCCGGCAGTGCGATGTGCGGTTTGCCTGTAACGGCGAGTGTCCCAAGCATCGCTTCACACAAACGGCGTCCGGCGAGTATGGGCTGAACTATCTCTGCGCCGGATACAAGCACTTCTTCCATCACATCGATCCCTACATGCGCTTTATGGCGGAAGAGCTCAAGCAGAGTCGAGCGCCGGCGCGAGTGATGGAGTGGGCCAGAGCCAGAAGACAGGTAGCTTCTTCACGGACCTCGGGGCAGAAGACGCAGGAAGCGCTTGTTGCCTAGCAGCTTGACGCACGTGCCGTTGAGTAGAGCTCTTCATTTTTTCGTCTTCGCTGGTCGCGGCGTTGGCGTTTGAACATCGCTGGTTGGTAAACGACCCCTAACCAAGTCGTCTCTGGATGACTTAAACCAATAGGAGCCTCATGAAAGAAAAAGGCGTACTGAATGCGTTGGCCTCGGCGCTGATACTTGCGACGGGTGCAAGACTCTCACTCCATGCCCAAACGGCACAGCCCTATGGCGGGGTTGTTGGCAGGACCCTCGCGGATTCGAAAGAGTGGTGGCCGGAACCCGTGAAGGCTCCCGCCGGCGCCCCCAACGTAATCTGGATACTGCTGGACGACGTGGGCTTTGGCGCATCCGGTACATTCGGTGGCCTCATCCAGACTCCTACCTTTGACGCCCTGGCCAGCAATGGTCTGCGCTATACGAACTTCCATACCTGCGCGATCTGCGCTCCGACCCGTTCGGCGCTGCTAACTGGCCGCAACAGCGCATCGGTGCATGAATCTGGATTTTCAGACATTACCTCATCTGCAGGCTTCCCCGGCTGGGACGGCAGGGTTCCTTCCACAGCTGGTACGATCGCCGAGATCCTTCGCGACAACGGCTACAACACCTTTGCGGTCGGCAAGTATGGCATAACACCTAACGATGAGGGGACCGACGCCGGCCCGTTCGATCACTGGCCTACCAGCAAGGGCTTCGATCACTTCTTCGGCTTCCTGGGCTCCGCAACCGACCAATATAAGCCGGACCTTGTGGAGGATCAGGCGCATGTGACTCCCGACGGCCGCCACCTCAGCGACCAGATCACTGACAAGGCGATCTTCTATATCGACCGTCAGGAAAAGGTCGCGCCGGGCAAGCCGTTCTTCCTCTACTACGCCCCGGCCGCCACGCACGCTCCGCACATGGTCGACAAATTCTGGAGCGATCAGTACAAGGGCAAATTCGACAGCGGTTGGGACGTCTATCGCGAAGAGGTCTTCGAGCGCCAGAAGAAGCTCGGCGTGATCCCTGCCAATGCGATCCTTCCCGATCGCAACCCGAACGTCAAGGCATGGGATTCCTTATCTCCGGACCAGAAGAAGCTCTATGCGCGCTTTATGGAAGTGTATGCGGGCTATCTTACCTACACGGACTTTGAAGTCTCCCGCTTGATCAATCATCTGAAAGAGGATGGTCAGTTGGACAACACGCTGATCTTCATCTCCATCGGCGATAACGGAGCCAGCAAGGAAGGATCGGAAGAAGGCAGCATCGACCGTGTAATTATCCGCAAGCCGATTACCGAGGAGAATAATGTCGTCTACAATCTGGCCCACATCGACGAGATCGGCACGCCTGCCTCACATCTGGGGAATTATCCGCTGGGCTGGGCGCAAGCCATGGACACTCCGTTCAAGTACTGGAAATCGGATGCCAACAGCGAAGGCGGAACTCACAATCCTCTCATCGTCTACTGGCCCAAGGGCATCAAGGACCCAGGCGGCATTCGCACCCAGTACAGCCATGTGATCGATCTTCTTCCCACCACGCTCGATCTGATTGGCATCAAGGCCCCCGAAGAGATTCGCGGCATCAAGCAGCAGCCTATTGAGGGGATTTCGCTGGCCTACTCAATCAACGACGCCAATGCGCCCACCCGTCATACGCTGCAGTACTACTACATCTTTGGCTCGCGGTCGATCTACGACAACGGATGGAAAGCCGAACTGTCATATCCAAACGACGTCGAAACCAAACACGTACTCAGTAACCCACCCTTTGATGAAAATACGTGGGAACTTTACAACCTGAAGGACGATCCGACCGAACGCATCGATCTGGCAAAGGAGGATCCCGACAAACTGGCTCAACTAAAGGCCGAGTTCGACGAGCAGGCCAAAGAGCATCATCTCGCCCCCTACATCACATGGGACGATCTGTATGGCGGACGCATTCACCACACTTACCTGCCCCAGTGGTATATCGACCAACAAAAGGCGCTGGCACAGCCGAGCACCGGCAAGTAACATCGCCGGCATATTTTTGGGATCTTATCCGGTTTCGATTGCAGTCAGCCCGAGCAAAGCCGCGGACTGACTGCAGATTTTCTAATCATCGGTTCACCGAGTCATCTCCGAGTGACTCAGACAAAACAGGAGACCTATGAACAATAAATACGCATGGAATACATTGGCCTCGACGCTGATACTTGCTACGAGCGCAAGACTCTCACTGCATGCCCAAACGGCACAGCCCTATGGCGGCGTTGTTGGAAGAACCCTCGCGGACTCGAAAGAGTGGTGGCCGGAACCCGCGAAGGCGCCCGCTGGTGCACCAAACGTCATCTGGATTCTGATTGATGACGTTGGCTTTGGCGCATCCGGTACATTCGGGGGGCTCATCCAGACTCCCACCTTTGATGCGCTAGCCAGCAATGGTTTGCGCTATACGAACTTCCATACCTGCGCGATCTGCGCCCCAACCCGTGCCGCGCTGCTGACTGGCCGCAATAGCGCCTCCGTGCACGAATCCGGCTTTTCACACACGGTCATGTCGGCCGGCTTCCCCGGCTGGGACGGACGCGTGCCTGCCACCGCCGGTACGATCGCAGAGATCCTGCGCGACAACGGCTACAACACATTCGCGGTGGGCAAGTATGGCATAACGCCGGACGAAGAAGCGACGGACGCTGGCCCGTTTGATCATTGGCCCACAGGAAAGGGCTTTGACCACTTCTTCGGATTCCTAGGATCACAGACCGACCAATACAAGCCGGACCTTGTGGAAGATCAGGCGCATGTCCGTCCAGATGGCCGGCACCTGAGTGATCAGATCACCGATAAGGCCATCAGCTATATCGATCGCCAGAATAAGGTTGCTCCCAACAAGCCGTTCTTCTTGTATTACGCACCCGGCGCCACGCATGCTCCACACCAGGTCGACCAATACTGGAGCGATCAATACAAGGGCAAGTTTGACGCGGGATGGGATGTCTACCGCGAGCAGGTATTTGAACGTCAGAAAAAACTTGGCGTTATCCCTGCCGATGCAAAACTTCCCGAGCGCAACCCGGACATCAAGGCCTGGGATCAACTGACTCCGGAAGAGAAGAAGCTCTACGCACGCTTTATGGAAGTGTACGCAGGCTACCTGACCTATACGGATTTTGAAATCGGCCGGTTGATCAATCACCTGAAAGAGACCAACCAGCTGGACAACACACTTATCTTTATCTCGATCGGTGACAACGGCGCCAGCAAGGAAGGCACTCTCAACGGAACCATTGATCAAGGTTTGTTGGCGAGGCAGACGTCGGAAAAAGCCAATATTGAACATAATCTCAATGAGATTGGTGAGATCGGTACACCCGCGGCCGTCAATGGCAACTACCCATTGGGCTGGGCGCAGGCAGCCAACACACCTTTCAAGTATTGGAAGCAGGATGCCAACAGTGAAGGCGGCACGCACAATCCTCTGATTGTCTTCTGGCCGAAGGGAATCAAGGACAAAGGCGGCATTCGCACCCAGTACAGCCACGTCATCGACCTTCTACCCACGACACTCGATCTTGTAGGCATCAAGGCACCCGAGGAGATCAGGGGGATCAAGCAGCAGCCCATTGAGGGCACGTCCTTGGCCTACTCAATTGACGATGCGAACGCGCCGACCCGTCACATGCTGCAGTACTACTACATCTTTGGTTCACGATCGATCTACGACCACGGGTGGAAGGCTGAATTGGCTTACCCCAGCAGCTTTATCACAGGAAATGCTGCCAGCAAGCAGCCCTTCGATGAGAACGCCTGGGAGCTTTACAACCTGAACGACGACTATACGGAGCGAATCGATCTCGCCAAACAGTACCCGGAAAAGCTGGCTGCGCTAAAAGCTGAGTTCGAAGAACAGGCCAAAGAGCACAATCTCTACCCTTACATCACCTGGGACGATGTGTTCAATGCACGGATTCACCGCACCCCAGGCTCTAAATCATTTGTAGATGCTGTGAAAGATGTAACGAGGAGCAACAACAGCAATTAGTTCGAGTGGATTTCACCATGACGTGTACCGGCGAGGTCGTTCGGTCGGGCTGGTGTTGAGAGGTTCCAGCTCGCCGCACTACCCAGAGCGTTCGTCCTCGCTGGTCACATCTGCCCTCAGTCCGCGGACGCTAAGCCGATTCCAATCTAACAATCGAAACATTCTCACGGAGACCTTCCAATGAACCTCAAGCAACAGGTAGGAGTACTACTGAGCGGAACAATGGCATTGAGCTCCTGGTCGACAGCCTTAGCCCAAAACGGCGATCCAGTAAAGTCGAACGCAGCATCGCCAGACACGACGCTGCCACAGCGGCAATCCGATAAGCCCGCATGGCCTGCGCTACCCAAGGCTCCGAACGGAGCGCCGAATGTCGTGCTCATCCTTGTGGATGATGTCGGCTTCGGTGCAACGTCAACCTTCGGCGGCCCAATTGCCACTCCTACCTTTGACAAGTTGGCAGCGGATGGCCTGCGGTACAACTCATTTCACGTCAACTCCCTCTGCTCACCTACGCGCGCCGCGCTGCTGACCGGGCGCAACAATCACGAGGTTGGCTTTGGCTCCATCGCCGAATGGTCCAACAGCTACCCCGGCTACAACACGCTTCTGCCGAAGAGTTCATCCACCATTGCGGAAGTGCTCAAGGAGAACGGCTACAGCACTGCGGCCTTCGGCAAGTGGCACAACACGCCGACCTGGCAGGTGAGTCCCTCCGGCCCGTTCGATCGCTGGCCAACCGGCCTGGGCTTCGAACACTTCTATGGTTTCATGCAGGCCGCCGACAACCAGTACTTCACGCGCATCTACCGTGACACGACCCCGGTGGAGCCTTCCACGTCCCCGGAGCAGGGGTACCACTTCACGACGGACATCACGAATGACGCCATTCGCTGGCTGCACCAGCATGACGCTGTCGAAAGCGAGAAGCCCTTCTTCATCTACTACGCCACCGGAGCCACGCACACGCCGCATCAGGTACCGCAGCAGTGGGTGGATAAGTACAAGGGCAGGTTCGATCGCGGATGGGATGTGATTCGGCAGGAGGCGTTCGAGCGGCAGAAGGCGCTCGGCGTGATTCCTGCGAATGCAGAGCTGACCCCGCGTCCCGCCGGACTGCCCGCGTGGAATTCTCTATCGCCCGACCAGAAGAAGCTTCTTGCACATCAGGCCGAGGTCTACGCGGGCTTCGCCGCACAGACGGACTACGAGATCGGCCGGCTGCTCGATGCGATTCGCGAAGAGGGACAGGCGTACAACACCGTTGTGCTGGAGATCTTCGGTGACAACGGAGCCAGCGCAGAAGGCGGACTGGAAGGCACAGATGCGCACGACATCAACGGAAAGCCGCTCACCGTCGAAGCCCGTCTTGACACCGCCGACCTGCTGGGCAGCGAGACGTTCATGAATCATTATGCCGCGGCCTGGGCCTGGGCCCTCAGTTCGCCCTTTCAGGGGACCAAGCAGGATGCCTCCCACCTGGGCGGCACTACCGATCCTCTGGTCATTACCTGGCCAGGTCACATAAATGACCCTGGCGGTTTGCGCACCCAGTTCTCTCACGTGAACGACATTGCGCCGACGATCTATGACATCGTTGGAGTCAAGGCGCCTGATGCCGTCAACGGAGTTGCACAGACTCCGCTTGAAGGCACCAGCCTCACCTATACCTTCGATAATCCTCAGGCGCCCAACCGTCACACCCTGCAGTACTTCACCACCAGCGGCAACCGCGCCATCTACAAGGACGGCTGGTGGGCGGGTGACCTCTTCCATTCAACATGGGAACCCAATGGAATCGTGAGAGTCGGAGTCAGTGACAAGGATCTCGGCAATCATCCGTGGGAGCTCTACAACCTGAACGACGACTACAGCCAAGCACACGACCTTGCTGAGACCAATCCAGACAAGTTGAAGGAGCTGCAGCAGGCATTTGAGGCCGAGGCGACGCGCAATCAGGCCTTTCCGATCCTTCCCGGTTACGAGACCTATCCGATCCGACAGGCAGGCGGCCAGAAGGTCTTTACCTACCGTGAAGGTGTGGACCGCCTTCAGCCGGCCGTTGCTCCACAACTCGGCGGACGCGCCTACACCATCACCGCGGACATCGATGTACCAGAGAATGGCGGTGATGGAGTGATTCTGGCGCAGGGCAGCCGCTATGGTGGTCTCAGTCTCTTCGTCAAGAATCATCGAGTGGTATACGAGATCAACGCCTATGGAAACCGATCCGGGCAACTGGTTGCATCTGAGCCGCTGAAACCCGGCAAGTCGCATATCGTGCTGAATTTGACTCCTGCGGATGGCGGGACTCAACAGCTACCGTTCCTGGCGAGGCAGCCGATCGCTGCGGTCGGTCAACTGTCCATCAATGGAGCGTCCCAGGGAGAGGCACAAGTCACCAATGTGAATCTGGCCTTCAACGAGACGCTGGATGTCGGCAGTGATCTTGGATCGCCCGTAAGCACTGACTACAAATCACCCAATCGCTTCACGGGCAGGATTGACAAGGTGACTATCGAGCTCAAGTAGTTCAGCTACAAGGCACGTGGCAACTATCTCTCCATTCAGGAGGGAGGGATGCTTCTCCCTCCTGAATGGCTCTCACCATCCCCAACATCGAATCCGGCAAGCTCGGAACGTGTGCTCTCTATATATTGTGGCCGGAAATTTATAGCTATGCAGCAGCTAGGCGGGTCTATATATGCTTTAAATCAATGACTTGGAGGCAAACTCCGATCCCAAGGGCCTGTCCTCGCTCAGGGCGTTGGATCTCTTGCCGCCACCTGACCCCAGTGCTATATTGATGGTTGTGAACAGGTTTCCTCTCACAAACGCTGGGATGTGTTGTTGCACAGCGATGTGCTGTGCATTCGTGTCTTCTGGCGTGAGGAAATGGCCGAGCTAGATTAGCTCAATAAGCCGGCACCTCATTTTGACCCACCGCCAGAAATTGAACTGGCAGGTGGGTTTTCTATTTTTGGTCGAATTGGACGCGACTGACTCGCGGAACAGATTTCGGGTTAGGAGTTAGCAATGCTTGTTGATGAGATACGTGTCGAGGAACTGAAGCAGCGGCTGGACGCAGGAGAGAATCTCTTTCTGCTGGATGTGCGGGACGAATCGGAGTTTGAGATATCTAACATCGGCGGCCAGCTGATCCCGCTACCCGAGTTGTCGAAGCGGGTCAACGAGCTGGATGCGAATCAGAAGATTGTCACCGTCTGCAAGATGGGGCCACGGGGCGCCAAGGCGGTGGACATTCTGCATAAGGCGGGCTTCAAGAAGGTGTGGAATCTGGCCGGTGGAATTCACGCATGGTCGCGTCTCGTAGATCATAGCGTCCTGATGTATTAGTCAGACATCTTTATGCTTCGCTGCCTTGGCTTTCCCACAAACACGCGAGCTAACATTTAAGGGTTCTCAATCCTGAAGGAGTCAACAAGTGCCTGAAGAAGTCAGCCGTCTTTCGCTTAGCGAAGAAGCAGCATTTCAATTAGCCAATGTCACAAAGACAGCTCCGCAGTTTGGGGCCATCACGCCTCGCTGGCTGGTTCGTCTGCTGGACTGGAAGCCGCTGGAGGCAGGCACCCTCAGGCGCAACCGCGTGAATGAGAGCAAACCGATCGATTCAACCTGCGGCCACGAGGACGAGTCCACCCTCGCCTCCACCTTTGTTGACTATGAAGAAGAGCCTAGAGAGTACCGCCTGAGCAGCATCAACGCGGTGCTGAACGTTCACACTCGCGTCTCCGACCTGCTCAGCAATCCTTATGATCAGGTTCGTGAGCAGTTGCGGCTGCTCATCGAGAGCGTGAAGGAGAAACAGGAAAGCGAGCTGCTCAACAACGCAGACTACGGACTCCTGAACAATGTCATCGACTCACAGAAGATCAAGACACGGAAGGGCGCTCCCACTCCGGACGATCTGGATGAGCTGTTGACGAAGGTTTGGAAAGAGCCGTCCTTGTTCCTGGCGCATCCGCGCACCATTGCGGCCTTTGGCCGGGAGTGCACGCGCCGCGGTGTCCCGCCGCCGACGGTAACTTTGTTCGGCACGCCGTTCCTGACCTGGCGTGGAGTTCCGCTCATCCCGAGCAACAAGATCGCCATCCGAGCCAAGGACCAGAAGTCCAAAATTCTGCTGCTCCGCGTCGGCGAGAAGAAGCAAGGCGTCGTCGGACTCTTCCAGCCTGGACTTCCCGGAGAGCAGAGCCCGGGCCTGTCCGTCCGCTTCATGGGAATCGACCAGAGAGCGCTTGCGTCCTACCTGGTCTCGCTCTACTGCTCGGCTGCCGTTCTCACGGACGACGCGATTGCCCTGCTCGAGGATGTAGACGTAGGCCACTACCATGAATACAAGTGACCCAACAGCGGTCTCCGCTTCGGTTCCAGAGACTGCAAGCTGGGCCGCGGTACCGCAGGGGATTCAGAGCGTCCCTCCCGGCGTTCTCAGTCCGGCGGAACTGTCGCGAATGGCCAACGAGATCTTCAACGCCTTGCCCGAGCCGCTCCAGGCGCCGGCGGCAACCGTGGCTGCGGCGGTTCTACCTCCGAATTCGGCCTTCGCTGGAAATCCCTACGCGGCCGTGCCCAGCCCCACTCTACCGGCGATCCCGGGGCTGTTTGCGACCGTGACCGAAGCACAGCCTGGGGCCGTCCCTTCCCCAGACAGAGGGGCTGTACCGGAGTATCCCCACCAGAATCCGCTGCCGAGCGGCCCATCTATTCCCGGCGGCGGCGTCGATCCCTCCGCCGCGCCGGCGTTCGCCTTCCTGCACGAGGCGCGCCCACTCGGTGCCGAACCTTCCGCGCAGCCCGCAGCCCGGAACACTCCTTCCCAGGCATTCGGCACCTCGGTTCCAGATGATGCGGGATTTGCCGCTATTCCTTTTTCCCTGCTCACCGACGTATTGCCAACTCAAGCTGCACAGCTTCCCCTGCCTCCCACTCCGACTGTTCCCGGTGCCTTCAGCGGAATCGACTCCTCCGGAGTTCCGGCATTCTCCTTCCTGGAAGAGGCACGGCCGCTGTTTTCGACACCGCCCAGCATCCCCGGCCCCGTGCCTGCTGACGCCGCGGCGCAGACGCCCGTCCATGCGGAGGACAGCGCAGAGCTCACTGGCAATCCCTTTGCCGTACCCCTCGACTTGAACGCGCCGCAACTCCCCGGGACTGTGGCCCATGCACCCAACTCCCGCGAACAATCTTCCGCCCCTGACCTGGATCAACCCAGGCCCCTCTATTCTTCCGGTTTTGCTCCCTTGGTGCTGCCAGCCACCGGCCAGCCAGAGACCTTCGGCGATCTCGGCCTCAGCTCCTCTTCGTTCGATGTGGAGGCGATCCGGCGCGATTTTCTGATTCTCCGCGAACGTGTAAACGGCTACCCGTTGATCTGGTTTGACAACGGCGCCACCACGCAGAAGCCGCAGTCGGTCATCGACCGCCTCTCATACTTTTACGAACACGAGAACTCGAATGTGCATCGCGCAGCGCATGAGCTGGCAGCGCGCGCAACGGATGCCTACGAGTCGGCGCGGGAGAAGACCCGCCGCTTCCTCAACGCCGGGTCCACCCGCGAGATCGTATTCGTCCGCGGCGCCACGGAGGCGATCAACCTGGTGGCGCAAAGCTGGGGCCGCCGCAACATCAAAAAGGACGATGAGATCGTCATCACCTGGCTGGAGCATCACGCTAACATCGTTCCTTGGCAGATGCTCTGCGCGGAGACCGGAGCGCTGCTCCGCGTCGCTCCAGTGGACGACTCCGGGCAGGTGCTGCTGGACGAGTACGAGAAGCTTCTCGGGCCGAAGACGCGCTTGGTTTCCATCACGCAGGTATCCAACGCGCTGGGCACCATCGTTCCGGTGGAGGAGATGGTCGAGGCCGCACACCGTCACGGAGCGCGCGTGCTCGTGGATGGTGCGCAGGCGGTATCGCACATGCGTGTCGACGTGCAATCCATTAACTGCGACTTCTACGTCTTCTCCGGGCACAAGGTCTTCGCGCCAACCGGCATCGGCGTCCTGTATGGAAAGTCCGAGGTTCTGGACAACATGCCCCCCTGGCAGGGCGGCGGCAACATGATTGAGGATGTCACGTTTGAAAAGACGCTCTACCAACCCCCGCCGCAACGCTTTGAGGCTGGCACCGGCAACATTGCCGACGCGGTTGGATTGGGCGCGGCGATTGATTACCTGGATCGTGTCGGCATAGCGAATGTCTCCCGTCACGAGCACATGCTGCTGACCTATGCGACCGAGGCGCTGCTGCGCATTCCGGGGCTGCACATCATCGGCACCGCCAAGGAGAAAGCCAGCGTGCTTTCCTTTGTGATGGACGGACTTCGCACAGAGGAGATTGGCGACTACCTGAATCGCCGGGGCATCGCCGTGCGCGGAGGCCACCATTGCGCGCAGCCGATTCTTCGCCGCTTTGGACTGGAGACCACCCTGCGCGCCACGTTTGCCCTCTACAACACCTGCGAAGAGGTCGATGCGCTTGTCGCAGCGTTGTGGGATCTCCGCCAGGGGCGCAGCCCCGGACTTCTCTGACTTATCTGGGCATTTAAGTCCTTGAGTCAATAGTCACGGCAGTCAAATTCGAACTGGGTCCCTGCTCGGCCAATTGCTGTTAAATCTAAATCATGGCCTGAAGGCCAAAAAAGGTAAAAAGAGTTAGGTAGACACCATCCCTAAGCCTGTCAGCTTAGGAATGCGTTTGCAGAATCACAATACGCACGGTTCCCCAACAGGGTCGAACACGATCCGAGGATGTTCGATTTCAGTTCGAAGAGTGTACGGAAAGGTATCCGTTAGGCAAATACTTGCTGTTGAATCACTCCAGCGACGTTCGTGAGCCTGAAATCCCGGCCGGCATACTTATAGGTAAGCTGTTCATGATTGATGCCCATGAGTGCCAGTATCGTCGCATGTAGGTCATTGATGTGCATTCGTCCCTCGACAGCAGTCATACCTATCTCATCGGTGGCGCCATAGCTGAATCCCTTCTTGACGCCGGCGCCGGTCAGGAACATGGCATAGCCGGTGATATTGTGGTCTCGGCCATCGGCCCCCTGCGCGGTCGGCAGACGTCCGAACTCGGAGCCGAACAATACCAGGGTGTCTTCGAGCAGGCCACGCTGCTTTAGATCGGCCAGAAGCGCAGATGTAGGCTGGTCTATTCTGCGGCTCTGTTCGATAAGGCCGTTGTGCAGGTTGGTGTGATGGTCCCAGCCAGGCTGACGGATCTCAACAAACCTGACTCCAGCCTCACTGAGCCTGCGGGCCATGAGGCACTGGCGGGCGAAAGAGCCCTCCAGACCAGGCTTGACGCCGTAGGCATCGAGCACGTGCTGTGGCTCCTTGGAGATGTCCAGAAGCGCGGGCACGCTGTCCTGCATGCGGAAGCCCAGTTCATAGGACTTGATGACTCCATCCACCGAGTCAGGCGCGCCGGAACTGGAGGCCACTTCATGATTGAGATCCTGGATTAGGTCGATCTGCTCGCGCTCAAGGTTCCTTGGAGTGGAGGCCGCGATGTTCGGCATAATTCCGGCGTCGCTGATAACGGTGCCTTGATAGTAGGCCGGCAGAAAGGCGCTCCCATAGTTCGAGGCACCACCGAATGCGACGGGCGGGTTGATGGTGACGTAACCCGGCAGATCCTGATTTTCAGTTCCCAGGCCGTAGAGCAACCAGGATCCCATGCTGGGACGAGTCAGCGAAGCGTTCGCACTGCCCGTGTGTAACTGGACCACAGCCTGCGGATGCGCGGGAGTATCGGTATAGAGTCCGCGCAGGAAGCAGAGATCGTCCGCATGACTCGCTATGTTGGGAAGCAGGTCAGAGAACCATGCGCCCGACTGTCCATACTGCTTGAATTTGAATTTGGAAGCGGTGACGGTACCGCCGCCGGGCCCAGGTTTCCCATTCTGCCTTTCGAGCTCCGGCTTGTACTCGAATAGGTCCACGCTGGACATCGCGCCCTCCTGGAAGAGGAAGATGATGCGCTTGGCCTTGGCGGGCAAAGGCGGCTTCTTTGGCGCAAGCGGATTTATGGCATTCAATTCCTGGGCTGCGGCCTGCTTCGCGATAGATCCAAGAAGTCCAGCGAGAGCGAGATGACCAAATCCTGCACCTGCGGCACGTAGAACGCTGCGACGTGTTGTGATGAAAGGCTTATTTCCCGACATATCTGTCTTCTCCATGAGGATTGGCTACCGGACGAATTGAAATGCAGCAGAGCCATACAGCGACTGCACAAAGGCTGCCCAGGCCGCTTCTTTCGCGGTCGCCGGCAGAGATACGGGAGTAGATGTTGGTTTGGAGTCGTCCACGGAGTCATCCTGCGAGAGATTGTCCTCACGAACAATCCCGTCCGTAATGCCCGTCCGCGTATTTTCGCTCACCAACGCGACATGCGCGCCTCCCCGAGTCGAGGCAGCAGGAACTGCCGCTTGCCACGTTGTGGAGTAGCGCACCAGAAAGGCCTGAACTTTCGCCGTATCCTTTGGCGTAGGTCCATGTCCCACCACGCGCTCGTAGGCCTGCCGAATTCGCTCCGCATCATTCCAGTGCGGATTGGCGAGCAACTGATCCGCAAGCACCAGCGCCTGTTGCCGAACAAAGGGCGAGTTGAGCATAAACAGCGCCTGTGCGGGTACCGTCGTCTGGTCTCGCTGTCCTGTCACCAGCGTCTGCGAGACCGGATCGAAGGCGACAAGCGCTCTGGGTGTCTCGTCGCGCAGCAGTGGCAGGTAAATGCTGCGATAGCGGCTGTGGTCCGCGGCGCTGAGGACGGAGCCAACTACGGGGCCGTCGTCACGCATCTCGATCATTCGCAGATCCATTACGGGCGAGCCCTGTGGATGACTGAGATCCAGTTGACCGGAAGTTGCCAGAATGCTGTCTCGAATCTCCTCCGACTCCATGCGCCGCGGAGCATGGCGCCATACGAAGGTATCTGCAGGATCAATGTCTCGATAGCCTGGAGGGATATCCGATCCAAGCTGGTAAGCGCGGCTCAGGACGATCTCGCGGACCAGCTTCTTCGTCGACCATCCGTTACGAATGAAGTCCTGCGCCAGATAATCGAGTAGTTGGGGATTAGACGGCTCCGCACCGGTCGTCCCGAAGTTGTCCAGTGTGCTGACAATTCCGGTTCCGAAGAGGTGCTGCCAGATTCGGTTCACATAGACCCTGGTCGTCAGTGGATTATCAGGACGCGTAATCCATTGAGCCAGTTCCAGACGGCCGCTGTGATCATCTGAGATCTGCGTGGTATTTGGCAGGTTCAGCACCGTGAGGAAGCCGCGTGGTATAGCCGGCCCGTGCCGCTCTTCCACGCCACGAATGCGCACGGTGGTGTCCGCGACCACACCGTCGCGGACACTGTGAATCCCGTAGCCACGCTCTCCAAGGTCAGATACGAGCTGCAGATCTTCCTTACGCTGAAGAAAGTTCTGGATGACATCCTGACGACGCTGCCGTTCACTCGCGGAGAGGGCAGGCAGGATAGTGCCGGCCTTCTTTGCAGCCTCTTCCTTGGCCTGGGCGGCCAGGAGCGCGTTGTATGCCTTTTGCGTTGCATCCATCTGCGCCTTGGCTTCAGCCAGTTCTTGTTGCGGTACTGGAGGTGCCTGCGTAGACGAACTCAGGTAGCCAAGATGTTTTGGCTGGTAATAGTCCAGACTGCTGCCACCCATCCCGCTGCCGAGCCCTGAGTCGTCCTCGGTGCTGGTGAAGATCCCTGCCAACGCGTAGTAGTCCGTTGTAGGAATGGGATCGAACTTATGATCATGGCAACGCGCGCAGGACACGGTGAGGGCCATCGTGGAGCGCGTGACAGTATCAATTTGATCGTCGACATTGTCCATCTTGAATCGGGCCTGGAAACGCTGGTTTACATCCTTTGGACCCAGGGCAAGAAATCCGGTCGCAATCAGCAGGCGGTCACGCTCTGCCGTCGTGGACGCTGGCAGCAGATCGCCAGCCAGTTGCTCCTGAATAAAGCGGTTATAAGGGACATCGCGATTGATGGAATCGATGACGTAGTCGCGATACCGCCATGCGTTGGGATATGGCATGTTGCGCGAGGGGCCCGACGACTCCCCATAGCGCGCGACATCCAGCCAGTGTCGTCCCCAGCGCTCTCCAAATTGCTGCGATGCCAGAAGCCGATCGACGAGCCGGCCATAGGCCTGCTGCGAGTGGTCCTTCTGGAAGGCTCTTACCTCCTCTGGAGATGGGGGAAGGCCAGTCAGGTCATAACTCACGCGACGAATCAGAGTGACTGGGTCGGCGGCCTTCACGGGAGCAAGCTTCTTCTCCTCTAGCTTGGCCAGAATAAAGCGGTCAATACTGCTGGTTGCCCATGAAGTGTCGGCGACGGTGGGTACTGCGGGATCGGTCAGCGGCTGCCAGGACCAGAAGTGTTCCCGCAGCTTGGGATAGGCGGCTGCAAGTTTCGCCGGCGTAGGGGGAAGCTTCTCGGTTTCGTCAGGCCACGCGGCACCGTCTTTGATCCACTTGGTGAGGATGGCGATCTCGTTGGCCGGCAGCGGATCATCGGATTCCTTGGGCATACGCTTCTTGGGATCGGTAGAAGTCACGCGTTCGATCAGAAGGCTCTTCTCCGGATGCCCGGGAATGATCACAGGGCCATCCTTGCCTCCAGCGAAGATGCTGATGCCAACATCTACGCGCAATCCGCCGGCTTCCTTGAAGGCGTCCGAGTGGCAGTTGTAGCAACGATTCACCAGAATCGGACGAACATTCTTCTCAAAGTATTCCAGCTGCTCGGCAGTTGCGGGTCTCGGGTACGCGACATTCTTTGCTAGAGCAGTTGTATGGACAGCCGTCGCTTTAGTCTGAGCTTCCGCGGGCCATGGCGCGCCCTGCTGGATCCAAGTCTTCAGGTCTGCGACCTCCTTCGCAGAGAGCGGATCATCGCCCTTTGGCATCCGCTTCTTGGGGTCATCCAACAGCACACGCTGAATCAGTAGGCTTTCGCCGGGCTTACCAGGAATGACTGCCGGCCCCGACTTTCCTCCCGCCAGAAGTGCCTCGCGATCATCCAGGCGCAGGCCAGCGGCAGACTTGGTCTGCAGGGAATGGCAGTCATAGCAATGGTCTGTGAGGATTGGCTGAATGTTCTGCTCAAAGAACGCGGCCTGCTCCGGCGTAGGCGCCGCCGCATAGTTCGGCGATTCCTGCGGTGCTGCTGTGACTGGAGTCAGCAGGCCGGAAGCCATGAGACCTCCAGATAACAGCGCGGCAATTCCCAGGCCCGGGAAAAAGGGCAGAACCTTTCTGAGATGCGTATACATGAAAACCCTTTAGGCAGGCGCTTTGCCCTGCATCGTATGGCAATAGAGGTCCAGAGAGCAGCCATGCAGACACACAAATCCGCAGTATTGGCTGAATGAGGAGATTGTCAGAGGGGGGATTTTCGGTTAACTAACAACAAAGGCGACGGGGAGTCGCGCTGGAAGCGTGAGGAGAGCCGAATAAGTTTGCGTCGTTGGTCAACATCACTTTATAGATTTAGACATGCTTGCGTGCGGAAGTCAAGGTGTTTCTGTTTGAAGCACTCTCGATGATTGAATTCGTACGACACACTATCCCCTCCGCTAGGGCCAATCAAGGTGCCTGTAGTGCGGTGGTGAACAAGATGGATGGGCTATCGCTGAACGAGTCTGCTCGCTCCGCCTGACCCAACTCAATTTGCGAAGAAAGTTACCAATAGATCTAGCCGATAGAAAGATGGATGGTCGTATCATATCGTCATGTCTGGCTCGCAAACGATGTGGCTCACAATCATCTTCTTCCTGACCAGTGCAATCAGCGTGGTGACCGGCAGCACATCGCTCCTCACGGTTCCGGCGATGCTTCAGTTCCATATGGAGCCACGCACGGCACTCGCAACCAATATGTTCGCTCTCACGTTCATGAGCGTTGGCGGCACACTTCCGTTCCTGAGAGGCCCGGATATAAACCGGAAGCGGCTTCCTCTGCTGGTGAGCCTGACGCTGTTTGGCTCTGTCCTGGGCGCGTTGCTGCTCTTGCGCGTTCCCACTCGCTCGGTTCCGATGATTGTCTCCATCGCCGTCATCGGAGTGGCGATCTTCTCCGTCGCCTATCGCAAGTCGGGAGTGCAGGACACAGCCCTTGTCCCATCCCATCGAGCCGAACTAGCGGGTTACGCTCTGACGTTTCTTCTCGGCATCTATGGTGGATTCTTCAGCGGTGGCTATGTCACGATTCTGACAGCCTTATATGTCGCGGTCTTCAGGTTCACGTTCGTCGAGGCCATCGCCACCACCAAGCTGATGAATGTCTTCTCTTCCGCTATCGCCACGGGTGTGTTTATGTGGAACGGTCTGGTCAGCTATCGGCTGGGACTCATCCTTGGCGCAACCATGTTTGTTGGAGCATGGGTCGGTGCGCGATTTGCTATACGCATCGGCAATCTTTGGCTTCGCCGCATCTTTCTCACCGCTGTATGGGCGCTGGGGCTCAAGGCCCTGCTCTTCGACTTATGGAGAGGCAAACCTGCTTCTGGAGCTGCCGCCCCTGTCCGTTAGCGTCGCAATGAATTGCACGACTGCAATACTGCAAGCCCCTTGCGGTCTGTTTTGCAAGGAGCACCGATCTTGCTCGATGATAAACCGGTTTTCTCGTCCGGAAACCAAGTTGCTCTACTCCGTCACCTGTCGAATCCCGGCGGCGAGTTCCGATTCAACTGCCCCAAGTCAGCCGCTTCTTGGGAGTATCGCGAACTGCGGCGAGCCTCTGAATGCAGGCTTCTTAAGCATCTTGGGCATACAAGCGGTCTCTACTGCCACAGACATGCCCCCGTAGTTTATGTCCCTGACCACGGGTTCCCGAATGAATCGAGCTCGGCGTGCGCAATGGCGATTTGGCCTCAACTCAGGCCGCATCGACTGGGACGGTAAGCTACTGAAAGTAGCCGATTCGATTGGACCTTGGGCGCATAGGAATACATGTGTTCTTCCACACGAGCGCATCTATCAATGCGAACTTGCGCTGGCCACAGAGATGCTTCACTACTAGTGCATTGCTTCTGGTGTTTGAAGTGTGTCAGAGACGGAAGGCACCAGAGGCGATAACTGAGACACCGGCCCTGGTCCCGCGTCTCTACACCCTTGTATCTCCATCCCAGCAAACAATCCGATGAGCATCGTCGCGGCGGTCGCCAACGGAATCCAGATGCGAAGCATATCTGTTTTGAATTCGTGTAAGAGCTCATCCAACGCCCTCGTTCGGCGTTCGAGGGTCTGAACGACATAATGGTTTGCGGTTTCGACTTTTGCAGCGATCCCGCTGTCTCTGTCCGTCAGGTCGCGAAGAGCAATAACAAGTTGCTTCTGCACGTTCCCCATTGCTGCGGCTGTAGCCTCAATGCCAGCAACCGTATCGGGAACGCCGGACTGAACAAAGTGCTGACGCAGACTCTCGCCAAGAATCTTGGCGATCTCCTGAGGGTCGAGGCCAGTTTCAATCTCAGCAGGCAGCCCCGCCAGACGACCTTCTATGAAATGGACATACTCCAACATCTTCTGTTGCGCTTCATCTGAGAACTGGAGGTGAGCATCCAGCATCGCCCGGATGCGCTCGCGCTCATCAGCGATGTCCTTTGGCGTATGCCGAGTCAGAAGTGCCAGGATGCCCATTGCTTCCAGTATGCGAAGCATCTCATCATCTGGGCTCAGCGTCCGTGTATGTGCGAGGACACGATAGTAGGCAGTCTGTAGTTCCTCTGGCACGAGCCGGGCGAGAGAGTCGAACATGCTCGACTCTCCCGCCTCCGCTGCCCCAACATCTGCAATGACGGGTGCGGTGCTCATGGGAGGAAAACCTCCTTTGTCCGGTCGAACTCGCTGAACAACCGGCGACGATAGCTCTGTGCCCTCATAACGAGGGAGGCACGCTTCAGTTCATCGACTTCCACCTTACGGTCTGCCACGTCACCCAACTTGATCCCGTGCTGACGAACCGGATTTTCAAGCTCTGCCAGCCGGAACTCCATCTGAAGGATGGTCGGAGAGAAGGCTTCGCGGAAACGTTTGGCTTGCTCAGTTCCCTTCCAGTAGGTGAAATCGGAGAGCGTACTGGTCGCGTTTTCTACGACAACGTACTCCACGCGATCCTGCAGCCGGTTGGCCCAAGCGAGGATGCTCTCGACGCTCGCTGGGTCCGGGGTGACGACGCCAACGGCGGTAAAGCTGACGCCGGTGGCCGCCACGTCCTCATACATGCTCTCGAACCATTCCGCCGCGACCTGGCCGGCACCAGCTCCCATATCGGCCAGGATGATTTCCGAACCACTGTCCAGATGATCGACAAAGGCATCGAGGCCGGCGGGGGTATGAATGTTGACCTTCGTCACCGAGCCGTTGAAGAAGTGCTTGAGGGAGCCACGGGCCTTATTCTCCGTGTCTAGGTCGAGCAGGGTGACGGGGATCTCGTTTGCGGCGAACCATTCGGCCAACGCAACCATGACGCCGGTCTTGCCGACGCCACCTTTGCCGCCCATTGTGAAAACCACGCGCTTCGCTGGCGCGGCTTGATTCTTTGCTGCTTGTGTCATCGGGCACCTCCATCAGTGCTCAGGGTGAGGGGTTCGGTTTCGCGGAAGACAAAGCGGGAACGCTTTGCCTCCTGCACTGTGGGTTTGGCTTTGAACGCGGCGAGGCGGGCGCTCACGGGCGGCTGGGAGCCCGGCAGGTCGACGGCAGGCAGTTCGAACTGCGCCTGCTTCCGGTGACGGGCGCGGACCTTGACGAAGGAATGGAGCGTGCTAGGTGCGACCTGTAGCCCCAGGCGCTCGGCAAACAGCCTGGAAACCTCCCGGTATGTCCGCCCCTTACGGCGGAGTTCCCGGATCAGTTCGCGGTGCGGTTCGAGTTTCGAGCGTGGTGGTTTGGGCGGAAGGTTCGCGAGTTCGGCAAGCAGAGATGCCGGCTCTAATGGTGGTTCAAGAGATGGGTTCATGGCGGCTCCGTTTCAGTCCCTAATGAGGACCGATGGGCTATGACGCCGACCTTTGGGCGTCAACCGGCCATCCAGAAGGGGGATTTCCCAAAGGCCCACCGTTCAATTTCCGAAGGCCTTTGGTATTAGAATCAGATACTTAGGAGCACGACCTTTGGGTCTTGGGTAATCCCAAGTTTAAGTCCCCAATGGGGTCCGAAACGGCTTGGGCAAAATGGGGACTTAAGCCTGTTTTAAGTCCCAATTAAGTTCCCAATGCCCGATTCCCAAAAGTTCCTATTTGCTCCTAACCCTTTCCAAATGTGCCACTTGGAGCCATTCCCGATTGTTTCGATGGGTTACCACTCGTACCCTTTGTTTTCTATGACTTACCGGGATTTTCGTCGTCTCATAACCCAAAGGTCGCAGGTTCAAATCCTGCCCCCGCAACCAATTAGGGCTCATAAACCCCGCAAAACCCCACCTTTAGCGTGGGGTTTTTTCGTTTCGACGGCCCTATCCCGCGTGGCCCGCGCAAGTTATCTAGAGACGCACTCGAGGGCATCCGATTCCGAAAAAGTATCACCAACGGTCACTTGTCCCTATCCCGGAAGGTCTCTTCCAATGCATGGAAGGCCGAGTTCGCTGCAGGCACGCCGCAATAGATAGCGCACTGGAGCAGAACTTCTTTGATCTCCTCCTGGGTGACGCCGCTGTTTGCCGATGCGCGAAGGTGCAGACGGAGTTCCTCGCCGCGATTGAGCGCCACCATCATCGCAATGGTGAGCAGGCTGCGCGTATGCCGCGGAAGTCCCGGACGAGTCCACACCTCTCCCCAGGCGTAACGAGTGATGAGCTCCTGAAACTCGCGCTGCATGGGATCGGCCAACCGCGCCTCCGACCGGTCTACATGCGCGTCGCCAAGAACCTCGCGCCGTACTTTCATGCCGGCTTCATACCGTTGTTGCTCGTCCATAAGGGGTCCTTTCGACCAAAGTATTCAACCAACCTCCCCAGATGATAGGGCGATTCAGTTAGAGTGCGCCCAGAAATTCAATCATCGCCTGCAAGAAGGCCTCGCTCTGTTCAACATTCGAGATATGAGCAGCGTTCAATTCGCAGTACCGTGCGGATGGGATTGCGCCTTGAAGATAATGTCCATCCGAGGGCGGCGTGACCGGGTCATGCGTTCCGGAGATCACCAGCGCCGGTGCGGCAATCGAAGCAATCGCATCGCGCAGATCGGCGTCCCGCAAAGCCGCGCAACAGGCGATGTATCCTTGCGCATCGGTATGGAGAAGCATGCGGCGCGCGGTCTCGACCCGCGCCGGGTCGCTGCGGCGAAAGGACTCTGTAAACCAGCGCTCCATCGTCGCGTCTGCTATAGACGCCAGACCGCGCTCCGTGACCTGCTCGATGCGCGCCTTCCAGGAGCTCTCGCTGCCAATTCGCGCCGCTGTATTGCATGGCATTAGACTCAGTACACGCTGCGGCGCATGGATCGCCAGCCACAGCGCCGTAATGCCGCCCAGCGATACACCACAGACATGGAAGCGTTCGATCTCCAGAAGATTCAGCAGAGCAAGAACATCGCCGCCCAGATCGTCCAGCGAATAGGAGGACCCCTGCGACCTGCTGCTGCCATGCCCGCGTGTGTCATAACGAAGGACCCGGAAGTGTCGAGTAAGCGCCGTAACCTGCGGCTCCCACAGACTCAACTCCGTGCCGAGCGAGTTCGAGAGCACGACAACGGGGGCGCCCTCCGGGCCCTCAAGCTCGTAATGCAGGGAAGTGTTCTTCAAACTCGCGATCGGCACCGCTAATCCTCCGGCCGTTCGAGTGATTTCAATGTTCGCTCGATGAACTCCCGGCTGCTGCCAAGGTAGTCACGATAGTCGAAGAGCCGACGCAGAGCGGCGGTAGTGAGGTGCTGCGTCACGGCGGGCATCTCACCTAACACTATCTCCAGAGGTCGCTTCTCCTGCACCGCGCGACGTGTCGCCTCCTCCACAAGATGGTGTGCCGCAGAACGTCCCAGATGTTCCGCTAGCGCGGAACTCACTGCCTCCGCCAGCACAAGTCCATGCGTCCGCTCCATGTTCTCCATCATGCGGTCCGGGTGGATCTCGATTCCTTCAACGACATGACGAATCTGAGACAGCGCCCCGGCCGTGAGGCGAAAGATCTGCGGCAACGTCTCCCACTCGGCATGCCATCCTCCCAGCCCGCGCTCCTGCTCCTGCGGCATGGCCGTAAGCATCGTCGCAACGAGCGGCGGTACGCGCACCGCAGCCGCCAGCACGACAGCGCAACCCACCGGATTCCGCTTGTGCGGCATCGTGGAGGAGCCGCCACGGCCCGCGCCTGCCGGCTCTATGAGCTCACCAACTTCCGTCTGCATCGCCAACGCGATGTCGCTCGCTATCTTTCCGAGTGTGCCCGTCAACAAGCCCAACACCGTTGTGAGCTCGGCGAGATTGTCGCGGTGGGTGTGCCAGGGAAGCGATGGTTCACGCAGTCCTAAACGCTTGGCAAGCGCCGAGGAGACCTTGAGGCCGTCGCCGCGCAAAGATGCCAGCGTTCCAACCGCGCCGCCAAATTGCAAGATGAGCGCCCGTTCCGTGCCCTGTTGCAGACGATGCTTGTGCCGTGACAACGCAGCTGCGTACCCGGCGAACTTCAGCCCCAGCGCAACCGGTGGCCCTTGCTGCATCCACGTTCTGCCCGCAAGAATCGTCTCGGCGTGCTCGCGGGCCAACTCGATACACCGCGCCAGAGCGGCGTCAAGGTCGCACTGCAACAGCGGGATCGCATCTCGAATCTGCAACACCAACGCCGTGTCGAGGACATCCTGGCTTGTTGCGCCTGTGTGGACGAACCGCGCCGCCTCTACATCCTTCTCCGCAACCGCCGCAGTCAGCATCTTGATGAACGGAATGGCAAGATTGCCGGAAGACGCCGCCCCGGAGCGCAGGCTATACGCGCGCTCTGGCGTCAAAAAATCTATATCCAGTAAGGCAGCCAGAGGCCCAGCGGCAGTTGCGGGAGCGAGACCGCAATCAGCCAGCGCCGCGCTCAGCGCCCATTCGAAGCGAAGCATCTCCTGCACCTGGCTCGCGTCAGAGAAGACCTGCTCCATCGCGGCTGTCGAGAATAACTCCGCGAGAAGTCCGCTCTGCGATCCCGTCACCATGCGAAAAAGACCGTCTCCGGCTTCGCGTTCGATTTCTGCTCTCGCATCACGATGTCCCAATGGAAGGTTCCCGGCTTGCTTCCTGAGTGCGCAATCAGTGTAGAACGGCGCCCGGCAGGCACGAGTTGCAGAATGGGGTCCGTGAGGTTCGCAAGCTCATCCGGGAAGTAGAGCCGCGTCACCAGATGGCGCAGCAATCCTCGCATATACACAAGCACGACCAGGTGCGGAGCCTGCATCCGCTCCGCATCGTAGGGTACAGCACCCGGCTTGATCGTCGCGAACCTGAAGCTGCCGTCCGGACGGGTCCTGATGCGTCCGAAGCCAACTGCTTCTGCCGCCGAGCTC